>Ga0315905_10001497_pt1 | contig 25124 bp, 25 predicted proteins | sample LakEriMetagenome_5_FD_203522 | JGI IMG/M metagenome (GOLD analysis project Ga0315905, IMG submission 203522) | Freshwater fungal communities from buoy surface, Lake Erie, Ohio, United States - Buoy 4 MA121 | ecosystem: Environmental > Aquatic > Freshwater > Lake | place: USA: Lake Erie, Ohio...
ACTTTGAACCCATCCCGTAATTGGGCTAAGGTAACGGGGTCAGGCTTAGCCTGTACGCGGATGTGGCTCAGTGGTAGAGCATCACCTTGCCAAGGTGAGGGTCGCGGGTTCGAATCCCGTCATCCGCTCGGAAGTGCTCACATTGGGCGATCCGGTGGAGTGGCCGAGAGGCGAGGCAAGGGACTGCAAATCCCTGTACACGGGTTCAAATCCCGTCTCCACCTCGTAAGTGAATACAACTAAATATCCGTTTCACAACGGTCGATTGGCGCAGTTGGCTAGCGCGCTTCCTTGACATGGAAGAGGTCGCAGGTTCGAGTCCTGTATCGACCACCCGTAATAAGACGTCAGGAAACTTGATGTTAGATCTACAGACCGCATCACTTCCCGAAATTGCTGCTCACTATGAATCCCAAGAGTCAAATTGGGTTCGGGCAAATATGATTATTTCCCAGGATGGGCACTTTGTAGGACCATCTGATTCTTCGCGTGACTTAACATCTGAGGCTGATCTCAAACTACTTCTATTATTGCGGGCGCTCTCAGATGTGGTTTTAGTCGGAGCAAACACCGCGAGAGTCGAAAACTACCGACAGCCAAAAGCGCGTGATGAATTTGCGTTCCTTGATCGCAAACCACCAAGGCTTGCGATAATCAGTTCGAGTCTGGAACTCGATACAACTTCAAATTTATTCCATGGTGGCTTTCATCGTACACTCGTCATAAATGCCGGTGACAACGTTGCGAGCGAGGAATTACTTGATGCGGCTGACGTTGTCTCCGTGAAGAATAATGAAAATTTTGTCACATCACTGATAGCAACACTTTCGGAATTGAAGCTATCAAAAGTGACCTGCGAAGGTGGACCCACTTTGCTAAATCAATTGTTACTTTGTCGCGCAGTTGATGAATACGACTTAACTGTCTCCCCAATTTACATAGGTGGTTCTCCGTTATGGCCTGCTGCATTTCCAGGCAACTCCGAATGGGATCAAGTAGGCCATGCGACATCAGGAGATTACGAGTTCCGCAGGCTGCTCCTACGTCGTTGAAAAGGTACGTCCCCTCGCATGATGTGGGTAGTTGCCCTAGCCTTTAGACATGAGTGAAAAAGTCGTTAAGTCCGATGAGCAATGGCGAGCTGAATTGAGCGCGGAAGAATATCGCGTACTGCGTGAAGCCGGTACCGAAGCTGCGTTTGCAGGTGAATACACCGACACTGAAGCCAATGGCGTTTACGTCTGCCGTGCGTGCGGCGCTGAATTGTTTAGAAGCGATGCAAAGTTTCATAGTGGCTGTGGCTGGCCATCATTTTTCACTCCCCTTGCCGCCGAAACGATCACTGAGATTAAAGACATGTCGCACGGCATGGTTCGAACTGAAATTCGCTGCGCAGCTTGTGATTCACACCTTGGACACGTATTTGAGGGCGAAGGCTACAAAACACCAACAGATTTGCGCTATTGCATTAATTCAATTTCAATGACACTTATTTCTGAGTAGGGCCAGTTATCCCAGCGAAATTAAGCCAATGCCTGTGAAGGTAATTGCAATACCAAGGTACTGAACTGGTATCAAACGTTCTTTGTGGATCCACCAGGCCAACAGGACCGTAACTATTGGGTAAAGCGAACCAAGAACCGCAACCACCGAGAGTAAGCCCAAGGAAGCGGCGAACGCGAACAAGATATTGGCACCCGCATCTGTCGCCCCAATAGTTGCGAGGAGTGGAATATCTTTCTTTACGAGTCCACCAAGTGATCTAACTGCCAACACAAGTACTAATACGATTGAGACTTGAGTAGCTCGCATCGAAACGATAGTTACCGTTGGATTAATCTGTCCGCCCTTGGCCATAAAGTAAACGCAAAATCCAAAAGTTAAAGCTGCGAACAACGCCAAAAAGACTGGACGCGAATCTACTTTGCCGTTAAGTTCTGGACCGCTGGCCAGGATCACACCAATTAGCGCCACAACAATTCCAGCTACTTGCATGCTGCTTGGACGCTCACCTTGTACTAAGCCAATCGTCAGTGGTACTACGGCGCTCAGCGACGAAATCGGAGCCACAATTCCCATCTGACCAGTTGCTAGGGCGGTATAGAACCCGACTAGACCGAGTAAGCCCATAGCGCCAGCTATTGCGCCGTTGATCCAGACAGTGGTGTCCCAGGTCCATAAACTAAAAAATAAAGCCAGTGTTGCTGCGAACAGGAAACCGAATGACTGCGATCCACCGATTACCGCAATTGCTTTTCGCTTCTTGCTGAGAGTTCCGCCCAAGAAGTCAGATAAACCCCAGACCAAACTCGAAAGCAATGCAAGAATGATCGGCATTCCGACAGCCTAACTGACCGCGCGCCTATGCCCACAACCTGCACATTGTTCATATGCTTAGAAGCAATGAATTCTTCTGGGGTAGGTGCATCAAGCATGGACGTTTGGCAGACCGCATTAGATAGTTTGCAAGGCCCAATTTTGCGCCCTGAATTCTCACTTGAAGAAGTTCCAGCGCCACAGCGTTTGGCTCCACACAGCATTGCTTTAGCCGTAGAGGCCGTGGATTCTAATGATGAAGAGCTAGCTGTCGGACGTTTTATCGTGCTACATGATCCTGAAGGTCAAGACACTTGGGATGGTACTTTTCGCATAGTTTCATTCGTGCGCGCGCCGATGGAATCTGACGTTGTAACTGATGACCTTTTCGATGAAGTTGCCTGGTCCTGGCTTACTGATGCACTAACTGACGCAGGCGCACAATTCCATAATGCATCCGGAACGGTTACTCGCACAGTTTCACGGTCCTTCGCCGGTTTAGAAGATCGTTCTACCGAAACTGACTTAGAGATTAGAGCGTCTTGGTCTCCTGATACCGAAGATCTTTCCCAGCACATGCAGGCTTGGCTTGCGCTCGTAGAAAAAAGCTCGGGATTAACTCCGCTACCGGAAGGTGTCACTGCACTTTCACGAAAGCGCTAACAACTATTTATGTCAGATCAATTAGATTCTCTGCAAGAAGTATCGGATGCCGAGGTTCCTGAAGCAGTCGAAGTAGACAGCATTCGAGTAACCGAACCTCGGGAAGGTCTGCCAGCCATCGCTTCTAACGCGGAGCAACTCGCGGACCTAGTAGCCGCCATTTCACGTGGCACCGGACCAGTGGCCCTCGACGCGGAACGTGCCTCTGGTTTCAAATACAGTCAGCGCGCTTACTTAATTCAATTACGTAGGCAAGGATCTGGATCGCACTTAATTGATCCAACTTTATTTGCAAATTTGGATTCGCTGCAAGACGCACTTGTTGACGTGGATTGGATCCTCCATGCTGCTTCCCAGGACTTGGTTTGCTTAGCCGAAGTTGGGCTCATTCCAACCGCTAATGTTTTTGACACTGAACTCGCGGGTCGACTTCTAGGTCTGCCACGTGTTGGCCTTGGTCCAATGATAGAAACTCAACTTGGTTTTTCACTAGCCAAAGAACACAGCGCTGCTGACTGGTCAACTCGCCCGCTGCCTGAATCTTGGCTAAATTACGCAGCGCTTGATGTTGAATTCTTACTTGAGTTGTGGACAGAACTGGAATCCCAATTACACGAGGCCGATAAACACACTTGGGCAATCCAAGAGTTTGATCATGTTAAGCGCACAACTGGCCCAATCGAACGGGTTGATCCGTGGCGTCGCACATCGGGAATGCACGTAATTCGTAATCAGCGAGAACTTGCAGTGATTCGCGAAGTCTGGCTCGCCCGCGACGCAGTTGCGCGCGAACAAGACATCGCAGCCGGTCGAGTGTTGTCAGATGCTCACATAGTTACTTTGGCAAGCTGTGGACTTACTAAGGAATCTGAGTTAAAAACGCTTTCTTTCATGCATCTTCGAAATGTTAAACGCCATGCCGACACCTGGATTTCAGCAACGCTTAGGGCACAAAGTTTGCCAGATAGCGAACTGCCCGCTTTAAAATTGCCCGTCACCGGTCCACCTGCGCCAAGAAACTGGGAAGTCAGAAACCCCCAGGCTTGGCGACGTCTTGAATACGCGCGTGCCGAACTCCTAAAAGTTGCCGAAACTCTTGGTCTGCCAATCGAGAACCTTATGACCCCAGACTCGATAAGACGGGTTCTTTGGACTCCCCCAGAAAATGTTGAAGCACTCCGTAAAACCCTGTCAGACTTTGGTGCCCGTGCGTGGCAGATTGAAATAGTTTGTCCAACTTTGGAAACAGCAATCTGGGGACTTGAAAAAGAATGAAGCTAGCGAACTGTGGTTTTTAGATCCTGCTCGATAGTTTCGGCTATTCCCTCGGCGTCTAGATGTAACTTATTCAAAATTGATTTACGCGTTGCGTGATCTAGAAACTTCTTTGGGATTCCAAGAGTTGTGACTCGAGTTGTGGCCTTAGCAACACGTAGCGCACTTCCAATTGCTTCACCAATACCGCCATCAACTAGGCCATCTTCGATCGTCACAACAAATTCTCGCTCAGCTAAGTATTCGATCAGACCGCTTGCAATCGGTAAGACCTGAATTGGATCGATCACTTCGACAGCAAATCCGTGATCACGAAGAGTCTGCGCAGCAGCAAGTGCTTGAGTTGCCATTCCACCAACCGAAACGATTGTCACATCTGGATTTGGTGTCGCGATCAAAACGTCGGCAAATCCAAGTGACTGGACGGCCGGAATGTCGTTTGGAATTGCGCCTTTTGAGAATCTAATGACTGTTGGGTGGTCTGACTTGTCAACACAATTTCGTAGTGCTGAAACCAAGCGGGCACCATCACGTGGCGCAAACAGGTCCAGACCTGGAACAACTCGCAGCAACGACATATCCCACATGCCGTTGTGGCTGGCGCCATCATCACCCGTTACCCCAGAGCGATCAAGTGCAAATGTGACGCCTGCGCCATGTAGTGCTGCATCCATGAGTACTTGATCGATTGCTCGGTTCAGGAAGGTTGCATAGATGGCAATAACAGGATGTAAACCGGCGTGGGCCATACCAACTGCGCTGGTAACTGCATGCTGTTCGGCAATCCCAACGTCAAAAGTGCGCTCTGGAAACACGTCAGCGAAGGCATCAAGTCCGGTTGGTCCAAGCATCGCTGCGGTAATTGCAACAACATCTTGGCGCTCACCACCGATGGCGACGAGTTCCTGTGAGAAGACCGAAGTCCAAGACTTAGCAGCTTGAGTTAATGGTTTACCGGTATCTGGATCAACAACACCAACGGCATGGAATCGGTCAGCTTCATCAGTTTCGGCTGGCTTGTAGCCATGACCCTTTTCAGTAATTACGTGCACGATAACGGGTTTGCCAAAATCCCGGGCTCGTTGGAAGGCAAACTCCAGGTCAGCAATGTTGTGGCCATCGACTGGTCCGATGTATTTCAGGCCTAGATCTTCAAACAACCCTTGAGGTGCGACGAAGTCTTTCAATCCCTTTTTCATGCCGTGCAAGGCGTCGTAAATCGGTGAGCCAATTATCGGCGTGCGCTTTAAGACGGATTTACCCCAGCCCAAGATTTTTTCATATTCTTTGGCGGTCCGTAACTTTGCTAAGTGACGAGCCATGCCGCCAATAGTGGGTGAATACGAACGTTCATTATCGTTGACCACAATGATCACGGAACGGTCTGAACCATCGGCGATGTTGTTCAGCGCTTCCCAGGTCATTCCACCTGTCAACGCACCGTCACCAACTACAGCCACCACATGCCTATCAGTTTCGCCATGAATCTGGAATGCCTTAGCGATTCCATCTGCATACGAAAGCGCAGTTGAGGCGTGACTATTTTCAATCACGTCATGGATACTTTCGGCGCGACTCGGGTAGCCTGAAAGACCACCTTCTTGCCGCAGAGTTTCAAAGTCACTCGCCCGACCAGTAACCATTTTGTGAACGTAAGACTGATGTCCGGTATCCCAGAGAATTGGGTCTTTTGGCGAATCAAATACTCGATGTAGAGCCAAAGTTAACTCGACTACCCCGAGATTTGGGCCGAGGTGGCCTCCAGTTTTTGTAACGTAGTCAATTAGCGCGGCGCGAATTTCAGCAGCAAGTACGTCAAGATTTTCCAGAGTTAGTTCACGCAAGTCGCTAGGAGAATTTATCCCAGGCAAAATAGCCAAAGTCTTGCCCCTAACCAACTAGTAAGTTCCCCAAGTCTAATGATGTCTTGCGGTTTACGCCTGATGCGAGTGACCAAAATCCCTATGGGCTCTAGGATTTCATCGCATTTAAAGCATCAACTACCGCGTTAGCGCAATTGAGTTCTAGGGCTAGTCGTGCGCCTTCGTGCTCCAAAGTGGAAAGCAAATCAGTTAATACCTCAGGGGCCAAATTCGCGTTAGTTCTGGCACTTCGATACGCATCTCGAATTGCCTCCACTTGATGTTCCAGTTGAAATGTTGCAACATAACCCAACGCAGCTGGATGGGTACGAAAGATTTCATAAGTGCGAAACTCCGATGGGCAGCGGTCAAGCAACCAAGCACTCGCTTTGATTTCCCAGCCTGGTGATCCTGCGGGGATTAAATCAGTTGGCCAACTACTCATGCTTTAACAAGGGAACGCAACACGTACTGCAAAATTCCACCATGCCGGAAATAGTCAGCTTCGCCAGGAGTATCGATACGCACAACTGCTTGGAAAGACTTAACCGAACCATCAATCGATGTTGCTGTTACTGAAACTGTGCTTGGTGTTTTGCCAGCGTTCAGCTCCACAATTCCGGTCACGTCAAATGTTTCGGTTCCAATTAGTCCTAGTGAATCCGCGTTCTGTCCATCTGGAAACTGCAAAGGTAGGACTCCCATGCCGATCAAGTTAGAGCGATGAATTCTTTCGTAAGATTCCGCGATAACAACTCGTACGCCTAGTAATGCGGTGCCCTTAGCTGCCCAATCTCGGGATGAGCCGGAGCCATACTCTTTTCCAGCCAGAATAATCATTGGAATCTTTTTGGCAGCAGCGTTTACCGATGCATCGTAAATCGAAGTTTGTGGTGCTCCTTCAACTGTAAAGTCCCGAGTGAACCCACCTTCAATGTCATCAAGCAATTGATTACGCAAGCGAATATTTGCAAACGTTCCGCGAATCATTACTTCATGGTTGCCACGACGAGATCCGTAGGAATTGAAGTCGGCCTTAGCTACCCCGTTATCCTTCAAATATTTTCCAGCTGGGCTATCCTCACGAATCGATCCCGCTGGAGAAATATGATCAGTTGTTACTGAATCCCCAAGTTTTGCGAGTACGCGCGCTCCTGCTACGTCAGTTACTGGAATTGGCTCTACGGGCATGTTTTCGAAATATGGTGGACGACGCACGTATGTACTCTTCTCGTCCCAATCAAATGTTGCGCCAGTTGGTGTGTCGAGGTTTTGCCAAAGTGAATCTCCCGCAAATACGTCCTTGTAGCGAGAGGAGAACATATTTGCGTCAATTGATGAATCAATAACGTCAGCAATCTCTTGCGCACTCGGCCATATGTCCCGCAAATAAACCGGATTGCCACTTGAATCATTTCCCAATGAATCATTCTGCAAATCAATTGCCATAGTTCCAGCAATTGCATAAGCAACCACCAAAGGAGGGGAAGCAAGATAATTCATCTTTACGTCCGGATTAATGCGACCTTCAAAGTTTCGATTGCCAGATAGAACCGCAACCGCTGCTAAGTCGTTTTCTTGAATTGCTGAACTGATTTCCGGTGCCACCGGCCCAGAGTTTCCAATGCAAGTTGTGCAGCCATAACCAACCAAGTTGAATCCAAGTGCATCCAAATACTGAGTTAGACCGGATTTGTTGTAGTAATCAGTTACGACTTGAGAGCCTGGAGCCAAAGTGGTTTTAACCCAAGGTTTGCGAGTTAAGCCTTTTTCAACTGCCTTTTTGGCCAGCAGGCCAGCGGCCATCATTACAGATGGGTTAGAAGTATTGGTGCAAGAAGTAATCGCGGCAATAACGACTGAGCCGTGCGCAACATCGAACTCATCTCCGTTTAGCAAAACGTGTCCAGTCTTTGTGCGATCTTGGGTGTAAGTCGCAACTGCTGTCTCAAACGCCGGCGCAGCATTTGAAAGCTCAACTCGATCTTGCGGTCGCTTAGGACCAGCAATCGAGGGCTTAACCACGCCAAGATCAAGTTCGATGTACTCGGAATAGATCGGCTCAATCTCAGTGTTGTGCCATAGCCCTTGCACTTGTGCGTATGCCTTAACAAGTTCAAGTTGCGACTCTGGTCGACCAGTTAATCGCATGTAGTTCAAAGTCTCTTCATCAATCGGGAAGATCGCTGCAGTTGAGCCGTACTCCGGACTCATGTTTCCGATAGTGGCGCGGTTAGCCAGCGAAACTGATGTAACACCTTCACCATAGAATTCAACAAATTTGCCTACTACTCCGTGCTTACGCAGCATTTCTGTAATTGTTAAAACTAAATCAGTGGCAGTAGTTCCCGGTTGCATTTGTCCAAACAATTTGAATCCAACAACACGTGGAATCAACATTGAAACAGGTTGACCCAACATTGCTGCTTCGGCTTCGATGCCACCTACTCCCCAACCTAAGACGCCAAGTCCGTTAACCATCGTGGTGTGAGAATCAGTTCCAACACAGCTGTCGGGATACGCCATGCCATTACGAACCATTACCACTCGAGCCAACGCTTCAATGTTTACTTGGTGCACAATTCCGGTGCCAGGAGGAACAACTTTGAAATCATCGAATGCATCTTGACCCCAGCGCAAGAATTTGTATCGTTCACCATTTCGCTCATATTCCAGCTCAACGTTCTTGGTGGCAGCTTCTGAGTTACCAAAAAAGTCCGCGATTACCGAGTGGTCGATTACTAATTCTGCGGGCGCAAGTGGGTTAATTCGTTTTGGATCGCCGCCCAATTCAGTGAAGGCCTCACGCATAGTTGCCAAGTCAACAACACATGGCACACCAGTGAAGTCCTGCATGATGACACGAGCTGGAGTGAACTGAATTTCATCAGTTGGTTGCGCCTGGGCATCCCAATTAGCAAGCGTTTGAATCTGTGCAGCCGTTACATTTGCACCATCTTCAGTGCGTAACAGATTCTCTAATAGGACTTTGTGTGTAAATGGCAAACGTTCGGAGCCAGGCAATGCATCCAGCCGAAAAATTGTAAACGTTTGCCCGCCAACAACTAGTTCAGATTGGGCCTGGAATGAATTGAGGCTACTCACGGAGCTCCTAAAGTATCTTGACGTCAAGATACATTGTACGCGAAGTTTGAATAAAACTGCTCAGTTGGTGGTTAAAAGCGCTCGAAAAGTGCGATGCACTCAACATGGCCAGTCATCGGGAAGGCATCTAGTCCGACCAGTTGAGTCATGGACCAACCTGCGTCCGCCAGATACTTAGCATCGCGACCTAACGCGCTAGGTTCGCATGCGACGTAAATTATGGAGCGCTTAGTGATTCGATCTAGTTCAGTGATGACATCGAGTCCGGCCCCAGCCCTTGGCGGATCCAAAATAACTACATCAAAATCCTCATCAATTTGAGTAATCCACTTGGAAACGTCTGCGGTTATTAAATCCATCTGTGGCAGGTCACTGCAGGATCTGCGAGCGTCTCGCATCGAGTCAATTACTGATTCAACTGCGACTACCTCACCCTTCTCGGTCACATCGGCGGCAATACTTGCGGCAAATAATCCAGCGCCCGCGTAAAGATCCAGTGCTTTATCCCCTGGCTTTAAGTTTGCAAAACGTCGCACGGTTTCCACAAACACTCTTGGCGCATCTTTATGCACTTGCCAGAACGAACCCGCGTGGATCCGCCAGCTTCGCTCGTCAACTGTTTCATCAAGCCATGGTCCGCCGCGTTGATCTACCACGACGTGTTGGCCAGTAGAACTTTGCGCCGTACTAATGTCTCCGTGGCCGATGTGAATTTTCTCTTGCGCTAACTGCACTGAGCCTTCAACTGCAATTAGGCAATCGTCAATTTCAATCACTGTGTGCGAGCGTGGCATTTTCATACCGACAGATACCCCACCGATTCGGGAATATCGATTTCGAGTTCGCCAACGCAATCCATCTTCATTGGGACTTAACGCAATAACTTCAAAGTTGGCAAGTGGCTTACCGTTGACATGAGTGATCCCGCCTAAGTGGGAAAGCTGCTCACGTACTACCTCACTCTTAAGGCTGCGTTGATGCGGCAAACTGACATGCTGCCAGTCACAGCCGCCACATGCTCCCGCATAGTTGCACGGCGCAGGAACTCGATGCTCGCTGCCATTAACCACTTCGACTACATCGGCACGTAAAAACTTTTTACTAATGTCAGTTATCTCTGCCTTTACGGTTTCACCCGGAATTGCATGGCGAACAAAGACAACTTGACCGTTATAACGTGCAATACAAAAACCGCCGTTAGCGACCTTGTCGACAAGTAATTCCACAACATCGCCAATTTTGATTACATCAATTTCAGTCATTGCTAACTCCATTTTTATTCTTCGAATTAGCTAGCAGTTTGAAGGTAACGAAAATTCCCAGCGCGAAAAGTGGGTAACCCAAAAGAATCTTTAATGTGCCAAGCGCTGCAGTTTGACCGAGTAAGTAAAGCGGAAACATGATTGCCACCCGAATGCCAAACATGAGGGTCCACAACCAAGTAATTGTGCTGAACAACCGCAAAGATTGCGGGTTCTTAACCCATGACATGTCACGTCCGCGCATCGCTTCAATCACGTATCCCAGTAAAGGTTTGCGGATCGCAATGCTTATTAAACAGACGCTGGCGTAAGCAGTATTAGTGATGATTCCAGGTAAAAAGAAGTTGTCTGCATTCCCGGTGCGTCGCGCCAAAAAAGCCGCGATGCCTATTCCGATTAATCCAGAGACGACCTGCTGCAACGATTGCCGGCGCAGCAAACGCAAAACTGCCAGGATTGCAGCAGTTCCAACGGATGCATAAAGCGTAGTTTCTAAATCTCTATCAGTGACTAGGTAGGCAACAGTAAAAACTACGAATGGTAATCCAGAATCAATTACCCCAGCCCAACCACCAAGGGCCGAAGCCAGCAACTCAGAGTCATCCTTGACTTCGGAGACCATGCCCTCATCATTTGGATTCGAATCGGCGCTGCTCACGTTACAACTGTAACGACTTAACTTCGAAAACTAATCATCCACACTTAGAGCTGGATGTGGAATCCACCAAAATTGAAGTCGCCAGTGGAATCGGAATGAGTTGAAGGCGTTGATTCATCACGCTTTCTATCTGGACTGTGCAGCGCAAGTCTTTCACCCGGTGGCAACGGCTCTTCACCTCTATTGATTACCAATTTTGAAATCACATCGTCGATTTCGGACCCGGTCTCGCCAGTTGCACGCGTACCTAACAAAGCACCATCACCACTAATCACCACTCGCACCAGCCAGCGTGATCCACGCACACCAACAAAACGAACCGGTTGCACGTGCACGTTTCCGTCCAAGTCAACAGTTGGCATAACAGCATATATCTCAGTACCGAACCGACCCATCTCGATACTGCAATCCACTTTTTGTTCACGTAGACCTGACGCAATTGCATCCCGCATTAATGCCCATGGATCCTCGTCAGCTGCTGCGGCAAACACTTGGACTTCGGCAATCGTCATATTCAGATATAGCGAAACAGACTTTCCAACACCCAAGCGAGGATCTAAATCTAAATGAACTTCAAGTCCCGGAATGTTGGGCAGAAAAACGGCCCCAAGATCGAGCATCGAACTCGTATCAACTTCATCACTGAGGTCCAAGGGTCCATGCGTCATGTTGAGATACCTGTTGAACCAAAGCCGTTGTCACTACGCAAGGTCTCATCAAGTTCTTGAACTTCGACGAAGTTTGCAGTTGTTACTTCTTGAATCACTAGTTGAGCGATTCGGCTTCCCGCAGGAAGGCTTACAGTTTCAGCTGGATCCAAATTAATAAGACAGATTTTCAATTCACCCCGATATCCAGAATCGATCGTGCCTGGCGTATTAACAATTCCAATTCCATGCTTATTAGCAAGGCCAGAACGTGGATGAACCAGACCGACATACCCTGCCGGTAATGCGATCGCTATTCCAGTTGAAACTAGCAACCGCTCCCCTGGAGCCAAAGTGACATCTTCAATGCAAACTAGATCTGCGCCAGCATCTCCATCGTGTGCATACTTTGGTGCCTGGGCCAATTCATCTAACAACTTGAATTCGATAGATATCCGACTCATGGCGCGATGTCCAACTTCTTAACGAAGTTCAAAGCATCTGCATCACTCGTAGCTTTGTCTATATCTTCTTTGCGGCCATGCTTAATAAAGTGACCAATTGGTACTTGCATGTAAAGTGAGCCGGCCTCGACAGCAAGTGGCCCATCTGGTGCGTTGAGTCTGCCTTCAGCAGTTGACCAAATCTTGCGACCCCTAACTGCTTGCATAGTCGCTTCAATAAATACTTGAGTACCCACCGGAACCGGTAATCGATAGGAAACCTCAAGGTGTGCTGTCACTGCTGAGGCGCGTATTAACCAGTTAGTCGTGCCAAGAGATTCGTCAAAAGCTAAGGACAAGATTCCACCATGCGCAATTCCTGGTGCACCTTGATGGTGTTGGGTAACTTCGAAAACTGCGCGCGTTGTCATACCTTCACCCGCTTCGATTTTGATGTGCAATCCAGTTGGATGATCAATGCCACACCCAAAGCAGTTTCGGTAATGGCTGTCGATGGTATCGCCCGGCTTAGGGGCATCGGGGTGCCGCTGTGGAACCTGCGCATCACTTGGGATACTCAGCGGATGTATTTCGCGACCAATTCGTTCCATGCTCTTTAGAGTATCGTTTCCAATACGTTGCATTTAGAGCAGTAACCAGTAACCGTGAATTGAGTTGTTAAATGAATTCCGAAGGCCTCGACGGTAAGAGTCCAGTTTTTCAAGAACGACTTTGGCCTTCTTTAGGTATGTGGGTATTCGCTTTCATAATGACAACATCACTAGGTATTGCTTATAGCCAGGCTTACGGTAAGGAACTTGGCTTTATGGTTGCAATAGCCACGACGCTTGCAGTTGGAATCGGGTTAATCGTCAATACACCTTTGATCCAAGTAGATGAATTAAATTTCCGCGTAGGTCGGGCTCGCTTGCCACTTCAATTTGTTGGCAAAATCCGAGTGCTAGATGATGCGCAATCCAGACGCGCTAGGTCTACTGATGCAAACTCCAATGCACACTTTCAATTGCGTGGTGGCATCAAGACATCAGTAATCGTTGAAGTTACCGATCCACAGGATCCGCATCCATACTGGCAAGTCAGTACCCGAAAGCCAGACTTATTAATAGCAGCATTAACTAACGCAAAAACCGGGTAATCGCCAGCTCGAAATGAATTGCGACTGCTTAAGCGCAGTCACCGCAGATTGGCTGTCCTTTAACTTCTTTCACCAAAGTACTGACATGGTGAACCAGGAAGCAGCGTGAGCAAGTAAATTCGTCTGCCCGCTTGGGAATGACCATTACCGTGATTGATTCATCGGATAGATCAGCGCCCGGAAGTTCTAGTGACTCATTTAGGTCAGCTTCGTCGGCATCAACACTTGAACTGACCTTCGAGGCATGCTGGGCTTTAAGGTTCTCGAGACTTTCCTCGTTTTCCTCTTCGTCCGTCTTTCTCGGGGCGTCATAGTCTGTTGCCATTACGAGCTAAATCTCCTAGCGGTTTCTTAATGAAGGTTTGTCCCATCGTGTCGGAATTTACTTCATTACATGCTCTTGTTGAGCACCGCCCCTAGGTTAGTTGATTCTTTTCATTTCTAAGGGATATCTGCGCGCATTTTCAGTATAAGTTTTTATGCTGTACGCGATAGTTTCTGAATCCGCTGCGCCTTCTTTGATCTTGGCGGGTACCCCAACTGCCAATGCGCCACTAGGTACCAAAGTCCCACCCAGCACTACCGCCCCAGCAGCCACTAATGCGCCAGATTCAACGATTGCGTTGTGCAGAACCAGAGAACCAGACCCTACTAGAGCGCCATCTTGCACAGTGCATCCTTCTAGGTGTGCGTTGTGACCAACAGTGCATTCGTCACCAACGATTGTTGGAAGTTCCGCGGTGCAATGTATGACGCAACCATCTTGGATAGATGTGCGGGCACCGATTTCGATGCGACTTGAATCTCCGCGCAAAACGGCGCAAGGCCCAATGAATGACAGTTCACCCACGGTTACGTCGCCGATGATGACTGCTTCTGGGTGCACGAATGCGCTCGGGTGAATGTTTGGCACTTTGTCACCAAATGAATACATCGCCACGTTAATCCCGATCTGCTTGGTTGGCTTCAAGTATTGCAACTAATGCGCCATGAATTACTGGATTTGCCACCACGACCATGTCGATACCGATCGGATTTCCAAATAGGCCACTTGATATTGCGCCAGCTTCACGAGCAATAAGTTCTCCCGCAGCATGATCCCAGGCGTTAACGCCCCGCTCGTAATATCCATCAAGAACACCTTCTGCTACTAAACACAAATCAACCGCGCAGGATCCAAGTCGCCTGATGTCTGCAACTTTGGGCAGAATCTCTTGCAAAACTCGCGCTTGGCTAGCTCGCCGGGTATTGGAATATCCAAAGCCTGTGCCAATAAGTGCCTGGCTTAGGTCGTCGCATTCAGAGACTCTTAGCTCGCGTGGTTCGCCACGCTCGATAACCCACGCACCTAACCCTCGACTAGAGATATACATCTGATCCAGAACTGGCACATACACGACGCCCGCCATACCTTGGCCAGTGCCTTCCTCGACTAGGCCAATCGATACACACCAATGCGGGAGTTGATGTAGGTAGTTAACCGTTCCGTCAATTGGATCAATCACCCATTGCAGGCCTGAAGATCCGCTCTGGTTGGCGCCCTCTTCCCCCAAAATTGCATCATTAGGGCGGTGTTTATTGATTTCTGAAACGATAAACGCTTCAGCGCGCTGATCCATAAGCGTTACTAAGTCGGTTGCAGTTGATTTGGTCTGCACTTGCAAGTCATCTGGGCGTTCCAAAAGGAGCTTGCCTGCGCCACTTGCAATTGTCATCGCAAGTGCAAGGTTAGGTTCGCTAATCAGCGCAGCAAAAGACGAGGGGTTTGGGGTCGAGGTCATTTGGCTATTGTCCTGCCTAGGTGTTGAGTAATCCGACACACCCCACAATAACCGCGATTTTATTGGTTTTTCCGCGAAACTAGAGGGGCATAAGCAATAGAAAAGGTGACCATGAAAGAGCTAATTTTTGTCGGGCGCTCCGAGGACAATCTCGAACTTATTTTCATGGACGAAGACGGCGGCGAATTTGCAGTAGCCGTTGATGATCACATTCGCCGAAGCATTAATACCAACGACACTGCCTCAGTCACCACAACAGATTCTGGTATTTCACCGCGCGACATTCAGACTCGGATTCGTCGTGGCGAAACTGCCGAAGCAATCGCATCTGAAGCAGGCGTAAATCCCGCGCGCATTGAACGCTATGCCGGTCCAGTATTAGCAGAACGTTCGTACATGGCAAAGCGCGCTTCGCAAACTTTGGTGCGTCGCCCACATGGCGAAGTAATTCTTGGCGAACTAGCTACCGGTCAACTAGCTAATCGCGGTGTCGACACTTTAACTTTGGTTTGGGATTCATATCGACGTGATGATGCACGCTGGACCGTAACTGTTTCTTGGGCAAGCGGTAGCGGTGGCGGAATTGCAAGTTGGATTTTTGATCCATTAGCTCAAAGCATTGTTGCCCTTGATGATGAAGCTCGCTGGCTTTTTGATGAAGCTGCTGGCGCGAACGCACCGGATAAAAAAGTCGAGGAAGCTAAGCCCCGTCTGGTTGGACTACCGACTGTCTCTGAGCCAAAAGAAGAAGAACTTGAACCACCAGCATGGGCTGGTCCGGGTCATCCAACAATGCCAGTACCGATGCCGGTTGCGACTCCAGCCCCAGTTGCTGCAGTTGATGACTCACCTTCATGGGATGACATTTTGTTCGGCCATCGCCCGAATGACCAATAAGAATTCTTTCCACACTGTTAGCAAGGAACTTTTTTAACTATGGCTAAAACCACACCATCGAAACCTGCACATAATGCTGGACGAATTGTTGACATCGATGTTGCTAATGAAATGCAAGATTCGTTCTTAGAGTATGCATATTCAGTAATTTATTCTCGCGCGCTGCCAGATGCACGTGATGGTTTAAAGCCAGTGCAACGCCGAATTTTGCACACTATGGCTGCTATGGGATTGCGATCCGATAAGGGTCACGTAAAAAGTGCTCGCGTTGTTGGCGAGGTTATGGGAAAGCTTCATCCCCATGGCGATAGCGCAATTTACGACGCTCTGGTGCGCATGGCGCAATCTTGGTCGTTACGGCTCCCCTTTGTTGATGGGCATGGCAACTTTGGATCCCTTGATGAAGGCCCAGCTGCATATCGTTACACCGAAGCCAGGCTCGCAAGTCCTGCCAGCGCCATGGTGGATTCGATCGATGAGGACACGGTTGACTTTGCGCCAAATTACGACGGTCGCGAACTCGAACCAACGGTTTTGCCTTCAGCCATTCCAAACCTCTTAGTTAATGGTGCTTCTGGAATTGCCGTTGGTATGGCAACAAATATGCCGCCACATAACTTGCGCGAAGTGGTGGCGGCTGCCTCACACCTACTAGCACATCCCAAGGCAACACTAGATGAATTAATGACTTTCGTGCCCGGCCCAGATCTGCCAACAGGCGGCATCATCTATGGCTTAGATGGAATCCGGGAGGCGTATGAAGCCGGTAAAGGAAGTTTTAAGATCCGCGCCAAAGTTGACATCGAACAAATTTCACCACGTCGGCAAGGAATCGTAGTTAGGGAATTGCCTTATCAAGTTGGCCCCGAGCGCGTTATCGAACGCATCAAAGAGCTGGTAACTAATAAGAAACTTCAAGGTATTTCCGATGTAATCGACCTAACAGATTACGAATCTGGACTTGAACTCGTCATCGAAATCAAGAATGGTTTTCATCCTGAAGCTGTTCTGGACCAGCTATACAAGTTGACCCCACTTGAAGATGCATTCCACATCAACAATGTCGCATTGGTAAATGGCCAACCAGTAACACTTGGCTTGAAACCATTACTGCAAGTATTTATTGATCACCGTTTGCAGGTTGTGCGGCGGCGAAGTGAGTTCCGCAGGACTAAGGCAAGTGATCGTTTGCATTTAGTTGATGGTTTATTGGTCGCAATCCTTGACATTGATGAAGTCATCGCAGTGATTCGTGGCAGTGATGATACGGCTGCTGCGCGGGAACGCTTAATGAGCGTTTTTGACCTCAGTGAAATTCAAACCAACTACATCTTGGAAATGCCTCTTCGTCGTTTGACTAAATTTTCACGTCTGGAGTTGGAAAAAGAGCAGGATGAATTACGCGCAATCATTTCTGACTTAACTGACATCCTGGACAACGATAAGCGTCTGCGCAAAGTTGTTGGGCAAGAGCTAACCGATGTTGCAAATCAGTATGGCGACGATAGAAGATCGCAACTTCTTTCCGACGATGGCATTATTTCTGCCGCACTTCCAATCCCACTAGAAGTTACTGATGATCCGTGTTTCGTTCTAATGTCAGCAACTGGCTTATTAGCGCGCACGACTGGGGATGTTCCGCTGGAGTTTGCCAAGAAGCGGGCAAGCCACGACACAATTCGTTCCATGGTGCGCACAACTGCTCGAGGTGACGTTGGAATCGTAACTAGTTTTGGTCGAGTGATTCGTCAATCAGTAGTCAGCCTGCCTGCTCTTTCTGAAGGGGCTGCGCTGTCTGCTGCCGGTGGCGTTGCGTTAAAAGAATTCTTGACACTTGGTAAAGGTGAAACTGCACTTTCACTGATGGCACTTGATCAGCCTGAGTCCACTTTGTTCTTAACCACAGCTTTTGGCACTGTTAAGCGTGTAGTCAATGACGTACCTGCCTCGGCTGGTGACTGGAATGTGATTCGACTTGAAGAAGGCGATTACCTGGTTGGTGCCATCCAATGTGAGGACGAAAGCGGCGAAGTCGTTTTGATATCCAGCGATGCGCAACTCTTACATTTTGATGCCTCACTTGTGCGCGCAACAGGTCGTCCCGCTGCAGGCGTAGTTGGTATTCGTCTTTACGAGGGAGCCGAAGTGATTTTTGGTACTGTCGTTGACGCGCATGATGAATGTCTCGTAGCGACCGTTGGTGGCGAGGCTGGCGCGCTTCCAGGTACTGCGGTGCACACTATGAAATTGACCCCACTTACTGAATTCCCTGGCAAGGGTCGCGCAACCAGTGGTGTGCGTTGCCACAAGTTCTTATCTGGCGAAGACGTACTCGTGACTGCAACTGCAGGTAACGGTCCAGTTCATGCCTGTGGCTCAACAGGTGCGGCGGTAGATGTGCCAGACAAACTTGGTAAGCGCGACAGCACCGGAACTAAGCTTCGAAAGCCCGTTGCAGCAGTTTGCGCTTCGCCTTTAAGTTAACCAACTTAAATTTGTGGCACATGTAATGGCACTCCTGCCCAGATCACGCGGTTTCCTTGTCGTAGCAACTAATCAAAGATGGAGATAAACTTAAAACTATGAGTGATGTCCTAGTTATTGGTGCTGGTCCAGCTGGTTTGTACGCGGCGTATTACGCAGGCTTTCGGGGATTCTCAGTCACCGTACTTGATGTATTGACTGAACCCGGCGGCCAGATCACTGCAATGTACCCAGAGAAAGAAATCTTTGACATCGCAGGCTTTCCAGCAGTTAAGGGTCGTGACTTAGTTGATGGCTTAATGAAACAGGCTGGCGTCTACAATCCAACATTTATCTTGGGTGAGCGGGCCGAAGAGCTTGAAACCAGTGAAGCTGGTCCAGTTCGAGTCGTAACTGATAAGGGCACCATCATCGAAGCCAAGGTTGTAATCATCACTGGTGGGATTGGATCTTTCACTCCCCGTGAACTTCCTGCCGGTAACGAATACGTCGGTAAAGGCTTGGTCTACTTCGTTCCTAAACTTGATGTTCATGCCGGTAAAGATGTCGTAATTATTGGCGGTGGCGATTCGGCGTTTGACTGGGCGTATTCATTAGCACCCATCGCAAAATCAGTGACCCTAGTTCACCGTCGCGATACTTTCCGCGCTCACGCCGGAACTGTTGATCAAGTTCGCGCAATGGGTGTAGAACTCATAATCAATTCAGAAGTTGAAAGTGTTGCGGGCGATGATTGGGTTGAATCAGTCACCATCAAGAACAAAGATGGTGAATCCCGCACTTTGCCGGCTCAGACTCTAGTTGCAGCTCTTGGCTTCATCGCAAACATCGGACCGATTGCTAATTGGGGTATTGAGTTAGAAAAGCGTCGAATCTTGGTTGACACCACAATGAAAACCAATTTGCCGCGGATTTATTCAGCCGGTGACATCACAATGTATGTTGGAAAAGTACCGTTGATTTCTGTTGGTTTCGGTGAGGCTGGATTAGCAGTTAACAACTCAGTGCCATACATCGATGAACATCAAGGTGTCTTCCCAGGACACTCCAGTGGAGGTGGAGAATAATCACATGCCAAATCAACCATTCCCAAAAGATAGTTTCAGCGATGTATTAGCGGCAAATGTTGCCTACGAAAAGGACTTCGAAAGTTCCCATCTAACGGGTAAGGCTGCAAAAGGGCTAGCCATAATCACCTGCATGGATTCCAGGATCAGTCCCCTGGCAATAGTTGGAATGAGTCCAGGCGATGTCAAGATCCTGCGAAATGCCGGCGCTCGCGTTACCGATGACGTTTTGCGAACCTTAGTCTTGGCAACTTTCTTACTTGGTGTCAATCGAGTATTGGTAATGCCACATACTGACTGCCGAATGGCAAGTGCAACCGAACCAGAAATCCACGAAACAATTCTTAAAGATCATGGCGTTGACACTCGAAGCGTAGAATTCCGCACTGTTAGCAATCCAATCGAAGCTCTTGAGACCGACGTAATGCGAATCCGCACTTATCCATTGCTTGCCCACGGCATTGTTGTTGGTGGCGCAGTATTTGACGTCAACACTGGCAAACTTCAGACATACGACTTCTAGTTAGGATCCCTGATGCCATTCATAACCGTGCAGATGATTGAAGGCCGAAGTATTGAGCAAAAGCATGCGCTCATCAAAGAGATATCGGAAGCCGCGATCCGAGTATTAGATGCCGATCCAGACAATGTTCGAATTGTCATCAATGAAGTTACTGCGGATGACTGGGGTGTTGGCGGCGTGCCAGTTGCGGTTAGTCGCGCTAAGTCTTAAACATCAATCCTGGTGCGATCAAGTTTTGCCGCACCTTCAATAATGAAGTCCTTGCGTGGCGCAACCTCACTACCCATAAGCAATTCAAAAACATTCTCAGCAGATTTAGCATCACTTACTGTGATTCGCCGCAGCGTACGTTTTTCTGGATCCATTGTGGTTTCGCGTAATTGAACCGCATCCATTTCGCCAAGGCCTTTGTAACGTTGGATTGGCTCTTTCCAACGTCGACCTTGCTTTGTTAATTCCTTAATGGTCGCAGCCATTTCAGCATCGCTGTAGGTATAGATAACTTCACCTGGCTTTTTCGCTGCGCCAATGACTTCAATTCGATGAAGCGGTGGCACCGCAGCGTAAACCCGTCCAGCCTCAAGTAGCGGCGTTAAATAGCGCTGGAACAAAGTCAACAACAATGTCCGAATGTGAGCGCCGTCAACGTCGGCATCGGCCAAGATGATGATCTTGTGATAGCGAACTGACTCCATGTCGAATGAACGGCCAGATCCCGCGCCGATGACCTGCAGAATTGATGCACACTCATTATTTTTGAGCATGTCGGCAAGTGATGCTTTTTGTACGTTTAGGATTTTGCCGCGAATCGGAAGTAAAGCTTGGAATTCACTGTTTCGAGCTGACTTTGCTGTGCCAAGCGCGCTATCCCCTTCGACAATAAACAATTCAGTTCTATCATTGTCTTCACTCCGGCAATCTTTAAGCTTTGCAGGCAGCGTCGATGATTCCAACGCAGTCTTACGGCGCTGGGTGTCGCGGTGATGGCGAGCTGCAAGGCGGGCTCTAGATGCATTGGCAACTTTTTCCAACACGATTCTGGTGGCTGGTTTTGCTCCGCGAGGAGGATTGGTAAACCAATTTGAAAGTTCGTTACTAACAACAGTGTTGACGATCTTTGTTGCAGCTGGGGTACCAAGAATTTCTTTGGTTTGCCCTTCAAACTGTGGTTCCGCCAACCGCACCGTAACAATGGCAGTTAAACCTTCTTGCACGTCTTCTTTAGACACAGTGTCCTCGCCGGCTTTAAGAAGCCGTTGCGCTTTTAGTTGCTCATTAAGAACTTTTACTATTGCGCGATCAAATCCGGTTACGTGCGTGCCCCCCTTGGGAGTTGAAATAATATTCACATAAGACTGCAATGTGGTGTCGTAAGTGTTATTCCAAAGTAATGCAATGTCGACACCAAGCTCACGTTCGACTGCTTGGGGTGTCATGTGGCCCTGGTCATCAAGCACTGGCACAGTTTCGGTGAACTTACCCGAACCTTTTAATCGAATCACTGGTGAGACCGTTTCACCAGTGCTTAGGAATTCACAAAACTCTGAAATTCCGCCGACGTGCACAAACTCCGAAGTGTTATCACTTTTAAGCCGGTTATCGGTTACCACAATGTTTAGTCCGGGAACCAGGAATGAGGTTTGTCTGGCGCGAGCATGAATTTCAGTTAAATCAAATGCTGCATCTGGAGTGAAGATTTGGGTATCGGCCCAGAATTTAATTCGAGTACCAGTTGCCGTCTTCTTGGCTGGCTTTCCAGCCTTCTTCAAGCCACCTTGTTTGGTGAACTTTCCAGCCTCGTCCTTGCCAACAAACACCCCTGGCGCTCCCCGACTAAAACTCATCACATGAGTATTGCCGGCACGATCTATTTCAACATCAAGCCGACTAGAAAGCGCGTTTACTACAGAGGCACCCACACCATGTAAGCCACCTGATGCGGTGTACGAGCCGCCACCAAATTTGCCGCCAGCGTGAAGTTTGGTCATAACAACTTCAACGCCACTGAGCTTAGTTTTCGGCTCAGTGTCCACTGGAATACCTCGGCCGTTATCTCGAACTTCAGCAATTTGATCTGAATGTAAAGTCACTTCAATTCGAGTGCAATGTCCGCCGAGCGCTTCATCTACGGAGTTATCGATAATCTCCCACAGGCAGTGCATTAAGCCGCGTGAGTCGGTTGACCCGATATACATACCAGGGCGTTTACGAACTGCGTCTAGACCTTCTAGAACCGAAAGATCGGATGCGTTGTATTCACCCGCAGATGATGCGGTCTTTTTGGCTGCCATAACCCCTTAAGAATAGGCATTTTTTGCCAAGTTATAGGGCTGCCACGCCGCTGAAGGACTATCCGTATGTGCATTTGTGAATCAAGTTCAGGCACTGTTTCATTTTCGTTTGCAATACGCCGATAGTGAAACAAGTCTATACGGGTAGTCCACGGCGTGTTAGAGAGCGAACTTTCTGAAATGATTACACAATAGTCACAACACGAAAAAACGATTAAAAAGAAAATGGTGCAAGGATGACTTCAACAATCACTCGTACTCCACTTACTGCTACCGATCGCTGTGACCGATGCGCTGCGCAAGCACTCGTGCGTGTTTTTCTAGAGGGCGGTTCAGCCCTTCAATTCTGTGGACACCACTTCAAGGAACACGAAGTTCGTCTCCGCGCTGTAGCAATTGACGTGCAAGACGAAACTAGTCAGCTAGATAACGCTTAATCCTTCTAAGAATCTTTAAGGTGTCGCTGAGGCGCTCGGCGCTACTTTTGGTGTGAACGTAACGTCTCCACTTGTAGTAACTATCTCCACCCAAGTCTTACCAGGCGCTGGATGCAATGTGTTTCCGGCAGCATCTGTAAGTTTCATCTGAGAAACATCATCGGCCTTAGTCCAAGTGATTTCAGTCATGGTGTCGCCAATAATTAAATATCCTGATCCGCTGCCAGTAACCACGGTGCGCGGAACATATCCACCAGTTGAGCCTTTATAGCCAGCGTCGGTTTCGGTTGCTCGAATTACAACCAGACTTGTGGCAGATAATTGCTTGCCACTAATTGCCATATGTGGTTTTTTGCCGTCATCGCGTAACCAAAGCTTGCTCGCATCATCCCAAGTCCAATTCGGCTTTGAGGCCTTACTGAACATCACTGCAATTTTATTGATTGCTGTACCAGCGAGTGAAGTCTGCGTTGTTGGCTTCACAAAGAAACCATCCGTCTTGGAAACTTCGGCTTTACCGCTGTCGATTACATCTCGCGGATAGATAAACAAGTTGTGCGGCTTTGGGTGATAGTCCGTCCTATGCATACCTGGCGCACCTTCGTTAAATGAAACAACAGAGCCCGGTATTTTTTCTGCGAAGAAATTCAAGGTCGGTCTGGCTGCCCCAGAAAACACGAAGTAATCCGCAAATGTTGAAACAATGCTGGCATCTACGTGTCGGCCACTTCGAACCGGACCTGCTTCATCTGGAATTTCAGATTGATATACTGAAATGAATCTAGTCATTCCGCCTTCAACAAGTTCTTCAAACACAATGTCAGCCATGTCTAGGCCATACTGCGGGCGAACGCTCGGGTCGTTCTCGATTTTTATCGCCAGAACTGGTTTTTCCGCAGCATCTGCTGGCCCAGGAAGTTGAGTAAATGGCCACAATATCTCAGGAGGCTGTGTTTGTGAAAGTGTCGGACTCGCATCGACTGCTTCAGTTTCCTTGGAGCAAGAAGTAACCAAAAGTGAGATACCTAGAACCAAGGCCGCGCTGCGGACGAATTTATTCATTTCAAACCACCAAAATCAGATTGTTTAACATTTTAACTTTGCCTGAAACTAAAAGTTTTGCAGGGTTACGACACGCAAAAAGGGACCAGCACTTGGCTAATCCCTTTTTGTGATGATCACTGTGCAATCAAAATTCTTAATCCAAGTAGTCGCGCAAAACTTGCGAGCGAGATGGGTGACGAAGCTTGGACATAGTTTTTGATTCGATCTGACGAATCCGCTCACGAGTTACTCCGTAAACCTTACCGATCTCATCCAGTGTCTTTGGTTGGCCGTCAGTAAGTCCAAAACGCATCTTGACTACGCCAGATTCGCGATCTGACAAAGTATCAAGGACTGAGTCCAGCTGCTCTTGTAGCAAAGTGAATGAGACTGCATCGGCAGGAACAATGGCTTCTGAGTCTTCGATCAAATCACCGAATTCGCTGTCGCCTTCTTCGCCAAGCGGAGTGTGAAGTGAGATTGGTTCCCGACCATACTTTTGCACTTCAACGACCTTTTCAGGTGTCATGTCGAGTTCGCGGGCTAGCTCTTCAGGTGTTGGTTCACGGCCAAGATCTTGGAGCATCTGGCGCTGAACTCGAGCCAACTTATTGATGACTTCAACCATGTGAACTGGAATACGAATTGTGCGGGCTTGGTCCGCCATCGCACGCGTGATGGCCTGACGAATCCACCAGGTTGCATATGTCGAGAATTTGTAACCCTTGGTGTAGTCAAACTTTTCTACCGCACGAATCAAGCCAAGGTTTCCCTCTTGAATCAAGTCCAAGAACAACATGCCACGGCCGGTATAACGCTTTGCTAAGGAAACTACGAGGCGAAGGTTTGCCTCTAGTAAGTGATTTTTTGCGCGCTGACCATCTTCGGCAATCCATTCGTAGTCGCCCTGACGACGATCTTTAAACGGTCCACGAGTTGCCAATAATTCTTCAGCAAATAAACCGGCTTCGATTCGTTTGGCTAAATCAACTTCTTCTTCAGCATTAAGCAGCGGAACTTTACCGATCTGCTTTAGATAATCCTTAACGGGATCTGCGGTCGCACCAGCGGTGATGACTTGCTGGACTGGTTCGTCAGTGTCATCTACGTCAGAGATAACAAGGTTGTCGCTGTCGGCTGCGACAACTGGCTTAGCTTCATCATCGTCTGCAATGTCGGCTAGATCTGCAACAAGTTCAGTTTCTAAATCGAC
>Ga0315905_10001498_pt1 | contig 25121 bp, 18 predicted proteins | sample LakEriMetagenome_5_FD_203522 | JGI IMG/M metagenome (GOLD analysis project Ga0315905, IMG submission 203522) | Freshwater fungal communities from buoy surface, Lake Erie, Ohio, United States - Buoy 4 MA121 | ecosystem: Environmental > Aquatic > Freshwater > Lake | place: USA: Lake Erie, Ohio...
AGAAACTCCTGTTGGTCCAATAAAACCTGTTAAAGCATCTATTCTAAACAATGGTAAAGATCCTGTTTGGTTAACGGAATATCTTAAAACAGTTTTTCCTCCTGTAGTTACAATATCAATATGATCTATTAAACCAAGAGTTGCATGAGCCATATTTCCAGAAGTTTTATATTCATCTGTTTCATATAAATAACCAACTTCCTCATCATAACCAAGATTATTAGATAAAGTAAATCCAGAAATAAATCTATAACCTTCTTCTACTGGAATTGAATTAACTTGAGTAGATTCTACTCTTTCAAAAAAGTATCCTGTTGTATATACAGATTTGTATCCAGTTAATACTGCTGTATAACCTGTTATTCCTGTTTGTTGAATAGGTGTATATTCATAACCTGTTACATTCGTAACAAAACCCTGTTCATCAGAATCAATTACAGCTCTAGATACAAAACCAGAAATAATTGATTTTAACTGATCGGCATTATAATCTCCAGAAAGAATGGCAAATTTATCTATATAACCCCTAAAGCCGGGATTTTTATAATAAAAATTAGAACTACCTAAATAAAACTTTTCATTACTTAAAATGTTTTCTGTTCTATCTGTGGTTAATTTTGTTTGAGAATAAACCTTATCAGAAGCTAAATCATAATAATTAAAAGCGACGGTAAATGGATCTAAAGAAACAGAACACAAATTTTTATTAGCTAATTCTATTTCATCTGCGACGATTACATATGGTCCAGCTTCTAAATCTATTGCTTGTAAAAATAATTGATTTCTGTCATTGATTCCAATGTTAAAACCTCTTCCATAATCTATCTTTTCTCCTGATAAATATTGTCGATCAGAAAAAAATGTGTCAGAAGTAAAGGTGAATTCATCCTTATTTAAACATCCAAATAATACTCCATCTTCTGAGTTTGTTTTAGTAAAGGAAAAAAGAAATGAAGCTGACCAATTTTCATCAGAGTTATTTAAAAATCCATTATTAAATGTATTAAATGTTAATTTCGAATAAGATAAATTTCCGCCACTATAAGCGTTGTCGTGAAAAATTCCTGTTGTTTTTCCAGAATCTAAGAATGCGTTATTATAACCAACAGTCGCGGATGGTGAAACATTTTTTACAACTCCAGTTCCTCCAGAAACTTCAAAAGTTTCCATATCATAATAAAGCATGAGGTTTCCTGTTCCTCCACCATAAAAATCCATCAATAATTTTAAAGAATCATTCATTACTTAAAGAAGAAGGTTTTATTAACTGAAATATTTCTGTTTCCAGTTGATATGTCGTTTTGAATTAGAAATCCATTTGGACTTGCATATTGTTGAATATATCCGCTAACTATTCTTAAAGCTGTTTGCATATTTGCACTCTCAGGAACATCTCCTTGAACAGAAACTGAAACCCTTTTATTTGTCGTGTATAAATTTTGAATAGCAAAAGAATTATCAATAGTTGGATTTATTGCATGTTTTAGATATTCTCTATCTGTTTTTACACTAACTGTAGGGTTTAACAATAATCCACTAAAATAATCAATACTATTATTATAAGAATATTCATAATCTATTGATGCCGAAAATGGATCTTTTGTAATATTAAAACTCACCTCTGAGGCGTCAAGATTATAATTTGAATATTGACCTGATCCATTAAAAAGATTTGCAATTTTAAATTCACTAAATCCTTCATAAGCAAAAGCAAATGGATCAAGAGAGTTAAAATATTGATTAACTTTTGTGAATCTATATTCTTGCTCTGGTATTAGCCCTGTGTTTGGATTATTTATTTTGTTATAAGAAATCGTTCCATTTACAGAGGCTGAAATTATTGGAGAATCTTTTGAGGCTTGTATTGAAGTGGTATACTTATGTATAACTTCGTCCAAAATTAGTTCAGAGGCATCACCAAAGTCATAACTAAATGAAATTAAATTAGATCCAGAATTATATTCATATGAATAAGTTCTTGGCTCTTGAACAACTTCTCCATATAAAGATAATTCAAAATTTGCTTTAGAATTTAAAAGAGCATTTCTTGCAAATTCAGTAGCCTGTTCCTTAGTAAAAAATGATTCGTTTACTGCTCCGCTGATTCCTCCTTCAATTGTTCCTTTAACAGAAACACTTAAAGTTCCATCTTCATTATAATTTAAAGAAGTATCTGCTCTTACTATCGCTGCATTCTTATCATATCCAGCTAATGATGATGAATACTTCCAATTCTCTGTAACAGAATAAAAATTAGAAGCTCTATCAATGTCTTCACTTTTGCTTACTAAGATTGGAGACGAGCCACTTAACATAACGCTATAAGAAGCATCAAATCCATTTAGTCTAGAGTTTACAAAATTTCTTGCATTTGTTAAAGAGTCTCCTGTAATTTTTACTCCATAAGCACTGACTGTATGAGTTGCAGAAACAGTTCTATCTTCTTGTTCTGAATAGGACCAAGTGTCAACAGGATCTTTTATTCCATAAAAAGTAGAAAAATCAGTATCATTTTGAATTGTAAATTCAATAGAATATGGTAATCTATTTTTTATATTTGAAGAAGAAAAGTTAACACTTATTGGTTTAGCGTATTGATATGTTTTTTCACCAACGGTTAGTGTTTGGAATCCTGTTGCCAAACCAGAAATCAATCTATCTTTTTGTATTTTTAAGGTTGTAAAATTACAACCAGTAAATTCTCCAATTAAAGAAGCGGTTATAACGCTGTGATCCAAAACGCCACTAATTATTATAGGTTCATGGTCTATTGCCAAAAACGGATAAGGATGAGGAAATGAATATCCTCCATATGAAATAGCTGTTGACATTAATCAAAGTATTGAAATTCTATAGACGCTGAAGATATTCCATTTATAGGATCGTATGTTGAATTTTTAGAAGAGACGCGAACGTAATTTGCACTTGGAGGAAAGCTTTCTACAATTGAAATTGCTTGGTTTTCTAAAGAAGAAAAGGTTTTTCCAACTAGGTTTACACTAACCGCTCTTGTTGATAAATTTTTACCAACTCCTCTGCGAGTAAGTAGTTCCCTTTCGGCTAAAATTGGAGTTATTGCATATCTATCGACTCCTATATTATCTGAAAATTCTATTTCCTTTTTTGTTATACTAGCGTCTGATTGATAAATTGGATTTGTTGAATACGTTACTGTTTCTGATATTGATTTTTCAAATTTGTTAAATTGAGTCGATCTAGATATTTCAAATAAATTATTATAATCTCCAAATAATGTTGAAATCTTATTAGATCCAACATTGTAATTGTTTAACCAAAAGGCTTTCGAAGTATTAAAAGCTGTATTTCTATTTGGACCTTTAGAAGAAATATTTACACTAAAAGAATATTGATTCCAAGCTCCTTGATTTGATTTTGAAACATTATATGTTGCATTTGTTATTGCATTAGCTGATGGATCATTTGTAAAAGACATAGAAACAGTAGCTGTTCCTCCGTCTGAATTTATTGTTCTCGATATAGAAATTGGGTAATTAAATTCTGATAAATTCTCTTGACGAATTCTATCAACAAAAGCTTCAATTGCATTTAATATATTTAATTCTAAAGGTTCTCTTAAAGCTTTTAAAGTAGCATCATATGATTTTCTTTTATATCCTGTATCATCAATTGAAACCGTTACCCTTATTTCTTCAGAATAGGGGTCAGAAAATTCATCTGAATCATTAATAGAATTACTTTGAACACTTTCTGAAAATGAAATTTCTTTTGTTAAAAGATTAATGTTTTCAGTTACTATTGGTTTTAAGTAATTGTTAAATCTACCTTTTTCAGATATTCCATCTATTTGATAACCAATATTTGGTCTTGAATCAAAAAACATTGATTGAACAAAAACTCTAGCCTTATCTAAAAAGAAGTGACCAGCATCTTGTCTATATTTTAAAGAAACGTTTCGTGATCTTGAATATGAATTTTGTCCACGCTCAAAAGAAAAGCTTTCTGTAAAAGATTCAACATCTTGAGGAGAAGGAATGTTATTAAGAATATCAGATAAGGCTCCATGTGAATTAACCCTCTGTCTTTCTTCAATAGAAATCGAAGCTGTTGTTTTTCCGACATTTGGGCCTTCTGGATAACTTATGGATGTTACTAGGCCATTTCTAATTTCATTAGAACCAATTTTACCAACAATGTTTTGTTGTAAATAAACTGCATTTAAGGCATCAATGCCTTCGTGTAAAATATCAGCTTTATCGGTATATGACAAATCAGAAAGATCAAACTCATAAGAAGAGGAAATAATAATTCCCCAAACAGCTTCTGTCTCTAAATAATTAAAAGAAACAGTAGATGATTCTGAATTTATTTTTGTAACGAAGAAAGACATATAAATTACTTTTCAGCTATTATGGTTGTGTATTAAAATTGTGGTAGAGGGTTTGCTAAAGGATCTGGTGGAGAAGGAAATGCATTGGCTAAAGCCTCTGCTTTTTTAGCTGTTAAATCAAGATAATTAAACATTAAATCTAATCTTCCTAAATTTGATTCCATTTTAGTTGTATATTCTTCGTGTATTTTTACCAGAGCAGCTTCAGACTCATTATATTTTTTAATAAGTTCAACCCTTTCAGAACTTGCTTTTTCTAAATCTGCAATTTTTGACTTAAAAGCATCTACTATTGGAGTTATACCTTCGGTTGAAGTTGTAAATTCTTTAATAACAGTAGAAAGACCAACATCATCAACTGTTACCTGCAAAGCTTTTTGTAGTGTTGTTAATTTTGCAGCAACCCCTTCTATTGCTGTTCCAAGGCTTTCTGATTTTATTTGCGCGGGTATACCAGCAAAAAGGTCTGCAAATTTTTGAACACCACCAGTTGCGCCTATTAATGCTGTTTGAAATCCAGTTTGATCCGCTTCAGAAAGTTTTGTTCCTTCAAGATTTATATTTCCAGCATTGGTTATTTCACCAATCTTTGCCCTTGGATCATTTAATGTTGCAAGTCTTCTATCAATATCTTGAGTTAAAGCGGTATCGCCAGCTTTGGAGGCTGCTTCGCGAATTTGTTTTAAAATTGGTTCAAAAGCTGTTACTGCCGCTCCTCCAATTGTTGCTCTAGCTTGTTCGTTATTGCTTATTGATTGTGATGTAACATTTTTTTGAAGAGTTCCCGATTGCAAGCCAAGGGCCTTTTGAAGAGCAGTAACGTTTCCTCCTCCAAGAATTTCTCCAGCAATTTGACTTCTAAAACCTGCTTGTTGTTCTGCTGTTCCAACGCTTTCAAAAAGCCCAGAAGTTTCAAGTTTAGAAATTGTTTGATTAAATGCCTCTTGTCTTTTTAGAAAAGTATCTCCAGTTGCCATTCCTGTTGCAAGATTGCCTTTTCCTAAATTCTGAATATTTTCGTTAATTGTATTATCTTTTCCAGAAGCAAAAGCTTCTCCAATGAGAACACCCGCACGTTCTGCATTTTGTGAAAATGTAGCGTTAAAATTATCAATAAATTGATCAAAAACTCCTTTTTGCTTTTGTAATGAATCTAAATTTATTTTTTCACGTTGTTCGTTCTCTTTGATAAAAGATTGTGTTTGAGCTTCGACAAATGACTTAATAGAATCTGCATTTTTTTGTAACTCTTCATTTAAAGCTCCAACTCCCTCTTCTCCACCTTGTTGCTTGGCCCTTTCTTGCAAAAGAGGCTTTAAAGCATTTTCTGCATTTAATAATTCTTTTAAATTTGCTCCTTGATTTTTTTCTGTTGAGTTCTTTAAGCTCTCTAATGCGTCTGTTCTCCTTGTAAGGGCATCAAATAATTTTGTTTGACTTTTTTGTTGATCTGCTGAAAGAATTGATTTTAAATCGTTAGTAAACCCAAGAGAGTCTGCCATATTTTTTTCAAAATCTAAGGAAGAAGCTGGCGTAGAGAAAACTTTATCTGTTATTGGTTTTATCTCTCCATCTTTATTACCTCGTTTAATATCTATTTGATTATTAAGTTCTTCCAAAGAAGGAGTTTTTGTGTTAATGAATTTAGATATTCCAGTAAGAAAATCTTCTTGACCAGTTTTTAAAACTTGAGCAGCCGAAGCTCTTTCCCTTTCTCCCGCTGAAAATGTTTCAGAGATTCTATCTCTTTCTCTTCGTTTAATTATATTTTGTTTTTCAAAAGGATCTCTTGTCTTTCTTAAATTTTGTTCTGCTACAATGTCTTTTGCTCCAGAAGCTAATCTGTCTGCACTTTCTGATTGTGATATTCTTGAATTAAATCCACTAAATCCAACTTCATCATTTAATTTTTCAAATTCAGATCTTATACCTGTAGCAGTAATTTTTATTATTTCGTATCCTTCTTTAAAAGAACTCGCAACTAAACGAAGAGCATTTCTATATCTAAATGCATCATTGTCTAGATCAGGAATAGTAATTTTTTCAAGAGCCTCTCTTGAAGTTTGTATCCCCTTAATTTGTTCTGGTAAGCTTTCAAAAGGAGCCAAAAGAGCTTCTATTGCTTTATAAATACCGAATCCAGCACCAGCACTAGCAACAAAGGTTGCTAATGCCGCAGCGAAAGCACCAGCTATAGCTGTAACTCCTCCAGCAACAATTGAACTAACAGTAGCTCCTCCCCCTCCTGCGGCAGCGGCTCCCGCCCCAGCAAGAGGTCTTGCTACAAATTGAGCAGCACGACCTGATACCAATGAAGCCAAACCTTCTTTTATCTTTCCAAAAGGAATAAGACTTAAAATAAATCCTGCGTTTGCGACAATATTTGATATATCGCTGGCTTTGCTGGCAAACTCATCTGCCGCTTCATTCATTTTTGTAATAGCGTCATTTCTTGCAGTAACTTCCTCTTCTAATTTTTTAACAACATCTGCATTTGCTTTATCTCCCTTTTTCTTTTGTTCTGCTAAGGCTTTTACCGCTTTGTCTCTAGCATCTGTTTCTTTTTTTAAAGCTTCTTCGTCAAGAGCAAAAGCTCTTGATAAAGATTCAATAGCAGGAATACCAACAAAATAATATGCAGTGCTTAAAGCAGTAATAGCTCCTGACATTCTTTGAAATTTTGAAGAAGCCTCCGCACCTTTCTTTCCTATATCGTCTAACCCTTCTGCCGCTTTTTTTGCGGCTTCTGCCGCTTTTTTTGCAGCTTCTGCTACTTGCTTTGAGGCTTCTGCTGGTGAGGCTTGTAGAAAACCCCCAACACCACCCAATGCATAATTAGGAATAAATCCACCAGCCGCCATTCCTATTCCTTTTCTCTCTCTTCCAATAGCGTCCTTTAATCCATTGGGTTCATCTCTTGTATTGGTGACGGCAACAGGGTTTCCCATTCCATCAAAGTGAGCGCGAATTTTATTAACAGGAATTCCTTTGTTTAAGGAATTGAAGTTTGGGATGAAACCAGATGCGGCAGATTTGGCTTTTTTGTTTTTCTCCTTTCTTGCAAAAAAATCTGTTAATTCGGTTTGGTATTTCCCGTTATCATTAATAATTTTACTAGCAAAAGATTTAACAGAATCTTCTGAGTTTGAAACTTTAAAATCATATTTTTTCTTTTTACCTTGTCCTCCAAAAAAGATTTTATCTATATCGCTGTTTGGAGCATCTACATCAAAATCTGGACCATCTGGAGCAGCTTTATTTCCTCCAACAGCGGCTACGACCGCTGCCTCAAAAGCAGAACCAATAACCCCTTGCAAAGCCCCATAAGCACCTTGCCTACCCCCTTCTTTAACACTTGGAACAAATAAATCTTCTATGTCAGATTTTTCAACTTTTTTATTACCTAGTGTGCTGGTAATGGGTCTTGAATAAGAAACGGATGCCTTTATTACTTCTCTTTTTATTTTATCAGCTATATCAAGTTTTCGACTCTTAGCTCCTTCTAATTCTTTTGTAGGAAAGAGTGGCCCCCTGACATCAAGAGCTGTAAGGTTAAAATTTACACCAGTATTTTTTCCTTTATCTATCTTAAGTTGTTCATTGATTTGTTCAGTAAATTGTCGCTTATTGGCTCCTAAAGGTGGAACTAAAAATCCATAAGGACTTCCATCAATACTTAATCTCTTTTCTGCTGTTCCTGTTATTCGTTTGTCTTGTCGTTGCTTTTTCGCTTTTAAAGCTGACTTATTTTTTATTGCTTGTTCTATCTGCCCTTTTGTAAAGGCTATTTTTGTGTTACCAATCAATATTTTTGACTCATTCTTCTGACTAGCTTCTTTTAGGAAGGCGCTTAATTCTGCATCTGGATAATCTTCTAATGTATTGCGAGTTTTTGCATAATTCGGAATAAACCCTCTAGCATACAAAGGAATAACCGCAGAATCTCTTCCCCCACCAAAGTTTGGAATTTCAACTTCCTGATTATTCATGATGAACTTTTGTCCACCAATTGTTCCTTGACCCATTTTTGCTTTAACAGAAGAAGAAGCTCCAAGGGATTTGGCCATTGCCTCTTCTTCCTTAAAGCCAGCAGCAAATCTCTTCTTACCTCCTTTATTTGTAAATCCTCCACTTGGAGAGAATCCTCCAACTCCAGCTTGAGCAGCGGCAGTAGCAATACTATTAACCAAAGCTTGTTGTTGTGTTAATAAAGCGTTTTGTTGTTTAATAGCATTAATAACCGCTTGTTCTTTTTGGGCTTGAGTTGTGCTTGTGCTTAAAAGAATTGCTCTTAAATTTGCATCTTGTTGAAGAAGGGCAACAATGCCTCCTTCGATGTTTTTAATTCTTTCTTGTTCTGATCCAATTTTAAACAAATCAGAAATACCTTCCTTTGCAAACTTTGCAACAACTTGAAATAATTTAAAGAAGGCAGCGGAAACTAAAACCAATCCCGGTCCAGCAATAAAGGCTCCAATTCCTTTGAAAAATCCTTGAATTAATTTATTACCTTCTTCTGGATCAAAAACCTTATTTAAAATATCAAGTAATTTATTTGCCCCAGTTAATAGATTTTCAATAACAGGAGCAATGGTAAGCTCTCCTACTTTAGAACCAAGTTCAGTCAACCCTTGAACCAATTTATTTATTTGAGCAGCAAGAGTTTGGTTTAATTGGGCATTTTTTTCAAAAGCCTCATTAGAAGCTTGTCCAGCAGTTTGAGAAGCTCTAGCAAAAATTGAAGTTTCGCTAGATAAATCTTTTAAAGCAGCAGAAACAACGTTAATTTGATAAACACCACCAGCAAGTTCTTTAATGGCATTCGCTTGTGTTGGATCTGAAATGTTTGAAAGAGCCTGTGATAATGCCTGTAATTTTTGAACACCTGTTTGGCTTGAATCAATTTGAACTCCAAGAGCCTTGAGGTCTTCAATAACTGTTCCTCTCGAAAGTCTTGAGAAGATGGATTTAAAGGCGTTACCAATAACAGCACCACCTCTTGCAGTTGTTTGTTGAACAGAGGTAACTAATCCAAGCAACTCATCAAAAGAAACTCCAGCATCTTCAGCCGTAGATCCTGCTCTCGAAAACGCTTCAGCCAAATCCTTAGCAGACACAGCAAAAGCCGTATCAACTGCAATTAATTTATTAACTATTTGTTCCGCAGTAAGTCCAGCAGATGTGAAACCGTTAATGGCAGATGTTAAAGCATTAACGGAACCTTCTGCATCTAATCCAGAAACTCTTGTAAGAATAAGGGAGGCATTTAATCTCTTTACGGTCTCTTCTGCTGACAAACCCTGTCTTGCTAATTCTGAGGCAGCGTCCGCAACCGTAGAAAATGTTTGTCCAGTATTTTTTGCAACATCAAAAATTGCATTTTTAAATTGACCCAATTGTTCAGTCGTTCCTCCTAAAATAGATCCAATTTCTGTTAATCTTTTTTCAACTTCTATGGTTGAAGAAACTAATGCTTTAAAAGCAGTAGAAAGACCATTAATAATAGAAACAGCAGCACCGAAGGCAAACACACGCGCAGTAGCCGCATTGATTGATTTATCAAACTCAGAGGCTTGACCTGTAATTCTTCCTAAAGAATTATTAAAATTATTTACCGCTTTTGTTGGTAAATTAATATTACCAAAAGCAGATTGAACCTGTTTCCCAGCAGCATTTATACTTGCTGGATTAAAATTAAGATTAGCGGTAACTGTAACAGGAGCCGTAGCCATACACTACATTACACTTGATGCTATGTAATCTTATCTTCGGGTTTCATATTTTCTAAGCCACCCGCCCTTTTTACCTTTTCTCTAATGCTAAAGTCTTCATCATCTAATGATTTTGAGTTTTTTTCACTTTCTGTCCATTCAAATATCTTGATGGGATTATCTTTAATATCATTAGGCATTTTATAACTATTTTTCAATTTATTTATTAATACATTACCGTAAACTAATAAGTTTTTTTGAAAAACTGTAAGGTCCAAACCTGATTTATTAAAAATCTTTGAAAGATCTTCAAAAATAATAAAGAAATCAAAAAAGTCACTACTGAAAGCCGCCCTAAGAAGAATATCCCTATCACTTAATAATGAAAACTTATCAAAATATTTTATAAAGCACTTATTTAAGTCTTCTTCAGTTATTGGTTCTTTGAACTCTTTATCATAAAAAAGAATATCAGAATAAAAAACTGAAGCCATCTTTTTGGAAACATAAGCTTCCTTTGAAGCTAAAACAAAAGATCGTTTCTTAAAATTTAAGATTTTTAATTCATTTTCGTCTTCTTCAATTTGTTTTAACAAACTTTTTTTAATATGAACGTCTTCAACCTTTGGCAAAAATCTATTTTTGCTCTTTACGGAAAATTCAAGACTTTTAATAGTTTCATCATTTTCCTTGGTCCAAGAACCGCTTTCGTAAGCCACTTCTAAAAGTTCTTTTTCAGACTTTAATCCAATAATGTCTGCTTGTCTTTCAAAACCTTCCTTATGCAAAGACTGCTTTAAAAAATCTAGAATTAAAGGGTGTTTGAAATAACATTCAACACCCTGCTCTCTTAAAATAGAATAGCCTTGTATTATTTCAGCGAGAGCCGCTTGATGAAGATCTTTCATTCATCCTTTAAACTTTCAATGAGTTCTTGGTTTTCGTTTTCCTCTTTTTCGAGAAAGTCTAATTGTTCCTTAACTGTTTTTTGATCTGAGCCAAGGCCATTATACCAAATCGCAAAAGTTCTACCAATTGTAGAAGAAGCTGATTTAATTATCTCAGCCTTTTTCGCAATATCCAAATCTTCTGAATCGTATTCCTCATCAAGAATTTTTGAATAAAAGACTTCTTTTTCCTTTAAGGTTGCTCCTTCAAAGAGTTCAAATTCTCCTATTTTTGATCCAACGTTTTCTTTATAAAAAGAACAGAACAGTGCCAACCATTTAATTAATTTTTCTTGAGCCTTAACGTCTGCTGTTTGGTTAAACATTGAAGAAAGATTTGTATTATATTCAACCAATGTTTTTTGAGACTTTGCAAGAAGTTTTTTGGCCTTATCTAATTTTTGCTTTTGCTCTTCTGTTAAGTCTTCACTCTTAGAAGAAGAATAGAATTGAACAATTCTTTGTGCATCAAAGATGTTTGTAATTTCATTTGTGATATTCTCTTCTGTAGACTTTCCAAGTGCGCCACCGAGATCGGAAATCTTTTTCTGCACCATTGCTTTCGACAAAAATCCAGCATTTAAATATTCATTAAATTTGGATGCATAATAAAATTCTGCATTTTCAACCATTGAGTTATTGGGCTTTTTAAGAACAATTTCTGCCTTTTCCTTTTTCTTGGAATTTGGAACATTGAACGAAACAGTAAAAGTATACAAATCTTTCATATATTATATTATATTATATAGTTTTTATGATAAAAATCAAGCACTAGCTAAATAAAAACCATTAGAAGAAAGAATATATAATCCAGTATGTCCAGCGAGAACAGTTGGAGAACCTGTTTCTGTTTTTAATGTAAAAAACAAATTATTAAGATCACCATAATCTTCAAAAATCATTGCATCAATAAAAACATCACCAGAAGGTATTAACAAATTATTGGCAATCAAAGTTTCATTTATTTTATATGACATTCTATTTTTTTGACCAGTTCCATAAAAGGCATGAAATTCAAGATCAAATGGTTCATTCTTTAAATAACCACCAACTAGATTCATATTTTGATCAAAGATATATCCACTATATCCAGAAAAAGCAACAACAGTTTGAAAAGGCTCTCCATAAGGAGAACCTATATATCTTATATCTACACCCTCTTCATTACGAATACTGTGATTTTCCCAAGAACCAATTCTGCCGAATTTTAAAGAGAAGCCGCTATTTGGAACTTTAATAGTTATATCAGCTTTTACTGAAAAATTTTGATTATGATATCCAAAATATGCACCTGTCATATTGATTAATACACGAAAAAAGGGGCGCAATTTGCGCCCCCTTTAATTTATATTATCGGTTCTCTTATTTGGTATAAACAATTGGATTTGTAACATTTCCAGCAGTCGTAACACTTGGATAAGAACCGCTCATGAAAATGCCAGCAGTTTGTGTATTAGCTCCACCGATTTGAGCAGAGAACTGTAAATCAACAGTTTCGTTACCGTCAAGATCTTGCGAGAAGTTTTGAGAATCAAGAATTGCATCCTTTAAGATGTAAATAAGTCTGCTTGTAGTATTGTCACATCTATCTCTAAGAGTAATTTTAATATCTCTCTTTTCTTGACCAGCACAACCAGTTAAGAGGGCTGCAACAGAACCCCGTGTTTGATTAGCAGTAATTGCGCTAATTGCAACGGTTGTTTCGATTGGGAAGGTTAACACACGCGCATAGGGAAGAGGAGATCCAAGTTCGTTAAGAGCTTCTCTAGCCAATGGAACCGAAATAGTAACGGACTGAGGGTGAAGTGTTGCAAGATCAACGCCACCGATTCCAAGAGGAGTATTTGAAGCTAAATCGATAGTAATTTGACCATCACGAAGAACATCAACATTTGAGTTGCCAGTATCTGGAACGGGAAGCTTAAGCGTTCCAAGATCTGCCTTTCCTCCGTTCGAAGGTTGAATAGAGGGATTGGCAAGGCCAGAATAAGCACCTGTATAGAATTCAACATTACCACAATCAAAGGAAACTGTTGCACTTGGAATTTCTCCAACAGAAAGATTAACCGTATATTCTGTAATGAAAGCATTACCAAATCCCACAACATCAACATCGGCGGGACTTGCCCAAGAATCAGAATCAAAGGCATCATTACCCTCTGCAACAGTAGCAACAAAAATGTTTCTTTCCTTAAATCTTGGATCTTCTGTTAAGAAGCCAGAAATTCCTTGAGCGTTTGGTATGGCGTTTCCAGTAATCGAATTTTTAACTTCGAAACCTAAGTGTGCTTCATTTTCTCCATCTGTTAAATAGTAATCAAAAGAACAGGTTGGAGTAAGATCGGAATTAATCAAAGAACCGATTCTCGCAAGCTGACCGAATTCTCTAATATCCTGTCTAGATCCAGCGATATCGACATCGAAAGTGAAATTGTTAATTCTGTGAAGCTGAGTTGCATTGATGCCGCTGTTTGCATGAACGAAAACACCTGTTTTTGTAACGTAAACGGCTTTACTTGCTGAAAGTTTTCTTAGACGGGCCATGATAAGAGGGTAGGTTATTAGTCTTTACAGTATATTCTATATGTTGGGAAAATTAAACGCGAGGGAATCTATAAGTCGAAATATCAAAATCAACCAAGCCAACTAAAACATCTTTATCGTATTTATTTAAAATAACTGAACTATTTATCTTTGATGTATTTACGCTTTCTATGAATGATTTAGATGAGTAATTTGACATAAAAGTATTATAAGAATATGGAAAACTCTTAACATCAAAAAATCTTCCATATGGAAAATTTTCAAAAGGAACTCTTGTTATACATTCTCTAGCTGTATCCGCCAATAAAGACAAGATATTATCAAGAGTATAATTATCATAAGACATTACGATAACTTGAATCCTAGAAATTGTTTCCTCTTCTCCTCCAAAAGAAAATTCATTATTTTCATTATTGACGAATCTAACAAAACACGCTGGTAAAATATAAGTTTTTTCGTCTCTTTTATTTGTTTTTGAAAATAAGTTTGTGCTTGAAGTTTCGGCAGAATTGATAAAATCGCTGGTTACAATAATACTCTCCTCATCATCTTCTGTGATGTAGGTATTTACCTCCTTTATTGTATTGTTGGCTGTAATTGTTAGTCCAGTGCCAGATGCTTGTGGAAAAATAACTCTGCCATTATCGTAGTCAATATATAAATTGTTAGCATTTCCAGAAATAAAAGATCCGTTTACAAAAATTCCAGAATTGGGAACATCAACAGATTGATCGGCAACTAACTGTTTAAACTTTCCTTGATAAGCAACATAAGAAGAAGGAACGTCAACAAACGAACTAACATATTGAAAGGAGTTAGATTCATTAGTGGCGTAAGCTTTAAATTTAGAATCAATTAATTTATGTTCAAGCCACAAATAAAAAGAAGAGGTTAATTCTGTTGCAAATTGAGCCTTCATTTAGTAACGTTTCTTTGAAATTCTTTTAATATTGTTGACATGTAACTTCTATTTGAAAATCTGCCGCCAACAGTTGTTTTTGTTTGAATACCTTTTCCAGAACGAGAAGAAGGAGATTCTTTGTAAACATAGCTCCCTAAACCAGCAATTCCCTTCTCAATACCATCTAACCAACTTCTGCCGGGATTCCAAGGAATGGGAGAAATGTTATAAAGAGCCTCTTTAGTTGGCGCGGCTATTTCAATTTTGAAATTTCCATTAGTCAATGCCTTAACTGAAAAATTGATTTTATTCCTTAAAAGTTGTTTTACTGGTTGGGTTGGATCTGAACCTGATTCAAAACCAATAAATGAAAAAAGGTTTCCCTTACCACCTAGAGTTGATGAAGAATTTGAAGCAAGAACACCACCATCTATTTCTACTGTAACAGGATCGTTTTCATATGCTTGAATCATTTGCTTTTGAGCATCATTAATCTTATTTTGCCATTCTTGTTTTATTAAAGAAGAAACGATGGATCTATTCCCACCTTCTGTCATAGAAGCTGTAAGTGCGGCTTTATTAATATTTACTGTTATTTTTGCCATTACGATGTTCTCTGTAGCATCACTTGAACGTAAGTAATATTAAATGGACCTATTGGACTCTGCTTCGAATCCACTTTGTAGTTTTCTCCATCAACCTCTATAACAGATGCTCTCTTAATTATTTCATAATCAGCCTTTGCAATTTTGATTCTACATTTGTCATTAGAAGAGGGAAGCATTGTATCTGTCATCCTTTCTTCCTCAGATTGTGTTGGATAATAAATTCTTGCCTCTATTGGATATTTAACCTTTACTATATCTGAGACAACTATTGATTGGGCTTTAGTTCTATTATACAAAGGATTATAATCAACATCGGAACCAACAGATGTTGCTTCCTCAACAAATGCGTAAATGGTTCCTTTAAATGTATCATGAATATCGACAAACAAGCTGTCGATAGAAGCCTTTTCTGCATCTGTAAAAATAGAAGCCATTATTCAATACCTTGTCTTGGATGGAAGTAATCTAAACCTGCTCTAAACTCTATACCATCTTCTCCAGCCAATGAATTGGGAGAACACTTAGTTGAATTATACTGAAATATTAAATTATCAAGTCTATCTTGAGCATCTCTCGCAAGATCTCCAAAGCTTTTTGAAATCGAGACTTTAGAAACCTTTTGAATAGAAGAGTCTCCTTCTCTAACCATCGTTATTGAATCAGCAAAAGAAGCAGAACTCCAAGTCAATCCTCTAAGAGTTTCTCTAGCAGATCTCTGATAATAATCAATTTCATACATAGACATAAAAATAGACTTTTCTTCTGCAAGAAGACCACTTGGCCCAATTCCTCCAGTTGCATCTATATAAAAATCTTCATGAGTTAGAGAGTTTAAATCTCCAATATGGGTTCTAAGCCATCCAGAAACATAAGTAACAGGAAACCTTCCAGTATCGTCTGGAAAGCTATAAGTTACTATATCAGAAGCTATTGAACCCAACTCATTCATATAGCAATATTACACTTAAATAGTATCAATCAAATTTCTAATACGCTTTATAGCGGGATCATTCATGTCAGGACCATTTTTTGGCCCAGAAATGTTTTGCCTTGATCTTCTAATAAAATCAGTAAAAGATTGCATAAGCTGTTTTCTTAAAACATTCTCTCTGGAAACAGGAGTAATTCCAACCCTAGAAGCTAAAACGCGAAGTTCGTCCAATGTCATTTCAGAAAGCTTCTTTTCAAAAGTCTCTGAATTAGTTGTTCCATATGGATTAGATCTTCCAGTTCCAAGGATTTCCTCAAGAGCTAGAATTTCCTTTTCCTGTTCTTCCCTTGTCTTGATTCTATTTTTCCCGTCAGTGATTTCAAGGTCAATTAATTCTTTAGTTTTATCTTTCTTCATATACTTATTATAGGTTAAAAATGCTTGTTTTTAAAATATAAATAACCCACCTAAAAAGGTGGGTTATTTACAAACAATAGCTTTTTAATAACTAATATTATCAGACGATAATACCAGTCAACACACGATCTTCGATAACGATACGACCTTCTTGGATCTTACCATACCAACCGAGTTTGTTTTGACGAGAAACGAACTGATCATCAACTTGAACGCTGACTTCAGTGGAGACACCTTCTTCACGAACGGCAGGTCTGATGAGAGACTCTTTCGATCTATCGATACCAACGATAATTTCTTGAGTATCTTCGAAAACGGCTCCTGCGATAGATGTAGATCCAGCAAGTGCATCAAAGATCTTGTTGTATCTCTGACCAATGCCCATTTCGAGGATTTCGATAATACCGATTCCGAAGAAGGAAGGAAGACCGCCTTGGTTCATGAGTTGCTTACGCATTTCTTCGGTAGCAGCAATCGAGGTAGCGCCAGAATTAAGAGTAGAACCTGACCGAGTGTTAACAGGATTGTAGGCCATGTTACGAAGCTCTTCGACCATTTCTGGCGACATAAGCAAGTCAGTAACTCCAACCATTGGACCACCAACAGGTGTTCCACTTGAATACGAACTCCAGAGACGCTTGGAAAGCGTAATAAGACGATTAAAATCATCAAGTTGAAGTTGATCGGCGGCTGTTGAACGAATAATGTGATTACCAGCAGCAGATGCTCCATTAACTCTAGTATCAGCAGCAATAAGAGCGCCTAAAAGTTGGTTAATAGAAGTTTTTTCTTGCTTAAGAAGAAACTCTTGGGCCATTCTGGTGAAGACCTTGGAGATGTCGATGCTTCTACCCTTGCGAAGATACTTCTTATCAAGAGAGATCGCGCTATCAAGCGTATAAGTCTTGAATTTAAGCTCGTCATGAGCGGGATAGAGTTCGTTGGTGCTAAGACCACCAGCAACAGACTGCGAGTGAATTCTGATATAATCTTCATCAGTCACATCGTGGAATAAGTCCAAGGGAATAGAAAGATTATCATCTTCGCTAAATGCTAAAGTCTGATAGAGGCTGGAGACAGTTGGTGCGCTGTTAATAACTTCGCTAATCACTGGACCAACTAATTCCGCAACAGCGGCTCTAGCTTCTTCCGCGATAAGCTTATCTTTCGAAGCACAAGCTTTGATAAGCTCAACTTGTTCGGGAGTTTCTTGAATACGAATTTTCATTTTTAAATTATATTAGTTGGTTAAAATTAGACGGAGAATTTAAGTCTAGCATAGGGACCAGCAGCAAAATCAGTGTGTTGCTGGCTTTCTCTAAGCCCAGTTCCGATAAAGGTTCCGACTCTAACGGCGCTTTGAGCAGTCGTCAAAGAACCGAAGGCCACGCCAGTAACTTTTCCATCAGCAGTCACAACGGCAGCTTGTCCAACACTTGGACAGACACCACCAGCAAGACCGCGAACATTGATTTCGACAACACCTCTGGATGCGACAGGAACCGCTTCGCCCGAAAGGACGCATTGAAGGTCTTGTTTCTTCTGAGGATAATAAAGAAGTTTTTCACCATTTTCATCAACTTCTCTAACGTCTCTTAAGATCATACCGATAATGAGACCAGCATCGCCAGTTCCAGCGGTAGTAACCTTTTGAGGAACAAAGGGATATTGAGATTTAGCATTACCAAGGGCGTTAGCAAAAGGACCGAAGTTTCCGTATTCCACGGGATCGAGGGTCAAATTGCCAGCAGAAACCTTGACGAACGTTCCGGCCTCGCCGGAATTTGAATCGAAAGAGTAACCATTGATTACATCTGTCTCATTAATGCTGCGGTAGGGGAGGAGGCGTGTGATTTGTTGTGCCATGATGTTTGTTTGTTAAAGTTAAATTATGCGGTTTGAAATTGAAGACCATTTTTCTTGATCTTTTGTAAAAGAGTTTCTTCGCTAGCGTATCCTGCGGTGTTGTTTGGAAGATTTGAGGCTTCAATTTCTTCAACTTCCAATTCAAGCTCAGTTTCAACTTCGTCTTGTTTGGAGGCTTTGCTTTCTAAGAGTTGTTCAGCAGCCTTTTCGATTTCAGCCTTCTTGGCTTCTTCTAAGGATGCGATTGCTTCCTTATCTTGTTTTGCGAAAAGAACTTCTGCTCTTGTTTTGAAATTCTCAAAAGAGGCTTCAGAAGAATCCAAATTCTTGACATCTTCGATAACAATCTTTTCTTGAGCTTCGGTTAATTCATACTTATCAAGAATAGCCTTAACTCTGGCATTGAATAAATCGGCAGCAGCCTTTGCTTCGATTTCTTCCTTGATTGATCCAAGTTCTAAATTGTTTTTTTCGAATTCAGTCTTAACCAAGTCTAATTCGGCTAAGGCTTTTTCAAGATCCTTTTTGTTGGCGTCAGCTTGTGACTTCCATTCGTTTTGTTCGTCAAAAACTTTCTTGATTTGAAGAGCGATTTCCGAAGAAGCTTTACCTTCTTGAAGTTTCGCCATAAGCTGATTAAATTGTTGTTCGTTCATTGAAAATGATGATTTGTTAGCTTTTACAGATTTTTTATATTCTTGGGAAAATAATTTGTCATTTTCTTCTTCCATTTCATCTTCTTTATCCATTTCTTCCTCTTCTTTTTCTTCTTCTTCGTATTCCTCGTCTTCAATAAGAACGTATAATCCCTTCACTTCTGCTGCTGGAGTTTCTGTAATACCAACGCCTAAAGCATAAGCGGGGCCGTTAATTATTCTTCTGATTCTACCTTTGTTAGAGTAACCCGTTCCGCCGTAGGCTTTTAAGTTGCCTTTTAAACTAGAATAATTTTCATCTTCTTCTTCCATTTCTTCAACTTCATGCATCGAGCCTTCTCCAAATGCTAATGCATAATTTCTAAAACCAACCTCCCACGAAGTGGAAAGAGATTGATAATTTTCACTATCAGGATCAGATGCTTGAATTAATTTCTCAGAAAGAGAAGGAAAAATATGGCGATAAATAATACCTGCCGCAGTAATGTAGAAAGGATCTTTGCGGTCTTTGTAAGCTTCAATCTCGTTGTCTTCGTATTCTGGTTGCTTATCAGAGAAAGAGGCATTGATGATATGACCAACGATCTTATCTTTCATGTGTTCAACATTTATTGGCTTGTTAATAAATTGTTTAACAAGATCCATAGCAACTGAAGTTTTAATGCCGTCGTCGTTTTGATTAAACTTATTTACAACAGCTAAATTAAAAACAACAGGAAGAACATCTATATTTTTTTCTGCATCAAAAGATTCTGGCATTAAACTCTTCTTAGCAGAAGCTACCGCTTTTTCGGTAACTCCATATTTGTTCATTTCTTCTGGTTTAATAACTCTGATTGAGCCAATTAAGTTCGTTGATAAATTAGAGGTTGATTCTTCTTTCCACATTGTGATAAATTAGTTAAGATTTTGAGAATGAAATAAAATTGACGAAGCCTCTAATGACAAATTGTGTTCATTAGAAATTTCTAAGATTCCATCGTTTACACCTAAAGATGTTAAAACAGAAGGATTGACAATAACCTGTTCTAGCTTGTCCTTCCATTCTGACTTTTCACATCCTTGAACAATAGCTAAACAAATTTCAGAAATAACCTTTTTTCTTTCCTTGGTCAAGCTCTTCAATGAAAGTTTTTGCTTATAAAAGGATTCGGCTTCTGCTTGAAACTTAGAAATGCCTTCTAATGAAGACTTAATTGAATCAACGGCAAAATTTGCTTGGCTTTGTTTTTCAACTCCAGTGCCAGTTGGTCTTCCGCCTGTTGGCGCTGAAACCGTTGGATTGGAAGAATTTTGAGAAGGGGCTTTCTCTTCTTGGTTTTGGCCTACACTTCCTCCCAAAGCCAATGGTGACCAGTATCCTTTCTTTCTTTCAGAAACAAATTTCGATTGATCAAGCCCAAGCTCTTCTGAAGTTGGAAAAATTCCCTTATCAATAACATCCATGCCTTCATTTGGAGTAAGAATACCAAGTTCAACCATTCTCGCAATAAGCCTCTGCATGTCGGCATAGTTTAAAGCATCTGTTCTTTTAAATTCAATTTGAGGAGGACGCTTTAATCCCATTGTCTCACAAACATCGTTGATTTCTGGTTGTAAGAAGTCTTTGATAAATCTTTCTCTTACTTCTTCAATACGTTGAAGAAATATCTTCAATTTAATTTCCGTATCAGCATACTTACTTTCACCAAGAAGGATATTGTTTAATCCCTCACGAATATCTTGGTTTAAAACTTCGTATTTTTCTTTACCCATGACCTTTTGAAGATCAGGTATGACAAATTCGGCTTTTGTAGTATAGTCAGAAACTAAAACCCTACCCACGCTCTTGTTCTTAAAGATTTCTTGCATGGCCTTTAAGTTTTGATGATTAATGCCGCCTTTTTCTGGCTCATTGCCCATCGTAACAAGAAGAATGACATTTTCAATTGATCTAGCAATAGCTTGGTCAACTTTCTTTAGCTCCATCTTTTTATTAATGTCATCAAGAACAGAATAACCGGGGGGAACCGCAAGAGGCTCGTAGTCCTGCTTTTTATAAAACACGGGGTGTAGTTTTAAAACATCCAAAGGAATTTGGATTTCCCTATTAATGATAAAAGTATTTGTATTTGATTTGGTTCTCTTGAGTTCGTCTTGAACTTCTTTTGGTAATGAATTAAAGATATCTTTATCCTTATCGGTCTTTGGATCTCTTAATTTTGCCATTTCAAAACTTGTCAAAATTTTAGCATAACTATAGTCTCCAAAATTCATTTGCTCAGTAACCTCTATATCGGCAGGGTTAAGCATCAAATATCTAACAGGAATCTTTTTCTCTGTCAAAGTTGGAATAGGATTTTCGCTGTAGGCTTTAATAGAATTTGTATTAACTTTTGCCTCAAGATGAAGCATAAAAACATTACCACTTCTATAAATCTCTCTAAAGAACTGATCTTTTAAATCATAAATCTTAATTTTATTAAGCCAAGCCTCAACAAAACGGCGGCTTTTCTCAGTTCCACTGTTCTTTTTAAAATAAATATCGGAGTTGGAAAATTCAGATAATAAATCAATTGTTGATTTATAAACAGGAACATTAAAATAAGCCTTTTGAGATAAAACGATAGCATCTCTCACAGAAACTCCATCTGCTGAATAATCCCAAGGAAGAAGTCCATCGTCAATGTTTTTAAACCTTTTACGAAGAAGAGAAGATGTAGCTAAATTATCTCTAGTTCCAACTCTTGATCCAGAAGAGCTAGATAATCTACTAGCGGAACTTTCTTCTGAATAATAACCCTCTCCAATTAGCTCTGGCGCAACGGAAGCTTCTAAAAATGAAACGTTATCAATCGCATTTCCCTTTGATAAGTTGCTCCAATATCCATCGTTCTTTTTCGTATATTTTCTTGGCATATTTGTTTCTACACAAAAGTTACTTTTTTTAACTTTAAAAGTTACTTTATATGGTAAAAGGAACAAAAGTAGAGACCACCCTCTTTTCTTCCTTAACTTCTAAAGAATCAAAATAAACCTTGGCCCACCAGTTTAAAAGAACTAATGATGAGTAAAGATCTTTTCTTGGTCTATTTGGACCTCTTTGCTTTCTCATATGTAATGGCAAATCAAATGATTGAGTTCCTTGTGGACTTGTTGTAACCTCAATATTTGAGGTTTGAATTTTTGTTAACTCAATATTTTGCTTACAATAGTCGATTAGATCGACCTTACAGGCGTCATCGTTAGAGGCTCTATATTCTGGCTCCCATTTTAAATCTTTAATTGGAACATCTGCCTTACTTTGTTCTTCAAAATGTTTATCCCCCAAGAAGGCTCCAGAAGCAAAAATGATTCTTTTATGATCAATACTTGCTTGAAGCATTTCGTTTGCAATTCTAATCCAAGAGGAGGAGGGATTTCTTAAAAAACAAATCTTATGCTCAGATTGATTTATTGAGCTTTTCATTCTTAACAAATCAGCATGATAATCTTCTGATTTATCAAAGTCTCCTTCAACATATTTAATTTCAATTTTTGAATTTTTAAATAATTCACTTTCGTTGCAGGAACTGATAAATTGCAATCCTCCGTTTCTATCCCCAACTATTCCAACAACGTTGAAATGAGTATAAAGATAATGAAAATATGTCATATATGTTTTTAACTGTTGACCAGTAAGGGCAAATGAATGAACAATTGCTACTTTATTTTCTGATCTCAACAATTTACCAACATGCATACTAAAGAAGTCTGCCTCTTCACTTTCTGACCAAGAAGGGTCAAAAGCTAATATATATTCGTCCGTAGGGTTTCCAATAATTTCTACAGCAGGGAAATCTCCTTCAGCAACAGTGCATTGCATCATTCGACTCATCTTAAAGTAGGAGTCTCCCTCGTCTCCAAATTGAGCGCCAAACTCTCTATCAAACTGAGCCTTGCTCATTGTCGCTTTAGCTTGATTTAAAAGGTTTTGATCATAAAGTTCTGGAGGAGCTAAATCATAAGACAATTGAAAAACGGATCTATATGCCGAAGATGATCCTATTTCTTCGTCAAGACCATTTAGTCTTTGAGAATCGTGTTGACCTAAAATAAGATCAATAAACTGTTTATAAAGTTTATACATGTATTCAAACTTAAAAGAAGGAGATGATAGCAAAATCAATTTATTGTTTGGCCAAGCAAATCTCTCTTCTTCTGTCATTTTATCTTGAGCAATAAGTTTTGTTTCAAGATCCCTAAGTTCTTTTCTTTCTGTTGGATTTTCAATAACACCCAAGAATGGCATGATAACTTCGTTAAAGATCTTCTCTGGCATTGTTAAAAATTCATCAATAACAATTATATTAAATCTAAAACCACGAAGACGCTCTCCGTTTGCTAAAGGCAAGGCTATCGCTCTGCTTCTTCCAATTTTTAAAGTCCATTGATCTGTTCCTTTTTGAATTAAATTTTTAGAACCAATGCAATCCATTGCTAGTTTTGCAGACGGTTTCGAAAGAATATCTTCAATTTTAGTAAAAATCATTTTAGACTGTCTAAATGTTCCAGCCAATACCCCAATGTTACAGCCTTGATTAAACATTAATTCTAAAATTAAATAAATAGCAGTTGAGAATGTTTTTGACATACCACGCGCCAAAACGTGCATCGTATAATCAGAAACAAAAAGAGCTTTAATTAAAACAGCTTGAAATGGAAAGAGTTTAATTCCAAGAAAAAACTCTGTTGCAAATGTTATGTTGTTTCTTAAAAAACGGTATAACAATACAGAGGCTTCGTCTTGTTCAAGCCAGCCTTCCTTTTCTAAAATTTCTGAATTAATAAGAGTTGCTGAATAATTCAACCTTTTTCCTTGTTTGCCTTTATCCCACATATTTTTTATCTAAGTAAAATTGTAAATCGCACCTATGCATTTGTTTTCCAAAATAAAGAATTCTTTGAGTTATATCTTTTGCATCTTCTTTGTCTTTACAGAATACAAATTGTATTGTTTCTGGATAGGTTAAACAAAGTTTTCTAACATTAGAAAAAGCAAAAGACAAATTGGTTTGATATTTGAATTGAAGATTTTGACGAATAATTTCTGCAAAAGTTCCTTCAACAACAACAAAAAGAAAGCTATTAAAACTCTTTGTTCTTTCGACCTCCTTTTTAAATCTTTCAAAACCAACCCCAAAGGTTCCTTTAAAATCATTTATAGACTTTCTATCTATAAAGGTGGAACTATAAAAATCTCCACCAGCACAATAGTCTCCACAATCAAGCTTGTTTATTAATTGATTTTTAAAATCAAAAGGCTTTTGTTCGCGAGTATCTACATGAATCTCTATTTTGTCTAACTCTTCTTTAGAAACGTCCCAAAAACCTTCTGGCAGAGTTTGGTTATAAAAGTATTCAACTTTTAGTTCTTTTGCTAAGTTTTCAGTTGATTCAAAAAATCTTTCACAAGTAATTAATCCAGCCCTTTTCTTGCTAATGAAATAATTTTGAGAAGGTAAGAAGGAAAACTTATATTTTTCTTTATCGGCCTTCAATTCATGAAGAATGACCTCTTTACCTTCTTTTGTTGAGCATCCTTTTAAAAACTTGTTTCTATTAACTAATGAGTTAAAACATTCCCCCTTGTATTGTTGAGGATTATTGAAATCAATCAAAGAACCGTCAAGCCTGTCTCTGTTTGGAAAATTTCTTTGGTAATATGCAGCAATGCCGCCATGTTTATTAACATGGATGTGTAAACCAGCTTCTTTTGTAAAAGACGCTCCACATTCTGCACATTTATAGTTCATAGAATTTCATATTTACTAATACCAAAGATTCTACCCTTTAATTCGTCAACTGACTCAAGCCTATCTATTTCTTCTGAAATAAGCTTGTTTTGCATTTCTGCCATCATTACCATTTTCTTTCTGTCTTCGTGACTTTGAAAAACTTCAACAATGGAAAGGAAATTGATAGTCGCATCTCCCTTCTTTTCTAATCTTTTGGCCCGATCTCCATTTAATTTATTAATCAAGGAGTCAATTCTTTTCTCACATTTATCTAGTTCATCAGATGTAGCCTTGAGATGCTCTGTTAATCTCATAGTAAGGTCTTCTGCTGAAATATCCTCACTCTCAAGCATGTGATTAAATTGATCTAATCGCTTTTGAATTTTTGATTTTCTTACATAATTAGAGCAAACCA
>Ga0315905_10001499_pt1 | contig 25121 bp, 27 predicted proteins | sample LakEriMetagenome_5_FD_203522 | JGI IMG/M metagenome (GOLD analysis project Ga0315905, IMG submission 203522) | Freshwater fungal communities from buoy surface, Lake Erie, Ohio, United States - Buoy 4 MA121 | ecosystem: Environmental > Aquatic > Freshwater > Lake | place: USA: Lake Erie, Ohio...
GATGAAGAGATCGTGCGCGCCGAATTCGGCGTCAGCGTTCTCGAACACCCAGTCGGCGGCGGCGTGGCATTGCGCGATCTGGTTTTCGAAGGTGATGTCGGGGAGCGTGGTGTAGTCGACACTGACGACAGCGATGCCTTCGCGCACGATGGCGGCGTTGACGGCGTCATCCATCGACGCCGTGCCGATCGACCAGCCGCCGCCATGGTAGTCGATGTAGACGGCGCGCGGCGGCAGGGTCCGCGGGCGGAGGATGCGCAGGGCGATTGTGTGTCCCTTGTGCGTGACGCGGCGAGTGGAGACGCTGAGGCCGCGCGTGCCGATCGGCACGATGGACTGCGCGCCGAGCATGGTCTGGATCATCATGCGGCCAAGCGGCGTCGGCGCCTTGAAGCGCGGGGCCCAGCGCAGGCGGCGGTTCATGCCCTGCACTTCGGCGAGTTCGGCGGCGGTGAATTCGGGGAAGGGTTCGTGCATCGGTTCGTCCTGCTGGTCGTGCTTAGATAGTGCGGGACGGGTTCAAGAGCGAGCGTGCGCCCTGGCCGCCAGACAGAAACCATTCTCGGGCTTGACCCGAGAATCTTTCTCGGCCCGGTAGCGCAGAAGGCTCGCCAGCGAAGAAAGGTTCTCGGGTCAGGACCGAGAACGACCTTGGAGATGCTAGCGGGGAATGGCGACAGGGGAACTGCGGCATGCAGGATTTACCAATGATCACGCTACCGGACGGCATGCGCGCCGCCTCGCCGCGCGACTGGCGCCAGCTGGGCGCGATCACGGCGGAGGCGTTTGCTGAGGATCCGGTGAATCTCTGGATCTTCGGAAACACCGGACCGATGGCGGATGTGTTCGGGGCGCTGGCGCGGAGCGTCTACCTGAAGCGCGGGTTCTGTCATGTCAGTGGCGATGAGGGGGCGACGATGTGGAGCCATTCGTCGGCCAATCGCGAGCCGGGCGCTCTGGCGATGCTGGGGCTTGTCTCGGCCATCATGCGCAAGGGGACGAAGGGCGCGGCGAAGCGCGGGATGACGGCGGCGGAGACGATGGCGCGCGAGCATCCATCAGCGCCGCATCTTTACCTGTTTACCATCGGCACGCGGAAGGCGGCGCGCGGCAAGGGGCTGGGCAAGCGGCTGCTGGCGCCAGTGCTGGCGGCAGCGGATCGCGACGGCCTGCCCTGCTATCTCGAGAACTCGAACCCCGCGAACACGGGCTTCTATCGCGCGCACGGATTTGAGCGAATGAAGGTGCTCGCGGCGGGACCGGGCGGGCCGCCTCTGGAAGCGATGTGGCGGGAGCCGCGGAAGGACTAGTCGAGCAACGCGATCGCCTCCACCTCGATCAGGAAGTCTGGGTGCACAAGCGCAGTCGTGCCGACCATGGTCGAGGCGGGGTAGTCGCCTTCGGTCATATGCGCGAGACGCACCTTGCGGATCTCTGCCGCGCGGGCGGGCGTCAGGTCGACGACATAGGTGACCAGCTTGAACACATGCCGCATGTCTGCCCCGGCGGCGGACAGGGCGGCCTTGAGATTCTGGTAGACCTGCTCGGTCTGCGCAGCGATGTCGCCCTTGCCGACGATCTCGCCGGAGGCGTTGAGGGCGACCTGTCCCGAGACGTGGACCTGTCGTCCCGCTGTCACGAGCGTGGCGTGCGAATAGCCGGTCGGCTTCGAGAGCGACGGCGGGTTGAGGCGCTGGATCGGCATTAAGGCTCCCTGTCTTCTGGAGCGCGCTTACCGCAGATCGGGAGCGGCGTCGCGCCTCAGATCGAGTCGAGGCCTTCCATCAGCGCGGGATCGATCTCGACGCGCTTGCCTTTTCGATAGTCGCCGACTGTCCGGACGGCCTCGTCGCGGCTGAGGCCCTGACGCGCCACAAGGCGTTCGATGAGCGTGTACTCGTCGCGGTTCCACGCGGATGGGCGGCGGGCTTCGCTGGGCTTGCCTGTCTCGATCATCTGGAACTCCGTCAACGCTCGCATGCCTGCAAAGATAAGCTTCGAGAAACGCCCGCCAGCGCTGAGTGTTTCCTGCGCGCTCATATGGGGCGGCTTTCGGGCAATTGAACGGCGCGGCGGGGGTTTCTTGTTTCGGAGTTGATGAGGTGAGCCGACGATGCAGATCAGCCTCCGTCGTTGCGGCGACGGAGGTTTCGGTTGTGCGGATGCGAGATGGCCAGCGCCAGGCGTCGTGCGCGGCCTGCTATGTTACTTCGATGTGCCTTCTGCGGGCGTGTCGGCTTCGAGCAGTTTGACGCGGAAGAGCAGGCCTGCGAGGCCTGCTCCGACCAGCGGCGCAACGATGAAGAGCCAGAGTTGCTGCAGCGCGATACCCTGCGCGAAGACGGCGGGGCCGAAGGAGCGCGCGGGGTTCACCGACACGCCGGTGACCTGGATGCCGACGATGTGAATCACGACGAGCGTCAATCCGATCGCGAGACCCGCGAGCATGGCGTGCGAGCCCTTCTGCGTGACCCCGAGGATGACAACGAGGAACAGGAAAGTCGCAACGACCTCGAAGATGAAGGCGGCGGTGAGTTCGTAATTGCCGAGATAGCCCTCGCCAAAGCCATTGGAGCCGAGGCCCCATTCCGGCATCACGAAGAGCGGGTTGCCTGTGGCGATGACATAGAGGACGCCCGCGCCGGCGAGCGCGCCAAGGAATTGCGCCACCCAGTATTGAACCATTTCGCCTGCGCTCATGCGGCCGGCCAGGAAGGCGCCGAAGGACACGGCGGGGTTCACATGGCAGCCCGAGATGGGGCCGATGCCATAGGCCATGGCGACGATGGCGAGGCCGAAGGCGAAGGAGATCCCAAGCTGGCCGACCTCGCCGCCCGCGAGCACGGCGGAGCCGCAGCCGAAGAAAACCAACGTAGCCGTACCGATGAATTCCGCGATGAGCTTCTTCATGAGTGTCCCTCCCCGGACTGGGCTCTATCTACCCGGGTTCGATGACGGGACGCCATGGGGGTGCTGAGGGGCGCTTGCGAACATAGCAGGAACGTTCTATTTATGTTCTCAAGGTCGACAGGTTCGATTCGAGAGCGGAGGCGCGCGATGGACGGATATGTGACGCTGGATACGCGGGATCTGGGGCGAGCCGTGAAGTTTTACGACCGGCTTGCGCGCGAGCTAGGCGCGCGGCGCTCCATGGAGGACGCGGATTGCGTCGCCTGGGGGATTCCGGGCGGGCCTGCCAGCATCAGCGTCGTGGCGAACGGAGACAAGCCTGGCTTATCGGCGGCGGTGGCGCTGGAGGCGGCGGACCCGGAACAGGTGCAGCGGCTGTACGAGCTAGCGATCGAACAGGGGGGCGCGCCTGAGGCTGAGCCTTGCGAGCGTGGGGGTTTCTACGCGGCCAGCTTCCGCGATCTCGACGGCAACAGGCTGAGCGCCTTCTGCATCACGCGGCACTGAAATCCCGGCCGCTTGCGTTTGTCTGTGCTTCGGGCGGTCTAAGTCTGAAGCGGAGCCTCGCGCGGATGTACATCGTTCAATGGATATTCCGGATCGCGCTGGCCGTGTTCCTGCTGCCTGCCGCGGGCGCGATGTTGCTGACCGTGATGGGCGTCGATGTCGGGCTGATGCGGCGCTGAACGCCCCGGCGATCAGTTGTTTGCGGTTAAGGAATTAGCGCCTATATTCGTCCTGTCTTCGCAAGAAGACTATGGCGATAAACCCTCGCGCAATAAGCAGACCGGACCCGGGGGCAGTGCCCGGCGGCTCCACCAGATTTCTCTCCGGGCATTGGCCGGACTGTCTGGGGCCGACACAGGATCGACGGATGTGTAAAGGCGAAGACTTTGCCCGCTTTGGCCCCGATAGAAGCCTTTTACGCAATAGTTGCCAATGACAACTTTGCTCCGGAAATGCGCCTCGCTGCGTAAGCAGCTGGTGTTTTCCAAACCTAAGTCCTTAGCTCTAGCAAGCTAAGGCGGGGCTCGGGGCGGCGCCTGGCAACAGAAGCCGCCCCACTTGTTTTTCGGCATCGATGTTCGACTTCTCCCTCCCCTTGCGGCGGCGACCTATGTTGCGTTGGGCAACATGGAGGCTTCACGATGAAACGCACCGCACAGGCTGTCTGGTCAGGGGCACTGAAGGACGGCAAGGGCGCGATCTCGCTGCAGAGCGGGGCGCTGAAAGACAGCCCCTACTCCTTCAAGGCGCGCTTCGATGACGAGAGCGGCAAGTCCGCGACCAATCCCGAGGAGCTGATCGCGGCTGCGCATGCGAGCTGTTTCACGATGCAGCTGTCGCACTTTCTTGCAGAGGCGGGACATCCGGCAGCGAAGCTGACGACGGAGGCGGCGGTGCATATCGGGCCGGCTGATGGCGGTGGTCAGGCGATCTCGAAGAGCATGCTGACGCTGCGCGGGAATGTGCCGGGCATGAGCGAGGCGCAGTTCATCGAGTTGGCGAACAAGGCGAAGGCCGGGTGCCCGGTTTCGAAGGCGCTGGGGGCGATCGAGATCACGCTGGATGCGAAGCTAGAGGGATGAGCCTCACGCACCCGAAATGATGCCGTAGCTTTCGCCCTCGGTGATGGGCACGATCACGTGGCGGACGCTGTAGGCGAGGCTGTCGAGGGTGCGGGCTTCGCCGAAGGGCCAGTCGGCTTCGATGATGATGAGGACGTACTGGTCGCCGATCATCAGGCGGGTGGCGCTCTTGACGACGCCTGGCGTGAGGGCGGTTTTCGGGAGGACGAGATAGCTCTCGCCGCCGCGCGTGTCCCAGCGGCCGGGGCTGTCGAAGATGTCCTGGTCGGCGTCGACCGGGGGCGCAAGCGGATCATGGGCGACAAGGCATAGCTGCGGCGTGGTCTTGCTCTGCGCGATGATCCAGGCGTCGAGCCATTCGTTGGCGTCGTCGGTCTGGGCGATGCGGCTGGCGGTGTCGGTGAGGATCTGCGCTTCAGGCGTGTCGGCAGGGGCGAGCGCCCAGACTTCGGGCTTGGTCCAGCCGCGGCGACATATGCAACGGCCGAGCTCGCCGGACGACCAGAGCAGGTCCTGCACGTACCCCATCATGTCCTTCGGGGCTGGGATGCGGGCAAGCGACGACACGACGACTACTCCGGTGGGAAGCGCTTATCTGGCCTCCACGAACAGCGGCATGCCTCCTTCGGGACGCAGTGTGATGCGGATGTTCGGTTCTACCTTGTGCGCGGCATTCGGCAGGAAGCGCAAGCTGCGGACAAGTGTCGCAAGGATGGCGACGGCCTCCATGTAGGCGAACTTCATTCCGATGCAGATACGAGGGCCGGCGCCGAAGGGCATGTACTGGAAGCGATGGATCCGCTTTGCGTTCTCCGGCGAGAACCGTTCGGGATCGAAACGTGATGGGTTTTCCCAGAGCGTCTGGTGGCGGTGCATGACGTAGATGAGGTTGAAGGCGAAGTCGCCCTTCTTGACCTGCACGTCGCCGATATCGACGTCCTGCGTGGCGACGCGATCGATCAGCGAGGCCGGCGGATAGAGGCGCATCGATTCCTTGACGACCTGCTCGTGGTAGACAAGGTCTTCCACCATGGCGACGTCGATCGGCCTGTCGCCGCAGACATCGCGCACTTCGCGGAAGAGGCGCTCCTGAACATCGGGCGTGTTCGCGATCAGATACATCGTGAAGGCGAGCGTCAGCGCGGTGGTCTCGTGGCCGGCGCCGATGAAGGTGACGACATTGTCGCATAGTTCGACATCGGAGAAGCCGCGGCCGGTTTCCGGATCGCGCGCGTCAAGCAGCAGGCCGAGCAGGTCGTTGCGCGTCTCGCCCGAGGCGCGACGGCGCGCGATGGCGTTGGTCGCGGCCGCGCGCAGGGCGGCGGCGGCGCGCCTGCCCTTCCCGCCCCACGGACGCGGCACCCAGTTTGGAGTCCCGAACAGGTCGAGCACATCCGGCTTGCCCATCACCAGCATGTAGTCCTCGACAGTTCCGGCGATGCGGGAATAACCGAAGTTGGGATCGGCGCCGCCGAGGATGGTCTCGACGATCACGTCGAGCGTCGCGTGCTGCATCTCGGACTGCATGTCGATAGCCTGGCCGGCTGGCATCTTGCGGATGCGTTCGATGGTGGCTTCGGCGGAAGTCGAGAAGGCGGGTACGAGGGCGCGCAGGGCGTCGATGCGGAAGGCGGGCGAGGCCGCGCGGCGCTGGAACTTCCAGTGATCGCCTTCCGAGGTGAGCAGGCCATCGCCGAGCGCGGGGCCGACGAGCTTCTTCTGGAACTGCGATTTGCGGAAGATGTCGGCGTGGTCGAGGAAGACTGCCTTCATGTGCTCCGGCTTGCGGAAATAGTGGAAGGTGCGGCCGATCCATTTCACGCCATGATATGGGTTCTCGTACATCGCCCGCGGCCAGACATGCAGCGGATTGGCGATCGTCTGAAGGAGCCCCCGGATGAGCGGCAGGGGCTTTTCGGGAGGGATGACCGTCTGCGGGATGAACTCCGGCGTGGTCAGCGTGACTGGCATTCGCGGCGGTTATCATGCGTTCCGGCGCCCGTCGAGGATCGCCATCTCGCGTGAGGCGCATCCAGCCTGGGAACGCGCGCCTTTATTGCCCGCTCGACCGTCACGAAAAGGAGACGCGGGTGCAACGTTCGCAACTAAGGCGAACAGAACTTGTTTCCGCCCTGAGGTCTTTGAACTTGGACTGAAGATTATCCCTGAAGCACGGGGGCGCCGTCTTCGAAGGGGTTGCAATGCTTGTATATGTGGCGACCTACCCCCGCTGCGGCTCCGCCATCCTCTGCGACACGATCCATCTGAACTGGGGCTATGCGACTGCCAGCCTCTATGCGGCAAGGACGTAGCCGGAGCCGTTCACGATTCTTCCGTCCGAAATTCCCGGCTTCACGACCTGTCGCTATGGTGATGGGCCGGTGCGGCAGATGATTGCGAGCCCGTGCCGCGAGTTGCTGACACCGCGGGTGCGCCGCCGGCTGGCCGGCAGCGCAACTCGGTTCTTCGTCAAGACGCATGAGGCTCCGCGGAATCATGAATGTCAGCGGCCCGTTCACGCCGCCGCCGCAGAAGCTGCCGGCGATCCCGCGCAAGACGGCAACGGCTGCGCAGGAGCCTGCTGGATCGGCGCCGCGCCAGGGCGCTCAGGGGGCTGTGCCAGTCACCTGCTGAGGCGGGGACGCCAGGCAGTCCGCGCTACGACTGACCGAGCGCCTGCTCAATGTCTGCGATAAGGTCATCCGGGTTCTCGACGCCGATGGAGAGGCGGACGAGGGATTCGGTGATGCCGAGGCGCAGGCGCGCTTCGGGCGGCACATCCGAGTGCGTCATCGCCGCGGGATGGGACGCGAGCGTCTCCGTACCGCCAAGACTGACGGCCAGCTTGATGACCTGCAGCTTGTCGAGGAAGGCGAAGGCTTCCTTCTCGCCACCCACGATCTCGAAGGAGAACGTGGAGCCGGCCGTGACACACTGTTTTTCGAACAGCGCGCGGTCGGGATGGTTCTCCGGCAGGAAGGGCAGATACCAGACCGACTTCACGCGCGGATGGTCGCGCAGGTAGGCGGCGACCTTTCGGGCGCCGAGTTCGGCGGCGTCCATGCGGACCTTCAGCGTTTCGAGCGAGCGCAGCAGCAGCCACGCGGTGTGCGGATCCGTCATCGTCCCCAAGATGGTGCGGAAGACAGCGACCCGGCCGATCCAGCTGGCGTCGCCCGAGGCGGAACCGGCGATGAGATCGGAATGTCCGCCAACATACTTGGTAAGCGAGGTGACGCAGATGTCTGCGCCAAGCTTCAGCGGTTGCTGCCAGATTGGGCCGAGAAAGGTATTGTCGACAATCACGGGCGGGCGGCCTGCGGGGCCTTTCAGGCTTTCCGAGATCTCGCGGGCGAGCGCGATGTCGACGAGGCCGTTGGTGGGGTTGGCGGGCGTCTCGATATAGATAACGCCGACCTTGCCGCCTGACTGCGCTGCCTGCGCTGCAGCAGTTTTTGCTGCTTCGCGAAAGCCATCGGCGCCGGCTTCGGCCATGAAGCCCACGCCGTGCACCCCAAACTGGGGCAGGATGGTGTGCACGAGGAATTCGGTGCCGCCATAGACGGGTTCGGAGAACACGAATGTGTCGCCGGGGCGCAGGAAGGTCATCAGCGTTGTGGAGATCGCGGCCATGCCGGAGGCGAAGGCGAGCGCCTTTTCCGCCGCGTCCCAGACGGCGAGCCGATCTTCCAGCACTTCGAGATTGGGATTGTTGATGCGCGAGTAGATGAGATGCATCTCTTCGCCGCGGTTCTTCTCGCGCAGGCCGTAGGCGAGTTCGAACGAGGCCTTGCCCTCTTCTGCACTGCCGAAGACGAAGGTGGATGTCTGGAACAGCGGCGGCTTCAGCGCGCCCTCGGACAGATGAGGCGAGTAGCCATACCCCATCATGAGTGTCTCGGGCGAAAGGTCACGGTCGCCGATCTTGCGTGACCTGTAAGGCTTGGGCGTGCGTGTCATGCTGAGGAAGGTATGCCGGTTCGGCCTGTGGAGAAATCAAATGTTGCGCTTGAGTCCTGCCCGTGCATGGCTGATGCGCGTTATCGTTCTCGCAGAACGAGGCGAAGGGCGCGGGCTCGCCTAGCACTTGAAGCTAATTTACCGGGCGCTGATCAGGGCATAGCCCTGATGCTCAGACGATGGAGGTTTAGTTGGAGCGGTCACCGGGATCCGGCAAGGATCACATCGGCTATCATGCCCTGACCCAGGCGGCGTATCGCGGGATCGTGCGCGCGGCGATGGACAAGGCCGCAGCGATGGTACAGCTGCCTGGCGACCATCATTTCTACGTCACCTTCCGCACGCACCAGCACGGCGTGCAGATGGAAGACTGGCTCAAGGACAAGTTCCCCGAGGAGATGACGATCGTCATCCAGCATCAGTACGACAAGTTCGCCGTGCAGGACGACCTGTTCGAGATCATGCTTCGGTTTGGCGGCGCGCCGCAGCTGCTGCGCGTGCCGTTCGGCGCGGTGACCCGGTTCTTCGATCCCTCGACCAATTTCGGCGTCCAGATGGAACCACTGGATACGCGAGCCGACACGAGCGTTCCGGCGATTGTCCCGCCCAAGCGTGCGTCGTCCGCGGGCGCACCGGCGCCTGCCGCGGCTACTGCCGCGCCTGACGCGACCATCGTTTCGCTCGACGCCTTCCGCCGCAAATAGAAGCGCGATCCCGTGAGCAGCACCGACGCGCCGGACCCACCTCGGCTGACCGATGCGGAGATGCTTGCGCGCTTCCAGAACTCGAAGAAACGGCCGCCCTGCACCGAGACGCTGGGCACGCGGCTGGTCGGCGTGGATCAGGCCAGCATGATCTCGCGATTTGAATTCGAGGCGCGTCAGGACTTTGCAAATCCGACAGGCGCGATCCAGGGCGGCTTCATCGCGGCGATGCTGGACGAGGCGATGAGCACGGCGGCGATCATCGCTTCCAACGTGACCATGAATGCGCCGACGCTGGAGATGAAGATCTCCTACCTGCGGCCGCTGTTCGTCGGTAAGGCGAGCGCGGAGGCGAAGATCCTGAAATGGGGCAAGTCCACCTGCTTCATCGAAGCGGAGCTGTTCGATCCGGACGGCAAGCTGGTGGCGAAGGCCAGCGCGACGCAAGCGCCGAAGGCGTTCAAGCGGTTCTAGAGCGTTGACTAGATTCCGCCTTCGCGGAATGTGCCCAGCGTGAGCACGAACATCGCCATCTGTCAGAACACCCTGCCCGTCGCGCCGTGGATGGACGCCCTGGCTGCGCGCCTGCCCGGTCTGCAGCCCGTGGCCGAGGGCGACTGGCTTCGCGTGGATGACGCCTATGCGGGGCAGATGGCGTATCGCGACCGGTTGCTGGAAGAGCGGCGCGATGAGGTTGTCATGCGCGCGGCCGGACCGGTGGAGGCCGAGGCGGTGCTGCTGGATCAGGTGATCGCGGCGGTGCTGGCGCTGCCGGGGTTTGCGCGCGTTGAGGGCGGGATCAAGCGGCCGGATGGATTGGTGATCAATCCGGCGCGCGAGGACTCAGCGATCATCGCGGCGGCGCGGCTGGCGCAGGAGGATTTCCTGATCCTCGAGCAGACCGGCGATGGCCATGTGCTGACATCCGCGGTGCTGTGCTTTCCGGCTAGCTGGTCGCTGCACCAGAAGATCGGTCGCAACATGCTGCGCATTCATGAGCCGGTGGATCGCTACGACGATGGCATCGCAAAACGCGTCAATCGCGTGATGGATGTTCTGCAGCAGGGCAACGCCGTGTGGCGCGCGAATGTGCTCTGCTACAATGATCCGGAGTTGCACCAGCCAAGGCTGGAGCATGAGCGGCGGCCATTTGATCCCGCGGCTCCCGTGTGGGTGCGGGTAGAACGACAGTCGCTGAAGCGGCTTACGGAAACGGCCACGGTGTTTGCGATCCACACCTATCTCGTGCCGCTGGAGGAGCTGACGCCGGAACAGTTGGCCACACTGCCGGACAATGTGCGGCGGGGCGGAAGCATGGGCGAAACCAACTGATGTCGCGCAGGGCTTCGGCGGCGGCCCATATCCTGCCGGACCGTCTCGCGCCGAATTTGCGCATCTGGTTCGTGGGCACGGCGGCGGGGCCGATGTCGGCGGCGGTTGGCGCCTACTATGCGCACCCGGGCAATCGGTTCTGGCGCGCGTTGCATGAGACGGGTGTCACGCCGCGCCTGTTTGCACCGCATGAGTATCCGCTGCTGCTGGACCTCGGCGTGGGGCTGACGGATTTCTGCAAGACGAGCTGGGGCGTCGATGCGAAGATCGCCCGCGAGGCGTTCGATGTGGAGGGCTTCAGGCACAAGGTACAGCGGCTGAAGCCGGGCGCGCTCGCCTTCACAAGCAAGACGTCGGCAGGGCTCTGGCTCGGCAAATCGACAGGACGGATCAGCGTTGGTCGTCAGGTGGGGCATGAAGGGCCGGCCGTGTTCGTGCTGCCCTCGCCTTCGGGACTTGCGACATCGTACTGGTCGATCGCGCCCTGGAAGCATGCGGCTGCGTTCCTGAAGTCGCCGTGATCACGGCGGCGGCGCAGGCTCGGCTTGGTCTCTCCGGGAACTTCTCCAGCGGCGGCTGAGGTGACGAGATCGAACCAGGCCTGCCCGCCCGGCTGGAGTGTAACGTGCGACGCTGCTGTCGAGACGGGACAGACGTGCTATGTTCAACGTATGCTCAAGGCCCTTCCCATTACAGGTCTGTTGTTCATGGCGCTGCCGGCGAATGCGCAGCTGGACACGCTGCCGCGCTTTGATGCGCTCGACCGCCAGTTCCAGATGGAAGAGCAGCGCCAGGTTGACCGGCTTGAGTCTGCCCGTCAGCGCGAGCGTGACCTGAACAGCCTGCCGGGCTCGGGAGTCTCCGCCGCCGGGCAGGCGATGCGCGACATGGATTATCGGCGCGAGCGCGAACGCCTGCTGCAAAAGGCGGAGCAGGATCGGCAGGCGGTGGCGCGCGAGCGGATGCTGGCGGAGGCCGCGCTGCTGAACAGGCGCGTGCCGGCGACATCGACGGCGGTAGTGACATCGCAGGAGAGCTTCATCCTGCCGCCTGCCTCGTCGGGACAGTTTTATGCGCGCGTCGATGGGCGCTTCGTGCTGGTTGACAGGACGTCGGAGCTGGTGACGAGCATCTTGCCGGTTCAGCCGACCGATCCCACAGCCGATGTGCCCGCCGGGCCGCGGCCTCTGCCTGACATGGGCGTGCCGGTGCGCCGCGTGTCGGCGACGTCTGCGCTGGTTATCCATGACCCTGCAACGCTGGCGCTGCCGGCCGCGCCCACGGGCCAGTTCTATGCGCGCGTAGATGGCCGGATCGTGCTGGTCGATGTGCGGACGGAACTGCCCGTAAGGGTTGTGCGCGCGGGCTGAACTGCGCTTGGGGCTGGTTTACCCTTGCGCACGTGGCGGATGGCCCCCATTCTCAACCCCAGCGTCAACTTTGCGAAAGGAGGTGATCCGATGTCAGTCACTATGAGCCGGGGCGGAGCCCTGTCGGTCAGTCTGTCGTTCGGAGCAACCTCCGGTCGTCGGCCAAGCTGACGGAAGCAATTCCAGGGGCTCGAGCCCCGCTCAATGACGAGAAGGGCCGCCGGCACACGCCGCGCGGCCCTTTTTGTTTGTGTCCGGCCTGTCTCGGGTGGTGGCTTGCGGGGTCTTGTCTCCGGGACCGGAGCAAGCCTTACATCGGGCAGGACAACGGGGAGCCGGATGGCGCGGACACAGCTGCTCGGCTGGATCGACGGACGCTTGCGCGCAGCGCGGGCGCACCTTGGCGTGGCGGGCCCGCGTGCTCTGAGCCGCCGGGCGATGCTTGCCATGCTGGCGACGGCGGCCTGTACGCCGCAGGCAGGTCCTGAACTGAACGGGGAAGCGGGTTCGGTGGCGATCGTCGGCGGCGGCGCGTCGGGCCTGGTGGCGGCGTGGCGGCTGGCGAGCGCAGGCGCGACGGTGGACGTGTTCGAATCGAGCGGACGGCTGGGCGGGCGGATGTACACGCTGCGCGACTTTACGCCCGAGGGACAGTTCTGCGAGCTGGGCGGCGAGTTCGTCGACAGTGGTGATGCGGCGCTACTGCGCGTGTGCGGCGAGCTTGGCGTGCGGGTCGAGCCGATGGCGCCGCAGGGCGCCAAGCCTACGCTCTACGATGTTGGCGGATTCCAGTGGGGCGATGCTGACCTGCTTGATCCCGCGGGACCCACCGGACCATTCCTAGCGATCGCCCTGCGCGTGGCGGCGGACCAGGCAGTGCTGCTGGATGCGGCGGGCGGATGGACGGAGCGGGCAAGACAGCTCGATGACCTGCCGCTGTCGGACTATCTCGAGAGCCTCGCGGAATCGACCGAGCCTTGGGTGATCGACCTGCTGGCGTTGGCGTGGCACGCGGCGTTTGGCGTCGCCATACGTGAGCAATCCTCGCTCAACTTCGTGGATCTCGTCGGAACGGACACGGCCAGGCCGTTTGCGCTGTTCGGCAAGCGTGACGGAGCGCTGCGGATTGCGGGTGGATCGTCGAGCTTGCCGGACGCGCTCGAGCGGCGCCTGTCGGGCGAGCCGCTGGTGCAGCGCGTCGCAATTCACAAGCGGCATCAGCTGGCGGCGATCGCGCGCAGCGAGGGCGGTCTGAAGCTGAGTTTCCGCACGGCCGACGGCTCGCCGTTCGAACGGACGTTTGCCCATGTCGTGATGGCCATGCCCTTCACGCGACTGCGCGAGATCAGGGGGCTGGGCGGACTCGCGCTGCCGGCGGACAAGATGATGGTGATCAACGAACTCGGCTACGGCGCGACCGCCAAGCTTATCGTGGGCGCGGATGCGCGGCCGGCGCATGGCAGGACAATCTCGGATCGTGGCTTCCAGACGCTGTGGGAGTCGAGCGTGGGCCAGGCGGGAGATGGCGCGGTGTTGACCAACTGCTTCGCGGGCGAGGCCGCGAGGGGCGAGGAAGCACAGGCGCTGGCGCGGCTGCAGGCGGGGCTGTCAGTCCTGTCGCCGGAAGTGGCGCAGTCGTTGACGCCGAAAGTGCGGACGAGCCTGTTCTGGGCGAACCATCCGCACACGCGGGGAAGCCGGGCGACCTGTCTGACGGGGCAGTACACGCGTTATCCGGAAATTGCAGCGCGCGTGGAACTCGACGGGCGGCTGGTGTTCGCTGGCGAGCAGACGGCCATGTCCGCGATGGGAACCATGGATGGGGCGGTGGCGGCGGGCGAACGCGCCGCGCGGGACCTGCTTGCCGCTGGTTAGTGCGGGAACGTCCTGGCCTGCCATGGGTTAGTTCCCGGACACAGGGATCCAGCCATGAACGCCTTCCTTCTCGCGGCCGTCAGCCTCGGCGCCATCCTCGTCACAGCGACGCGCGCGCCTGAGCAACTGGTTCTTGGCAACGAGCACCGCTATGCCGCAGACGACGCCGAAGTCGCGCACCTGATGGAAGAAGCTCCAGATGCAGGCGGGCTCGCTGAGATCGTGTTCGCGAACCCCGAGACGGGCGCAGACACGAAAGTCTCGATGATTGCGTTCAGGGATTGAGCTTCCAGGCCGCCCGCCAGCATCAGCGTAGTGATCGGAAATTAGACCGTCGGCTTGTCTTAGACGGGCAACGGCCGCTTCGGGACCGCGAGCGTTGCGGGGTGCAGGCGCGCGTCAAGCTGCGGCGGTGCAGGGGCCGACACGCTTTTGCGACGAATAACACTTCACGCAAACGAGCATTGACGAACTATGCTCGCAGTAGCCCCAGCCGGTCGCCCGCGTAAACGCCCGTGGTGATCGGCTCCCACCAGTCGCGGTTGGTGAGGTACCAGTCGACGGTGCGGCGGAGGCCATCCTCGAAGGTGACGGAGGGTTTCCAGCTGAATTCAGATTCGATCTTTGCGCTGTCGATGGCGTAGCGCTTGTCGTGGCCGGGGCGGTCCTGAACGAAGGTGATAAGGCGTTTGGCCGTCTCGCCGGCGGGACGCGACTTGATTGGGTCGAACAGGCCGCAGAGGGCGGTGACGACGTCGAGATTGGTGCGCTCGGCGCGGCCGCCGATGCAGTAGGTCTCGCCGGGGCGGCCATGCTCGACCAGCGTGCGCAGGGCGCGTGCGTGGTCTTCGACGAATAGCCAGTCGCGGATGTTCGAGCCATCGCCATAGACCGGCAGCGGTTTGTCGTTCATCGCGTTGATGATCATCAGCGGGATGAGCTTTTCCGGGAAATGGTAGGGGCCGTAATTGTTCGAGCAGTTTGAGATGACGATCGGCAGGCCATAGGTGTGGCCCCAGGCGCTGACGAGATGGTCGGACGCGGCCTTGCTCGCCGAATAGGGCGAGCGCGGATCGAAGGCGGTGGTCTCGCTGAAACAGCCCGTCGGACCGAGTGAGCCATAGACCTCGTCCGTCGACACGGCGAGGAAGCGGAACTTGTCCTTCTTCTCCGGCGGGAGCGTTTTCCAGTAGCCGAGGGCGGACTCGAGCAGCGCGTGCGTGCCGACGATGTTGGTCTGGATGAAGCTTGCCGAGCCAGTGATCGAGCGGTCGACATGTGATTCAGCGGCAAGGTGCATGATCGCGTCGGGCTGGACGCGGGCGAGGAGAGCATCGATCAGCGGGCGGTCGCCGATATCGCCCTTTACGAATTCGTAGCGCGGATCGGACGCGATCATCGCGAGCGACTGGAGGTTGCCAGCGTAGGTGAGCTTGTCGAGGTTCACCAGCGACCAGCCGGTCTGGGCGATCACCTGCCGGCAGACCTCGGATCCGATGAAGCCGGCGCCGCCCGTGACCAGAAGCTTTTTCATCAAGACACACGGCTCCGCGATTGCCGTGGATTTAGGGTGGGCGCCTGCCCAACGTCAACGCATTGGCGCTGGTACGGGAGGTGGGGGTCGAACCCACAAATCCGTTAGGACGGTGGATTTTGAGTCCACTGCGTCTGCCAATTCCGCCACTCCCGCGCGGGGCGGACTGATTAGCGCAATGATGGGGGCTTGGCCAGCCGGTGTCAGAGGATCAGGGCTGACGGGCTTGCCAGCTGCAACGCCACGAACGCGCCGAGGAAGACGCACAGGAACCAGTGCGGCGCAACGCGCATGGAGGCGGTCTGGATACGGCGGAGCGTGGCCATGGATGCGACCCGGTACTGACAGCGAGCAGGCGGACCATCCACCGGCTCAACCCGGTTTTCGCACAACGATCGCAAACATCCGGTTCACGGATTGCAGAAACTTCGATGGAATTTTCCGCAATCCTAGTGAAGCAGGGCGGCGACGGCGAAGCCGCCGACGAGGACAGCCAGGAAAAGAAGCATGAACAGGCCGACGCGCTTCTCGATGATCGGGGCGAGCGTCGGGCCGAACTTCTGGAACAGCCATGCAACCAGGAAGAACCGGATGCCGCGGGTGACGAGGCAGGCGGCCACGAAGATCGGCAGGTTGAACGCCATGGCGCCGGAGACGATTGTGACCAGCTTGAACGGGATCGGCGTGACGCCCTTCAGGAAGATGATCCAGACGCCGGCCGTGGCGTAGGCGAGGCGCAGTTCCTCTTCCTTGCCGCCATAACCGAAGAAGCCGATGATCTGCGAGCCCACGGCTTCCCACAGATAGAAGCCAATCGCGTAGCCCAGCAATGCTCCGAAGACGGACGCAATCGTGCAGCCCACGGCGTAGCGGACCCAGCGTTCGGGCCGGGCGAAGCACATGGGGGCGAGCATCACGTCAGGCGGGATCGGGAAGAACGAGCTCTCTGTGAAAGACACCGTGAAGAGCGCAGGCTCGGCGTGCCGGCCGGCGGCGAGGCGCATGACCCAGTTGTACATGGCCCCAAGCGGGCCCTTCGCCTGCGGCGTGTGCGGGGGAGCAGGAGAGATCGTGGTGGCGTCGGTCATGAGTGGCCGGGTGTCCGCGATTCAGTGGTTGAGTTCGATTTGCGCGCTTAGCACATGCAGGAGGGGAAATAACCCTGCGAAGGCGGCAAGATAACGGCGGCATGTCAACGTAAGGTCAATTCGCGGCCAGCCCTTTCGTCGCATTGTCGCCTTGTCCGCCCCGGATAACGTCTTCCCATGAACAGGCTGCCGTTTGACCGGATCCGGTGGCCGCTGGTCGCCCTGCTGGCGTCAGCGGCGACGCTAGGCGTGGCCTATTTCTTCGAGATGGTCCTGAACCAGGCGCCTTGTCAGATGTGCTGGTGGCAGCGTTACGCTTATTTCGCGGCCGGACCGATTGCGCTGGTGGCGATCGCGCTGAAATGGCGCGGGGCCGGGCCGCGGCTGATGACGACGTTCTCGATCCTGCTTGCCCTCACATTCATGACAGGCTTCGTGATCGCGGCGTGGCATGCGCTGTTCGAGTGGGATCTTGCGCCGGGGCCTGCGGGCTGCACGGCGATCAGCGCTGGCGCCCTGCCCGAGGATGTGCCGCTGAGCGAGCTGCTGAACCGTCCGCAGGCGATCCCCTCGTGCAAGGAGGCGCTGTGGCGTGTTCCGGACCAGCCGTGGGGTCTTTCGATGGCTGGGCTGAATGCGGTGTGGTCGATGGTGCTCGCGGCATTGAGCCTGTATTCGGCCAGCCAACCGCCGATGCATACGGATACGGCGAACGAAATGGTGCAGCCATGAGCATGAGCCGCCATCGCCGTGAGGAAATCCTGCGGGTCGACCATGCCGGCGAGTATGGCGCGGTTGCGATCTACAAGGGCCAGCTTGCCGTGTTCGAGCGGCAGCATGGCAAGGAGCGCATTGTCGGCCAGCTCAAGGAGATGGCGGCGCAGGAGCAGGAGCATCTCGACGCGTTCGATCGCATGCTGAGCGCGGGAAGCGTGCGGCCGACGGCGATGTCGCCGGTGTGGAATGCGGCTGGCTTTGCCCTTGGCGTGGGTACGGCCTTGCTCGGTGAGAAGGCCGCGCATGCGTGCACTGAGGCGGTCGAGACGGTGATCGAGGAGCACTATGGCGACCAGGTCGTCGAGCTGCGTGAGGCAGGCGACGATCAGCTGGCGGAGACGATGGCGAAGTTCCAGGAGGAGGAAGTCTCCCACAAGGAGCTCGCCGCTTCCGAGGGCGCAGCGGAAGCGCCGGCTTATCCTCTGCTGTCGGCGATCATCCGGACGGGATGCAGGCTGGCGATCAGGATCAGCGAGAAAGTCTAGCACGGACGCCTAGGGGGCGGAGTTGCCCTTGAACGGGGCCGCCCCTAGCATGAGCGTTCGGCTTGCCGCCGCTCGTGCGGCGCCGTCAGCTTCTCAGCGAGGACATAATGGTTCGTCGGACATTCCTGCTTGGCGTTGCAAGCATTGCGTTCGTTGCGGCGTGCGGGACAGCAGCAGCGCCCGTCGTCGATACGGCAATGACGGTGGCGCAGGCGCCGGCAGCGTCTGCTGTGGCTGTGACGGCCCCGAAGCCGAGGATCGGCGCGTGGGGTTTTGATATCGCGGGCATGGATCGTTCGGTCTCGCCCGGCGTGGACTTTGCGAAATATGCGGGCGGCACATGGCAGGCGACGACCAGGATCCCGGGGGACCGCACGCGCTGGGGCGCGTTCGATGAGCTCCGCGAGCAGGCAGACGTCCATGTGATCGCGCTGGTGGCGGAGACGACCGCAAGGGGTGGCGCGCAAGGCACGGACGAGCAGCGGATCGCGGATTTCTATGCGTCGTTCGTGGACACGGCGGCGGTCGAGGCGAAAGGCCTCGCGCCGGTCCAGCCGCTGCTGGCGGAGATCAATGGCGCGAAGGATGCTGCGGCGCTGGCCGTGCTCGCGGCGCGGCCGGGATCGCCGGTCCCCTCGCCGATCGGCTGGGGCGTGGCGCCCGACCAGAAGAACCCGGACATCTATGTGCTGTCGGTGAACCATGGCGGGCTCGGCATGCCGAACCGCACCTTCTATGTGGGCAAGACCGCGAAGCCTGAACAGATCGCGGCCTACAAGGCGCATATCGCGAGGATGCTGGCTCTTGCGGGCGTTGCGGGGGCGGATGCGAAGGCAGAGGCGATCCTCGGTCTCGAGCTGAAGATCGCGGAGAAGCACTGGCTGCCGGAGCAGCTGCGCGAGCGCGACAAGACGTACAATCCAAAGACGCGCGCCGAGCTGAAGGCGATGGCGGCGGCCTATCCGTGGGATGCAGCATTCGAGGCCAGCCTCGTCGGCGCGGCGGATCGGGCGATCGTGCGGACGCCGGATGCGATCGGGCCGCTGGCGAAGATCTGGTCGGAGACGCCGCTCGAGACGCTGAAGGCGTATGCGACGTATCACTCGCTGCGGCGCTATGCGGAAGTGTTGCCAAAAGCGTTCGATGACGAGGCGTTTGCGTTCTACGGCAAGACGCTGAACGGGCAGCCGGAACAGCGCGCGCGCGACAAGCGGGCGATCGCGGCGCTGAACGGTGCGATGGGCGAGGCTGTCGGCAAGATCTACGCGGCGAAGCATTTCCCGGCTGACTCGAAGGCCAAGATGCTCGACCTCGTCGAGAACATGCGCGTGGCGTATGCGCAGCGCATCAAGGCGCTGTCGTGGATGAGTGCGGACACGAAGGAGCGCGCGCTCGAGAAGCTGGCGCTGTTCAAGCCGAAGATCGGTTATCCCGATAAATGGCGCGACTATTCTGCGATGACGATCACCAAGGGTGATGCGTTCGGCAATGCACAGCGGGCGGCGGAATTCGAGGCGAAGCGGCGGCTGGTGCGGCTGGGCCAGAAGACCGATCGCACCGAGTGGGGAATGACACCACAGACGGTGAATGCGTCGTACAATTCGGTTTTCAACGAGATCACCTTCCCGGCCGCGATCCTGCAGGCGCCATTCTTCGATCCCAACGCTGATCCGGCCGTGAACTATGGCGGCATTGGCGCGGTGATCGGGCACGAGATGGGTCACGGCTTCGACGATCAGGGCGCGAAGTCCGACGGTATGGGCGTGCTGCGCGACTGGTGGGGGCCGGATGACGTGGCGCGGTTCAAGGGCCTGACGGATATGCTGGCGGAGCAGTATTCCGCATTCGAGGCGCTGCCCGGTCTCAACGTGAACGGGCGTTTCACGCTGGGCGAGAATATCGGCGACAATGGCGGGCTGCAGGTGGCGTATGCGGCTTACCAGCTGTCGCTTGATGGCAAGCAAGCGCCCGTTCTCGACGGCTTCTCGGGCGACCAGCGCTTCTTCCTCGGCTGGGCGCAGGTGTGGCGCGGCCTGGTGCGCGACGAAGCGCTGCGCGTGCTGATCGCGACGGACTCGCACTCGCCGGCTTACTTCCGCACGATCGGTCCGGTGCGGAACATGGAGAGCTGGTATCGGGCGTTCGGCGTGAAGGAGAGCGATCCGAACTACCTGGCGCCGGCGAAGCGGGTGTTGATCTGGTAGGCGCGCGCGGTTTGTGAGCCAGGCCTCATCCTGCGAGACGGCCGCTTTGCGTTCTCCTCAGGATGAGGCCTCGCGACGATCGCGTTGGAATAATGGAGTTGGGCGCGAAAGCGCCGGATCCAGCGTCAGTGCTTGTGGCCGCCGCGGCCGCACATGAGGTGGGTGTCGCTGGCCATCCACATCAGCTGGACGCCGGGGCTCCACGTCAGGGAGTGTTCGCCATCGCTCCAGACAATCTGGACCGGGCCCTGGCGCGGGGGCTGGTTCGGGAGGCGGTAGCTGGCGCCGTGGAGCCAGATCACGGCGTCGATGCCGTTGGCCGCCTCGGCGAAGTTGAGGACCATCTTGCTGCCGTCCTGGCATTGGAAACTCGCGCCGGTTTCGGGGGCGGAGGTTTGTGTCTGTGCGAGGGCGGCGGGGCCGGTCGCGCACAGGGCCAGAAGCGCGATGAGCGGGCGATGGATGGATGACATAAGGTTGGCCCCGCGTGTGTGTGCTGGCAGAGTGCGCGATGGGGGATTAGGGTGCAAGGGCGGTCGTCGGAGACTGGGATCGAGGCTTCGTCTCGGCTGCCGGTTGCCGCGGGGGGCCAGAGATTACTCCGCCGCTTGCGCTGCGGCTTCCTTGGCGGCGCGGAGGATGGCCGCCCTCGCCTCGACCTGGGCCACGATCTTGTCGACCATTTCGGCGTTGGTTACTTTGTGGTCGGGCTTGCCGGAGACGTACATCATGCCGGCGTCCTTGCCGCCGCCGGTGAAGCCGAGGTCGGTCATCGTTGCCTCGCCCGGGCCGTTGACGACGCAGCCGATGATGGAGAGCGAGATTGGTTCCTGGATGTGGGCGAGGCGCTTTTCCAGCGTCTCCACGGTGCGGATGACGTCGAAGCCCTGACGGGCGCAGCTGGGGCAGGAAATGATGTTCACGCCGCGCGTACGCAGGCCGAGCGATTTCAGGATCTCGTAGCCGGCCCTGATCTCTTCCACTGGTTCGGCGGAGAGCGAGACGCGGATGGTGTCGCCGATGCCGGCCCACAACATCGATCCGATGCCGATGGCGGATTTTACGGTGCCGGTGCGCAGGCCGCCGGCTTCGGTGACGCCCAGGTGCAGTGGCGCGTCAGTGGCGTCGGCGAGCTGGTGGTAGGCGGCGACCGTGAGGAACGGGTCGGAGGCCTTCACCGAAATCTTGTACTCATGGAAGTCGTTGTCATCGAGGATGCGCGCGTGATCGAGCGCGCTTTCGACCATCGCTTCGGGACAGGGCTCGCCGTACTTTTCCAGGAGATGGCGTTCGAGGCTTCCGCCATTGACGCCGATGCGCATGGAGCAGCCATGGTCCTTGGCGGCCTGGATGACTTCCCTCACCCGCGAGGCGTTGCCGATATTGCCCGGGTTGATGCGAAGGCAGGCGGCGCCGGCCTTGGCGGCCTCGATGCCGCGTTTGTAGTGGAAGTGGATGTCGGCGACGATCGGCACTTTCGCGGCGCGGCAGATTTCCGGCATCGCGGCGGTGGACTCTTCGTCAGGGCACGAGACGCGGACGATGTCGGCGCCAGCTTCCTCGAGGCCGCGGATCTGTTCGATCGTGGCCTTGGCGTCCGAGGTCGGCGTGTTGGTCATCGACTGGACGGAGATGGGGGCGTCGCCGCCGACGAGGACGTCGCCGACGCGGATCTGGCGCGACTTTCGCCGCACGATGGTGCGCCAGGGGCGGATGTGATTGATGTCGTGGCTCATGCATTTGCCCGATCAGCCGATTGGCGACATTTGGGCCTTTTGCGCCTGCCCGTAAAGACGGGTGCGCGGATCGGGCCCGCTACTGGGCCGGGGCGACCTGATCCGGATAGGCGTCCAGCGCCGGGTCGCGGACGGGGGGCTGGACCGGCGCAGGGGTGGTGGCGGCCGGCGGCGCAGATGTCGTCGCGTTTGCGGTCGCGGGCGGCTTCGCCGGACGGGGACGGGGCTTGGCAGGAGCCGGAGCGGGGCTTGCGCCGGTCGCCGGCTGGCCGGGGATTGCGAGGACGTTGGCATCCGTATCCGAGGCAACGGGCTCGATGACCGGCGGGGCGATCACGATCGGTGGGCGCTGGGCCGCCTGGTCGACGCTCTGCGAGAAGACAGGGCCGCCGGTTTCCTGCAGCAGGCCAAGCGACTGGTCGCCGAGGCGCCATTCGAAGGCTGCGCCATCTTCGGCGGAGACTGTGAAGCCTGCGCCGACGCGGACGACGAAGAACTCGCCGGGGTTGTAGTAGCGGTGGACGTACTTGTCGCCCTTGGCCGAGCGCACTTCCAGCATCGAGCGCTTCAGCGCGATTATGCGGAGTTGTGGCGCGACGGGCTGGGCGATCGGGCCGACGCCAGTGACGGCGGGCGAGGTTTCGGCGGTGACGGCCGGGGTCTTCTCGCCACTGTTGAGGAGCACGACGGCGCCGCCGGCGACAAGGGCGATCATCAGAATGCCAAGCATGGGCACCGCGACCGGCAGCTTGCGCGCGCTGGAGGAGGCCGGCGAGGCGATTTCGAGTTTTTCCGGGTCCTTCAGGATGGCGGCGCATTCGGACAGGTAACGGTCGAGCGTGGCCTGCTCGTCCATGCCGAGGAAGCGCGCGTAGGACTTGATGTAGCCTTTCGCGTAAACGGGCGCGCCGAGCAGGCCCGGCGTCATGTCCTCGATAGCGCGGAGGTGGCTGAGGTGGACGCGGGTTTCGCGGGAGACCTGCTCCAGCGTGAAACCCGAATTCTCGCGCGCGGCGCGAATGGCGTCGCCAATTCGGGTGTGGGCGGCAGCGGCCTGGGCGGCGAATTCGATCTCGTTGTCGCTTACAACACGCAGGTGAGGCGCGGCGCGGCGGGCGCGCGGCTCGTCATCCTTGGGTTGTGCGGAAGCCACGGTCTCGGCGGCTGCCGTGCCCGCGTCTGTTTCGCTCGTCACGGGAACCGTCTCATCCGGAGGCGAACTGGGGTTGGTGTCGTCCTTGGCCACGCCGCTCATATGTCTGTCCGAAACGGGAAGGCGATTACTGAAGACAAGCCTAACCCGATTAACGCCCACCACCCTAACAAGTTATTATCAAGGTAAGAGGGCGCCGATACCGCTACAACCTAAATCTTCAGCCCAAGCCCCGCTGCGACACTTAACATTGCGTTACGTATCGAGGGCGCTGGACCGTCGAGGACGGCTTGCACGTCCCGCGCCAGCGCGGTCATGTCGACCGAGCGGACCAGGAGTTTGACCGGCGCGATGCGGGAGGCCTGCATCGAGAGCTTGCGGTACCCAAGCGCGATCAGGGCGAGGGCTTCGAGGGGGCGGCCGGCGGCTTCGCCGCAAACGGTGATGGGCAGGGACGCCTCGTCGGCGCGCTGGCGCATGCGCAGCATGAGGCGCATGGCGGGACGGCTCAAAAGGTCGTAACGGCCTGCGAGACGGGCGTTATCGCGGTCTGCGGCGAAAAAGAATTGCATCAGGTCGTTGGTTCCGACCGATAGAAAGTCGGCCTTGCCCTTGAGCTGGTCGATCGAGAAGGCAAGCGAGGGTGTTTCAACCATCGCGCCGACCTGCAGGCGGTTGGGAAGGTCGCGGCCGAACTTCACCGCCCACTCCATTTCGCTGTCGAGAAGACGGCGCGCGGCCTCGAACTCCTCGACGGTTGCGACCATCGGGAACATCAGGCGCAGGGTCTTGCCGCGGGAGGCGCGGATCAGGGCGCGGAGCTGGCGACGGAAGAAGAAGGGGTGGTCGAGCGCCATGCGCAGGGCGCGCCAGCCGAGAGCGGGATTCTCCTCGCGCTCGCGGCGGCCCATGAAAGGGGCGATCTTGTCGCCGCCGAGGTCGATGGTGCGGAAGGTGACGGGGCGGTCGCCTGCCCGGTCGATGACGGATTTGTAGAATTGCGACTGTTCGTCGAGGCCCGGCATCGTTTCGGACGCCATGAACTGGAACTCGGTGCGGAACAGGCCGACGCCCTTGGCGCCGACAGCGTCGAGATGGTCGAGGTCGAACGAGAGCCCGGCGTTGATGTAGAGGTCGATTTCGACGCCATCGGTGGTGGTCGCGGGCTCGTCGCGCAGGCGGGACAGTTCGGCCTGCGTCTGCTCCGATATGGCGACGCGGGCCTGGAAGCTGGACATCATTTCGGCTTCGGGCCGGATGTGGACCACCCCGCCCTCGCCGTCGATGATCATCAGGTCGCCGTCTTCGGCCCGTGTGACGAGGCCTGTCAGGCCGCCGACGGCGGGAACACCCATGGCGCGGGCGACAATGGCGGCGTGGGAGCCGGCGCCGGCTTCTTCCAGGGCAATGCCGGCAAGATGTGCGTCGCGATACTCGAGTAGTTCGGCCGGGCCGATCCGGCTGGCGACCAGAATGGCGCCACGCGGGGCGACGCGGCCGCCGCCGTCATCGCCGTTCAGCTGGCGCAGCAGGCGGTTTTCGAGGTCTTCGAGATCGTGCAGGCGTTCACGCAGGAAGCCGTCGCGGGCGTTTTCGAGGCGGGCGCGGTGTTCGCGGCGGACGCGGTCGACGGCGGCTTCGGCTGAAAGACCGGTGCGGACGGCTTCGACGAGGCGGGCCTCCCAGCTCGGGTCATGCGCGAAGAGGCGGTAGGTTTCGAGCACGTCGCGGCTTTCGCCGAACAGCACGGGGCCTGCGCGGGTGAGCATGGCGTCGATCGAGTTGCGGAGGGCCTCGAGCGCGTCGTTGAGGCGGCGCTCCTCGAGTTCCGGGTCGGCGGCGAACAGGCGGGCGGGCGGGACGACGGGGTCGTAGAGATGCACGACGCCTGAGGCGAGGCCTTCATTCATGGCGCGGCCGCGGAGTTCAACGGGGCGGGTCTGGCGGAGGCCGGCGCTGAGCGTGTCGGCGGCGGAGGCGACGAGTTCAGCCAGCACCATGGCGACTGTCTGGAGGGCTTCGGCCTCCTCGTCGTCATAGGCGCGCTCGGTGCGGTTCTGGACGACGACGACGCCGAGGACGCGGCCGCCGCGCAAGATCGGCACGCCGAGGAAGGAGTGAAACGGGTCTTCGCCTGTTTCCGGACGGTAGGAGAAGCGCGGGTGGGAGAAGGCGTCGGTCAGGCGGAGCGGACGGGCGGTTGAGGAAACGAGGCCGACGAGGCCTTCGTTTTCCTTCATGCGGGTGCGGCCAACCGCTTCCGGGCGCAGGCCCTGGGTCGCCATCAGCAGCAGGCTTTCGTCCTCGGACCGCAGGTAGATCGAGCAGACATCGGCCACCATGGTGTTGGCGATGAGTTCGACGACGCGTTCGAGGCGCTTCGGGTCCTGCGCCTGGTTCGCCA
>Ga0315905_10001501_pt1 | contig 25104 bp, 30 predicted proteins | sample LakEriMetagenome_5_FD_203522 | JGI IMG/M metagenome (GOLD analysis project Ga0315905, IMG submission 203522) | Freshwater fungal communities from buoy surface, Lake Erie, Ohio, United States - Buoy 4 MA121 | ecosystem: Environmental > Aquatic > Freshwater > Lake | place: USA: Lake Erie, Ohio...
AACAGCGTACACCTGCTCGAAGGCGCGCGGCTGGATGTTCTTGTGCTTGTCTCCGAACTCGAACAGTTCCTTGGCATACTGCACAACCTGGACAGGAGCGGTGCCGAGCTCGCTGGGTCGAACTTCGACATTGGCCGTGTGCAACCGGTAAGCCTGCCGGATCTCGCCGAAATAGTTGGGCTCAGTCTTGCTACCTTCCGAGACGATCAGGATGCGGTCATAGCTGGCGCGACGCGCCAGTTTGCGTTCGAGCTGCTGACGTTGGCGCTCTTTCGGGGAATTGTCGCGCGCCATCAGTGATGCACCCCCAGCGTGTGGTTGAGGAAGGGAATGCCGCCATAGCGCCCCATCAAATAACCACGCTCGAGGGCCTCATTCTTGCGCGGGCTGAATTCCGACAGGCTCACCAGTTCCGAGGCCTGATCACGATCTTTCTCCACGAACCAGATCTGGTCACGCCGGAACAAATCCGGGGCATCCAGCAGCGACGTGTCGTGGGTGGTGAAGATCAGCTGCGCACCGCCCGTATTGATTTCGGGACGGTGAAACAGCCGCACGAGCTCACGCACCAACAGGGTGTGCAGGCTGGTGTCCAACTCGTCGATCACCAGCGTCAGTCCCTTGCGCAGGATGTCCAGCACCGGGCCGGTGAGGAACAGCAGGTTTCTTGTACCATTGGACTCATCCATCAGGTCAAAGACGGCTCGGCCCTGCTCGGTCACGTGGGAGAAACGCAACTGGTGCTCTTCGACCTCCTCGCTGCGCACTTCAGTCTTGCCGGCGACCAGATCAAAATGCACGGCCTGTCCCGGCACCTTGCGCGTGACCACCTCGATGTCCGCAATGCTGATGTCAGCAGCTGACAAGAAGTCGCAAATCTGACGACGGCCTTCAGCCTGTTGCAGCATCTGGATGGAGACCTGTGGGCTGAGCTGTGCCTGCTCGTTAAAGATCACGAGTCCATTGACGAACCAGTCGAAGACCGGGCGAAGCGCATCGCTATTGAGCTGGACGGCCATTGACAGGAACAACGCATTCGGACGGGTCGCCCCTTCCCAAAGATTCTTCGGTCCTTTCAAGCCAGGGCCAAAGTCATACACGTCCTTGCCTGTCTGGGCATCGTAGCGACGCTCGTACCAACGCTGGGGTTTGAAGGCCTTGTAGACCAGCAAGTGCTCGCTGACGATACGCTGGGGTGTCATCGAAAAGCCGTACTGATACCGGACACCGTCGATGATGAAGGTCACCTCGAAGGCCGTGGGCTCCTTGGCCGACTGCGCATCGAGTCGGAATGGCTGTACGGCAAAGGTCTGGCCAGGCTGGATAACAGTCGCCGACTCGGCAACCACGCCGCGCATGTACTGAAGCGCTTTGATCAGATTGGACTTGCCACTGGCATTGGCACCGTAGATGGCAGCACTGCGCAGCACGCTGGGAGCAGCCTTAAGCCCCGTGCTCACCGTGTGCGTGTCCTGCAGCGTCTTGTCCTTAGAGGCGACAAGGCTGAGCACCTGCTCTTCACGCAGGGAGCGAAAATTCTCCACTCTAAACTCAACAAGCATCATCCACCTCCATATCACACCAATAAAAGTTTATTTTGCATAGATAGCGCAAAAACTCAAGTTATTTTATACCGAAAGCAAAAATCCCCCGATCCCACCGCCGGCAAAGGCAGTGAGATCGGGGGATCGTCGTTTCAAGTTGTAGTGCTCGGCCGCATCGGTCAGCGGACCGGCCCAAGCCACTTGTCGAAGCTGCGCGCCCCGGTGTAGCCAAGATAGCCAGCACCGAACAACCACCACAGACTCTCGGGCACCGCACCCAGTAGCTTGTTCAGGTTCTCCGCTGCCTGAAAGACGTGCGTCGGCCACCAGATGCCGATGATGGCGCCCATCACGCACAGCAGAATCACGCCGTAGATTACGTACAGAAACGTCGGCCGTGCCCGGCTGGTCCAGGGATCGGCCGAGTTGGCTTCAGCCAGGATCGCCGAGAGACTCGTCTGCATCTCCTGCAGCGCCAGTTGCCCCTCGGCTTGCAGCAGAGAGAGCTTGGCTTTTTCGCGTTCAGCAGGATCGGGCACCAGGCGGTCGATCAGCCGACTGCTAGCTTCCAGCAGCCCCGGGGCCAAGGTGGTCAGTATCGGAGTCATACCGAGCCCTCCACGAATTCCGCCATCCGGTTCATCCAGCCAGCGGCGAACGCCGACTGCTTCGGATCATGGGTAATCAGCCGTCCGAGATGGCGCAAGCGCTGCCCCAGCACCTTGCCGTAGAGCACACCTTGGTCAGCTTGTGCGAGTGCCGCGCGGGTCTTGGGGCCGATGACGCCATCAGCGGTCACGCCTAGGGCGCTCTGCAGCCACTGCACTGCGCGTTTGGGTCCGGAATGCACCCCGGCATCGACCAGCAGATGCAGCAGCGCCGGATGCGTGATGGTCTCGAACCCGGGGCCGGTGATGTACTGCTGGCGGTAGATGGCACGGGCTTCCGGTTCCGTCAGCGCCTGGACTTCAGCAGCCGTGGCCGGGCGGCCAAGCTTTCGCCAGCTTCCCAACGTCTGTGCGGTGATGCCGAAGTTCGTCGGCCCGCCCCGGTCGGCCGGGTGATTCACGTAGCCGCCTTCGCGGCGAAGGATGTCATCCAGAATCTGTTCGATGGTGTTCATGACCGCTCCTTGCCCAGACGCGTCTGCGCCCAGCGCTCCAGTTGGTAGATAGCCTGGCTGCCCATGTGGCCGGAGATGCCGACCAGGGCTGCGGTGACCAGCGGATTGAACTGCGCGGCTTCGCACAGCCAGAAGGTGATGAGCCCGGCGAACGCCGAGGTGGCGATCTCGCCGATGAGCTCGACCACGTTGAAAGCCCGGGTCTCGCCGGACTTCACCTTGCGGTAGAAATTGACCAGGCCACCCCAGGCGGCCAGACCCGTCACCCACAGGTAGGTGATCAGGCCGTAGGTCGAAGGATCTTTGTCAGGGGTCACAGTGCTTGTCTCCTTACTTGTTAGGTTCGGTGGCGGCGTCGGTCACCGGGGCCGGTGAGGCAGTCAAGCGCTCGCACTCGACCTGCGTCGTGTAGCCCTGGGCGCCCAGGCGGTGCTCGACGCGCTTGATGCGCCAGTCGGTGGGGATACCGGGGCGCAGGGAAAGCGACAGCCGTCCCTCGGCGGCCAGCCTCGGATCACCGGGTAGGCTGAACGAGAGTTCGCCCTGCCCACGCTCCCCGGTGTTCTTGCGGGTCGCGGCCGCCGCCTTGGCTTCTGCCTCAGTGGCGTGGACGTAGCGGATTTCCTCGAACGGAGGTGCTCCGGTGGTCACTTCCCGGCGCTCGCCTTTCTCGAAGTCCCACCAATAAGCCTTGGTGCCGCCGGTGGCCGTGGTCGGTGGCTGTTGCGTGTCGCGGTCTCTGGTGGTGCCACTGCCACCGGGTTTGCGCGCCGAGTGTCGGTAGCGCCATTCGGCGAGATCACTGGATCTGAGGGTGATCGTCGGCATCACCTGCCCGGTGATGGTCTTGATCGCCCCTTGCCTGGCCAGTACCAGGAACCCGGCCACCGGTTTCGCTACGGCATCGTGCTTGGCCGCCAGGCGCGTGAGCAGCGCCATGTCCGACTCCTCGGTCTGGTCCAGATGCGGGATGGCGATGGCGCCCAGCTCCGGATCGATCTTGGCCTGATAGCGGTGCTCGGCAGCGATAACCTCGACCAGCTGGCCCAGCGTCGTCGCATCCCAGGAGCGTGTCTTAGGACTGCGAAACGGCCCCACCATATCGGCGGCCTTTGCCGACACGGTCAGCGTGGCCGGCGGCGAGCGGATCTCGACCTCATCGACGATGAAACGCCCCAAGGACACCAGCCGGGTTTCGGCATAGCCCAGCGACACGGTGAGCACCGTGCCGATCCTGGGTAGCTGGGCAATGGCTCCGTCCTCACGGCGGCGATCATCGAGGGTCAGTTTCAGCTCATCGGACTGAATGCCAGCCTCGTCGGTAACGACCAGTTCGATCAAGCGGTCGCGGATGGCAGCGGTGATCTCTTGGCTACCAGCGTAAATGCGGAACAGTGGTTGCATGGCCCCCTCCTCGTATTGGGCTCACGACCACAGCCGGATCACCGGCGCTTCTACCGGCAGCGGCAAATCGGGCAACTCGACCACCAGGCCAGCCACAAGGACCGGGGGTAACTGGGCCAACTGCGGATTGGCTTCGAGCACGGCGGTCAGTACATCACTGCGCCCATATTGCCGCCAGACCAGATCGTCGAGCACATCGCCATCACGGGTGACCATCCGTTTGAAGATCGGTCGGGTCATGGCTGATCCTCCCCATAGGCCTTGAGCTTGATGCGGAACTCGATCCGGCGCGCTTGACCGTCATCGGCAAACACGGTGCGGATGTCGCCGATCTCCGTGATCACCCAGGCACCCCAGATGCGGCCGAGACCATCGACCAGTTGCAGCGGCTTGCCGGCGTCCGCCAGCGCACGCATCGCATCGACTTGGCCGAGGCCTCCCTTGAAGCTCGGGTAGATCACGCCGTCGAGTTCGATCTCGCCAACGTTGCGCCCCACAAACTGCAGAGCCGGATCGCGATGGATACGCGCCTGCTCCTGCCAGCGCCAAGACTGGTTGAGTGAGAATTTTTGGTAAGCGAGCGTGGCGATTTCAAAACGAAACTCGCCCAGGCCCAACATCACCCGTTCGGCCATGGCACACCTCCCAACAGAAAAATCAGTCGTACATCGCCGCAGCTGGACTGCGGTTGGTCTCGCGCACAAGCGCACGCAGGCGCGACTCGATGAGTGCGGCGATCTCGCGCGCATCCATTCCGGGCGGAGCATTGACCGTGATCGGAGCGGACAGCGAGACACTGGTGTTGCCACGCACAGCCAGTGGTTGAGCCGGCATCGTCACCGGTCTGGCACCCGCCACTGACGTACTGCCCGCTGACATCGGCGCGATGCCGACGGGTGCGGTGCCGACGAAGGGGCGTAGCGCGACCAGCGCAGCAGTGCCACCGACCGCTGCAGGACGCGCAGTAGCCGAAGCCGAAGCCGTGGCAGTGGGCGACGCCGGCTTATCGCTGCCGAAGAGCGAACCGAACCAGTCGCCGACCTGCTTGCCGGCATTCATCACCCAGCCGATCTTGCCGGCGATCCAGTCGATGGCTTGACCGACGGTGGCGGTGATGCCCGACCAGAGATTGGTCATGAAATCCGCCACCGGTTGCCAGGCCGCGCTAATCAGGGCCAAGGGCGAAAACGACACCAGCGCTGTAAAACCCTCAATCACCCACCCCACCAGCGTGCCCACCGCGCGGATCGGCAAGGTCAGCACCATGAAAGCTGTGCTCAACACACTGCCGATCACCGACCCGAGAGACTGGCCGGAGGCGGACAGGCTGTTGAACTCCTCCGTGGAGAGTGTCACTGGCGCGAGCAAAGCCCCGATCCAGCCCACCACCCGGCTCACGCCATCGGCGATGAAACCGAACACGGAAGCCATCGCCTGGCCAATCGGCGCCAGCGGTGCCAATGCCGTGGAAAGGCTGCTGATCGCTGGCTGCAGGGCTGACCGGATGCCTTCGAACACACCGCCGACGTATGCAGCAATGGGGTCCCAGTATTTGCGGATCACCAGTGCCAGACCGGCAACCGCCGCACCAATCCCGGCCACGATCCAGGTGATCGGGTTGGCGAGCAGCGCGGCCGTCGTTGCACCAATCGCCGGCAACATCGACCAAAAAGCCAGCGCCGCCGACTTGATGGGTGCGATCAGCCCGAGGGCGCCCGTCTGAATGCGGGTCCAGGCGACTGACAGAATTCCGGCACTCGCCCCTGTCGTGGCTGCCTGCACTTGCAGTAGCGCAAGTCCCGCACGCGACGACTGAAACGCCACCTGGGCACCCAGGATCGGCCCCTTCACAAACGTCCAGGCGTAACCCAGCGCGATGGTCGCCACCTTCAAGCCCAGCACGGCACCAACGGTGCCCACCACAACTTGCGTAACGACAGGAAACCGTTCGGCGAGATTGGCCAGGCTGTCGATGGGACCCATCAGCGCGCCCACCAGGTTGTTCAAGGCCGGCAGCAGCGCATTGCCCACCGTGATGCCGAGCCGGCTCATCTGGTTTTTGAGGAGCTGCAGGTTGTTCGCGGTGGTGGCCGAGCGTGCTTCGTACTCCTTCTGCATCGAGCCCGCATAGGCGGTCTGATCGGCCACCAGGCCCACCGCCTTCTCATAGGTCTCCATCGAGCCCACCAGCTTGGCAATGTCGTCGGCGTACTCCATGCCGAAGAGGTCCGACAGCGTACCCATCAGGTCGGGGGCGTTTTTGACCTGCCGTAGGAAGGTCGTCAGCGCCCCTTGGGCATCGCGGCCGATCATCTGCTTCATCACCTCAGCGGACAACCCGATGTCCTGCAGGCCCTGCTGGAATTTCTCGTTTTGCTTGTCGGCCGTGGCCAACTTCATCAGCAGCGCATTGATGCCGGTGGCGGCGACTTCGGGCGGCGTCTTCAACGCCAGGAAGGTCGCGCCCAGGGCATTGAGTTGCGCCCCGGACAGTCCAAACAGCTTCGCCGTCGATCCCGCCCGATTGGCAATGTTCAAAAGATCGGAAGCCTTGGCGTCCATGTTGTTGGACAGGTGGTTGATGGCGTCCCCGAGCTTCACCACCTCGTCCTGGGTCAGCCCGAAGATCGAGCGCAGGCCCGTCATGGCGGCACCCGCCTGCTGGCCCGACAGGTCAAAGGCTACGCCCATCTTGGCGGCGTCCTCGGCAAAGCGCAGCAACTCCTCGCGGGCGATGCCAGCCTGACCGGCCGCCGCGACGATGGCGCCGATGCCGTCAGCGGCCATCGGGATGCGGGTCGACATCAAGAGCACATCTTTGGACATCTGCCCGAATTGATCCGGTGTGTCGAAGTTCACCACCTTCTTGACGTCCGCCATCACCGATTCGAACTGGACAGCCGGTTGCACCAGGCCATACAGCGCGCCACCCAAGGCCACCGCATCCATCATCTGGGCGCGATAGGCGCTGCGGTTCTCCAGATTGCGGGCTTGGGCCTGCTGGGCACGGGTCAGGGCTTCGGTGCGGGATCGGAGTGTCTCCAGCTGGCTACCGAGCCTAGCGGACTCCGCACCCATCGCCCGGGTGTTCACGCCCGTACGCTGCAAAGAGGTGCTCAGTTCATCGACGGCCGAGCGCTGGCGACGGTAGGCGTCCTCCGCACGCGTCGCCGCTGCACGGGCGCGTTCGAGTTCGCGGGCCTGCTTGGCCGTGGCACCACCATCCTGGCCGGCGATGTTCGCTTCCAGCCCGGAGACCTTCTGCTGCGCCGCGCGCATGGCCAGTGCCGCATCCTTGGCCTGGGCGCGCAGGGTCTCCAGCTGCTTGATGCCGGACTGCTTGTTACCCAGTTCGGCCATGGTGGAGCCCAACTGGTTCAACTGGGCCTGGGCACCGCGCACGGCCGACCCGAGCGAGGCCGCCAGCGTGGCACCGATGCTGATCTGAACGGGATGCGCTGTGGCCATGGGCAAACCTCAGGAAGACGGGGTGGCCGACAAGCGCCGCGCCAATGACAAGGCCTCGACCAACTCACTCACCTCCAGGGCAAGTAACTCGGATCGAGGCCAGTGGGTGTAGAGGGCGAGCTCCACCACGAGGGCGGACAGCTCACCCGGATTCACTGCAAAAAACCGCCCAGCACCTTCTGCAGTTGGGCATAGTCCTTCATGTCCAGCTGGTGGATCGCCGCTGGCGGCAACTCGGCCAGGTTGGCAATCAGGCGGATCTCACGCTCAGCATCCGTGCCTGCCGACTTCTGCGCGGCCAGGTGGTCACCCACCGTGGGGCGGCGCAAGGCAATGTCGGCAATCGGCACGCCGTCGTGCTCGATGGGGAAATTCAGTTTGATGCGTTCAGCGGTGTTCATGGGTGGGCTCCTTGTTGTTCATCACGGCATTCATCACAGGCCAATCGCGGCACGAATGGCTTCCATCTGATCGGTACCGCCCACCTTTCGAACCAGGTTGATGGCATCGATCTCGATCAACTCCTCCTCGTCGATGGTCAGCTTGTAGTAGATGGCGGCCACCGAGACCTTGAGGGTGCTTTTGTCGCCGGGCTTCCAGGTGCCAGCGTCGAGCTCTTTCCAACCACCGCGCAGATTGACGATGACCGGCTTGGCTTCCGACCCTTGTGCCTGGATGGCACCTCGGATGGTGATTTGCGTCGCGGCGTTGTCGAGTAGGCCGAAGAGCTTGAAGACCTCGGGGTCGTGGTCGGCAATGGTCAGCTCGGCTTCGAGCTTTTCCATACCGAGGTCGATTTCGACCGGCAGGTCCATGCCGCCGGCACGGTGCTCTTCGGTCTTCAAGGTGAGTTTGGGCAGTTGGATCTCGTCGATACGTCCGGCGTAGCCCCGGCCGTCGACGAAGAGGTTCATGTTTTTGAGAACCCGTGGCAGTTCAATGGCCATTACAGAATCTCCTCGAGATAGTCATCGACCAGGTGCGAGCGGAAAATGATGTGCTCGGCCGGGTACGGCGGGGTGAAGTCAAAGTTGAAGTAGATCTTCCCGTCCTGGATCGACTGGGGCGAATTGAGGTCCGGGTCGGCCCAGCACTTGCCACCCAGGATCGCGCCCTGGGCTTTGAGCTGGCGCAGATAGGCATTGACCCCTTCGGTGACTTCCTCGACGTAGGTCTTGGTGATGTTGCGATCCACCGCCCAGAGGTGTGCTCTGAGCAACGACTCGTTGATCATGTCGGCGGTGCGCCGCACCGAAAGGAAGGCCCACTTGGGGTCCGAAGAACAGGTGCGGTTGCCCCACAGGCGGTAGCCATCCTCCTGAATGATCGTGGCCACCTCGTTCTCGTTGAGCAGGTTGGCCCGGGCATTGGGGTCACCCAGCGCGAAATCCACCGGGCGGTGACTGCCAACGATGCCGTTGATGACATTGTTCGACGGCGACCACCAGAAGCCCCGGTCGTTGTCGATCTTGACAATCAGACCAGCCACACGCGCCGACACAGGCTCGGTCACGACTACGCCGCTCTTCATCACCTTGACGTGCGGATCGACCACATAGATGCGCGGCGAGCCCCAGTCCTCGCGATAGTCGATGGCGGCAGCATCTGTCGTGTTGGGGCCGTCAGCGATGATCACCGCGCGCAGGCGTTCGGCAATGCCCAGCAGCTCCGCCACGACCGGATTCGCCAGCTGGCGGGTTTCGTCATCGGGATCGATGGGACGCTGGTGGGTAAAACCCGGCACGATCAGGATGCGTGGCGTGACCTTGGCCACCGACTGGGCCGCGAGCAGCGCCTGCAGGCCGAGGTATTGGCCGGTCTCATCAACGCCACCGAGCACGTGGGTTTGGGTCTCGGCATCCGTCGCGCCTTCAGTCACCCGGATCACCACCACCAAGGCGCCGGCCTGGTCGAAGATGCCATCGATGGCCATCGGCAAGGTGCCGGTGGTACCCAGTTTAGCCGCCTCCAGGCGAGAGCCGGCAATCAGGACCGGCGTATTCAAGGGAAAGCTGTGCTCATCGGCCTGCGGTGCAGTACCGACAAGCCCGATGACCGAGGATCGGACGGTGCGAATGGGACGCGGGCCGTTGTCGATTTCAACGACCTCGACCCCGTGTAGAAAGTGATCTGCCATGGGTGGGCTCCAGAAGTAAAAAATCCGCCAGCGGCGGATTGGGTGAACGGGTTGGATGCAGCGAGACTGGGTCAAGAGATGGGCTTGCCCTCATCCGGCTCGATAGACTTCTCGCAGTGGTTCGGATCGAGCCGGTCGAGCAGCCGACACAGCACACAGGCCCAGCGCTTGCCTTCGCGCGAGGCTTTGCCGGCACGGGAACTCAGCGTCTCGTCCTCGTGACCACCGAAGGCCGCGTTGGCCAGCTGGTCATGGGCCACCGCCAGGGTCCAAGCGCGGCGACTGCCGGCCAGGGCGGCGATGAGCATCCAGAGGGACGCGATCACGGCCGCGATCTGGCACAGTCCCCACAGCCCGAGCATAGACAGACGCTGTTGGAGGACACGAACCAAGGCGGCCATCACTGCAGGACCTCCTGGACTCGGGCCTCCGTCAGCAGCCCGCTGGCGGCGAGCGCCTGCAGACCTGCAACGGTCTGTGGGTCCGTGACATCGACGTGTTCGGCCAGTTTGAGTTTGTCGAGGAACACCTCAACCATGACCTCGGTCTTGGCGGCGGTATAGATGGCCGCCAGCTCCTCCATCGTGAAGCGGTTCATGAAGGCTAGCTTGGTCAGCGGTGTCGCCGGGGTCAGCGTGGCCGCAATGGCGTTCTCCGGCGCCGGTTCAGGCAACGCAAAACTGCCATCGGCCTGCTTGACCATCCCGGCTTGCACACTGACAGACGCCTTGGTCCATTTGAGGTCCGGATGAAACCGGCCCTTGGGGTCGGTGTCGGTGGTCTCGACCACCCGGTCGTTATCGAGTCGAATCCAGTTGGGCATCGTTTGTTCCTCCTTCATCACCATTCAATGGCCACGTAGCCGGGACCGCCATTGCCACCGTTGCCGCCAGTGCCGCCGTAGTAGTTACCGTTACCGCCGCCTCCACCGCCGTGGCCTCCGTTGCCGCCGTTGGCGTTGTAGCCACCACCTCCACCACCGCCCCCCAGAAAACCACCCGCACCGCCATGGGAGCTGCTGTTGGAGGTGTAGCAGTAGCCGCCCGAGCCACCGCCACCGGGACCACCGTTGCCGCCCATCAAAGCGGCCGATTGGCCCCAGACACCGGCCGCCCCTCCGCCGTTGCAGTTCAGCAGACGCGGCGTGGCAAAGGAATAGGCTTTCACCGTGAGCAGTCCCGCCGAGCCGGTCACGGCGGTGTAGAACTTGGGCACCACACTGGCCGCACTGGAGAAGTCGGCCAGGTCGATACCCGCTGCGGAGTAATGCGTGCCCCACAGTGGGATGGCGAAGCTGCCATCGATTGCAGGGCCGCCGTTGCCATAACCCATCGCATTGCTGGCACTGATCGAGATCTGTCCGGAATCGGTGCCGTGACCGCCAGCACCCCCTGAGCCGCCACCGGCGCCCGAGATGGCGACGTAGTTGGATGACGATTGCTGCGACCATTGGGTGGTGTTACCTCCTGCGCCGCCAATGCCACCGCCCCCCGCGCCTGCGGCGGTGTAGTGGGATTGGAAGCCCACGCTGCCACCGTTTCCGCCACTGCCGAGCCAGGAACCGGCAGCACCTCCACCGCCACCACCGTGGTTCTCCGAGCCGGAGCCCCAAGAGCCGTAGCTGCCACGACCGCCTGTACCGCCGGTGCGGTTAAAAAGCGTGCCGCCCGTGCCAGTTCCGCCGGCACCACCGCTGCTGTAGCTGTTGCCGTGGCCATCGGCGCCTTGACCACCGGTGGCCGACAGCAGGCTGCCGACACTAGAAGTGCCGCCATTGCCAGCCTTGGTGTTGTTGCTGCTCGATCCGCTGCCGCTGGCCCCCACGGTGATAGCCAACACTTGACCCGGGATGACGTCGTACTCGCCCATCGCAAAACCGCCACCGCCCCCACCGTTACCGCCGTAATAGGTGGTCTTGGAGCAGGCACCACCGCCGCCCGCACCGACCACGATGGTGCGGATGCGCGAGACGCCGGCGGGTACCGTGAACGAGTAACTGCCTGCCGAGGTGTATTCTTGGTAATTCTTGTATTGGCGTGGATCGACGGTATCGGTGCTCACGCTGCGCAGAAATCGTCCCATTACGCCACCTCCTCGATGCCCCAGGCGTTGAATGTCACGCTGGCGACGCTGGCCTGCACCACGATCTTCTGCCCCGCAGCCAAGGAGAGCGCAGTGCGTTCCAGCACCTCAGTGCCTGCAAGGCTCACATCAAATTCGATGAACTCGCTCTCGGCCGGTGTGGCTGATGCGGTGAGCGCCACGCGCACCTTGGCGGCCGCCGTGCCTTTGTTGCAGGCGGCGACATTGACCACCGAACGGCGGCCGGTGGGCACTTCGTAGAGGGTCGCCAGCGTGTTGGCGGCTGGCAGCGCCGTTCCCAGAATGGACATCGAGGAGGCTCCTTAGAGTTGGGCAAGGAAGAAGGTCTTGCGCCCCAGCACCAGCTGCTGGGTGACGCTGTTGGCAGCGGCTTGCGCCGTAGCCACGGCCTGGTTGGCCGCGCTTTGCGTGGCGGCAATCGCTTGATCGCGGCTGCTGGCGGTTTGCTGGATCGCGGTCTGGGCCGCCGCATTGACGGTGGCTACCGTGCTGGTCTCGGTCTGTGCCATCACGGCCAAGGCCGCGTTCTTGGTCTGGGTGACCGAAGTCTCGGCCGCTATCTTTGTCGCTGTGATGGAACTCTCAGCGGCGGTCTTGGTGGCCGAGACGTTGGCAATGGCCACATCAGCGGCCGTGGCAATGGTGTCGAGCGTCGCTGTCTCCACTGCGTTGGCGTGCGCCGACATCTCCGCCATCTTGATGTCGCCCATTTCCTCGACCTCAAGGACGGTGGCACGACCACCGATGCGGTCGATGGCGGTGCCGAGGTACGCCAGCTCTTCGGGTGTGGCGATCTCGGCGGCGGTTTCGATCTTGGCTTTGATCGCGCGCACCGCATCGCGCAGCAAGGGGTCTTTGGCCATGGGGGGTGCTCCTTAAAAGCCGAACTGGTGAAACACCCGCAGTTGCTGGCGGTGCAGCCGTTCGGTGAGTTGGTCTTGCCCCTGCTGGGTGGACGCCTCCTGCACGGCCACATCCGCATCGATGCGGGTGAGAGCCTCACGCAGGTTAAGGACGTCTTCAGACAGCAGGTGCTCGGGATGCGGCAGCGGATAGCCGCGCGGCGTGCGCTCCTGGGTCATCGCTCACTCCCATCAGGTGACGATGACGCGCAGGTTGCGCACGAAGGGCCGGTGCTGCGGATTGCCGGACAGCGCCAGCTTCACGCGCGTGGTGCGGTCTGCGCCGACGCCAACGAGGCTGCTGGCCTTGTAGGTGCGCTCCACCCAGCCGTTGCCGACTTCCACACCCGAGGACAGCGACAGCGCCTGGAAACTCCCCGACGTACCGGACTCCGCCTGCACCGTCACGCTGGACGTGCCAGGTGTCAGCGCATCGAAAGTCACCGCTACATTGAAGGTGGCGGCAGCCGGAATGGCGCGGGACAGGTAGTCCCCCGCTGCCTCCAGCGTGCCGAACACCAGCTGCGTGCCCGGATACAGGATCGGACTGGCGGTATCGGTACCGGTCAGCCGGGCTGACACGGCCAGATTGCCGGAAAGCTTCTCGCTCAAGGCCAGACCCCGGTCTTCCGACAAGGTGTAGATCCGCCCCTGGGCATCGGTCGCCAGAAACTGCACGTCGGTGCCGGCGGCCGGACGCTCGACGCCCGCAAGGGCCATCACATCCGACAGATTCGTCACGGTGTACTGGCCCAGCGAGACCGACTTGGTAGTTTGCGTGAAGCGGCAACCCAAGAGACGGAAGGTCAGGTCCTGCGTCTGGTGCGGGGTCCAGGTGATGCCGTTGGAGGACGAGAGCAGCACGCCGATCTGGTAGGGCTGAGCGGTGACCCAACCGGTGCGCGGGTCGTATTTACCGAGTTCCGCGACCGATACGGTGTGGTTCGCATCGTCGGTGAGCACCACGATGGCGTACTCACGGTTGGCCTCGAGTGCCACCGGGTCAAGCGAGATGCGGGTCGGGTTGCCGTCGGTCTTGATGTCGGACGCCAGCAATCGGCCTTCGGTCAGCACCGTGGTGGTCGGGATGCCGACCTGCGTTTCACGGATCTGCACGATCACTGGCGCAGCGCCGCCCTTGGTGGTGAACCACAACTCCAAGCCACCGATGGTGCGGCGCTCGGGCAACGTGAAGGTCTGTGCCAGCGGGTCCCAGCGGCGCACCACCGTGGTCAGAATGCGTCGGCGCGTTTCGGTGACGATCTGGCCGCGACCGACGTAGGTGGCGGAGCCATAACTGCCACCCGCCCCGAGGAATTCCACCAGCTTCGCACCGGCGGGGATGGCCTGCGGGATCTGGAAGCTGCCCGTGAGTAGACCGGAGGTATTGGCTGCTGTGCCGGCTGGCTGGCTGATCCCGATGCCATCGAAGCGCAGTTGTGCCAGGGCTTCGTTCGGCCCAAAGCCCATGACGGTGTAGGCGACCTGCAAGCTGCGCAGGAACTGGGCTTCCTCGGACCGGGCGGCAAGCACCTGCTCACTGACCCGGGTGCCGACCACCTGTTCCAGAACGCCACTTCCCTCGATCAGGCGCTCGGTCACATCCGAGGCCCAGGTGGTGTTGGTCACCGTGAACTGGTCGACGGCTGGATTGAGCGTCACCCGGGCCGGCACTGGCTCGAAGGCCTGGTAGGGGTTGATCTTCATCGCACCCGTGCGGGCCAGCTGCTCCACCACCGGGGTCAGGGTGTAGTCGAGCGTGATGAGGACGTTGCCGTTGTCCTTGGCGTGCTGCGCCGAAGCGGTGATCGGCAGGGTCAGGACCCCCGCCACCACCGCGCCGGTCTGCGCCACGCCCTGATCGCGCAGATCGTCGTCGAGGAAGTTGTCGACGAACAGTCCCTTCTTGGCAGCGGGCTCACGGATGTTGGCGTCCACCCGCAAGCGCTCGAGCGCCATCAGATCGTAGAGATCCGCGATCTGGCGCTGCATCGCGGTCAGTTCCGAGACCTTGATGGTGCGAATGGCGATATTTCTGACGACAGGGATCGAACCGCTACGCCAGCTGTAAGCGATCTCGGCCAGCGCGATGCGTGACGCCGGCACGGTGGGTGCGACGGGATTCCTCACCTGGCTGATGCCCTTGATGCGCTCGACCTGACCATCGGCGGTGAGTGCCAGCACATCGATGCGTGGCAGCTTCCACTGGTAGTCGATGTACATCGTGGAGCCCTGCACCACGCCCGTGACCTTGAAGCCGGTGTCGGTCAGGTTCGTTGGGGTGAGGCTGGCGATGTACTGGTAGGTGACCTGGTAGCTCGATCCGGGAGCCGGCTCGGCGCCCCCCGGGCTCCAGTCGATCTCGTCACCCACCATCTTGTAGTCGGTGCCTTGCGCATAGGTGGTCGTGCCTTGTTTGATGGTGAGCACGGCCACCACGGTCGGTTCGGTCAAGACATCTCGGCTGCCTGTGAAGGCGCCATGGACCACCGTCTCGGTCTTCTGCTGTGTGACCTTGATGTCAATCACCTGCGCCAGCGACGGACGGTTGATCGTGACGATCATCGAGCCATCGCCCGAGTCATTGAAAACCTGCGGCTCGGAGGACACCCGCTGCAAATCTGGGTCGATGGGCAGACGCATGCGCTGAGACTGGGTGCGCTCGACCTTGAAACCGTCGATGTTGGCCCGTCCCTCGGCAACCGAGAAAATGTGCTCTTGGGCATCGGTATCGGTGCTGAGGAAACGCACACCCAGCCCTTCGGTCACGTAGTGGCCGTTGGCGTCATAGTCGTAGCGCGCCAGACTCGCAATCACGCCATCGAGCACCGGCGGCTGGCGGCGGTTCTCCAGGATGCCGTTGTCCAGCGCGTAGACGGCGTGGAAATCTCCGGGCTGGCCGTCACTGGTGCCGGCACCTTCCCAGCCCCAGGCGAGGGTCTCCTGCAGACGCCCGGCCCCCGGCTCCTGGTAGTTGCGCACGCCGACGGCCGGCTCGCGCAGGTTGGGGTCTTCGAGTTCGGTGACCGTGCGGGTGGTGAAGCGGACGCCGACCGCGATACGGCCGGTGGTGGGGACGGTGAAACTCGCAGCCGGTACTTCGCGCACCGCGCCGCGCAGATAGACGCGGCCGGCTTCCAGGGTCGCGAGCCCCGTGTTGGCATCGATCTGCAAGTTGGCCCCGCTGACGATGTCGCCATCCTTCAACAGCGCATCAGCCACGCCTTGCAGGCGGTGGATCAGGGTCGTCTGAATCTCGTTGAGTTCTCGTGATTGCAGGCCGTCGCCGGCACGGAACAAGAGCTGGGTGTAGTGCTTGGCCGGGTCAAACAGGTTGTAGTAACGCTCGATCATGGGTGGCCTCGCAGATTAGAAAGTGACAACGAATTCGAAGGTCTCGCGCGTGCTGGGCTGGCGCACGATGGGCACCGAGTTCTGCAGCACGAGGAGGATGCCGGGCTCAACGACTTGGCTCGGCACGAAGAATTTCTGCCCAACGGGCAATTGAGGATCGGTGTGGGTGCCGACGAATAGGCCCTGCTCACGCACGATGGAGGTCGCGGCATCCTCGAAGTCAAACCGCACCCGAATGAAAAGGTGGTTCGTGGGCTCGGTGACCAGCTGGTAGCGTCCAGTCGGCACCACGATCTCGCCCTCGGGGTCAGCGGCAACGAAATGCACCTCGTCCACCACTCGGCGGCCGACTTCGCGCAGCAGCGCCGTCTGGCCAATCGACTCGGGCGGGTGCGAGATCTTGAAGTGGACCGTGACGTCACCGCCTTCGGGGATGGCGCTGGCCGGCAGACGGCGGATCACGCCCTCACGGGCATTGGCGCTGTAGTCCACATCGAGCAGGTACTCGGTCTGGTCATTGAGCGAGGTGACGCGGATGTCGGCCAGGTGCGTAAAGCCCAGCTCAATCACACCCGCAGAGTCTGGCAACTGAGCAAAAGATGTGCTGATCGCCTTGGTGGTGTCCCACAAGGAGTCGCCCTCGCCCAGGGCGAGGTGCAGGGTTTGTTCTTTGATCGCGGCGGCAAGGGCCGCGCGACCGCTGGCAGTCAGGATGGCCATCGGGTGCTCCAGAAAATGAATGAGGGAGAAATGCAAAGCAGCAGCGCTCGGTGCGCCGCCGAATCAGTTCAGCGTCTGATGGGTCGCGCCGATCAGCTCGCGGGTGTCGGTCCAGTTCGAGGTCGGCCAGCGCACACCGGTCCAGGTCTGGCCCTGCCAGCCGGCTTGGTGACTGGCCACGGCAACCCGCGATGGCGCCGCTTGCGTGCTTGTGTTGCGCTCGGTGGCGCGGGTGAGCAGGCGCTGCAGGTTGGAGGGTGTTTCCTCAAACCCGTAAGGCGCCACATCGGTGAAGCCCGAGACGACGATGTGCATCTCGGTCAGCGTTCGCCACTCGACCTCGGCCACATCCCCCAAGGTGAGATCGCCCAGGGTGGGCAGCGGCCGGGTGCGCAACAGTGCTCGCCGGGGCGTGCGGGTATTGACCTCGCCCAGAATGCCCTCACTGAGCACCACCTGCGCCCGTTGGTACAGGCGTGGCCGCCAGCCGGCCGCATCGGGTAGAGCTGGATTGCTCCGGGCGTGATCACGCCGCACAAAACCCCGGTCGAGGCTGGGCGCCGATTCGCCCAAGGCCCACATCCCCAGCGCCTGATCGGCACGGGCCTGGACCCTGTGGACGGCAAGATGGTCGCGGTGGGCCAGCAGACTCAAGGTCGGCACGACCAGGTCACTCGTATGCGCCCGCCTGAATCGCTCCAGCACCTCCACGCGAATCAGCCGGTGCGGCGTCGCGGAAAGCTTGTCACTGCCACCCAGGGTGATCGCCTGCCCCAGCTCCTGCCAGGCAAAGCGCGGCAGGTTGGCGTTGATATCGCCCAAGGGCGTGCTGCTTGATAGCACCACCATCGCCCGGGCAAAGCGGCGTTCGGGCAGCAAGGTGGTCGCATCCGGCACCCCCAGCGCATTGGCCAGCGTGAACAGATGCGAGTGCAGGATCTCCTCGTTGGGCGTGTGCCCGGGATCGCCCAGGGCCGAGAAGTCGAGCAAATACCGGTCGATCAAGCGTGCCACGGCAAAGCGCACGGCCTCACGGTTCGGCTCGATCTGTTGTCCGGATGCCAGCGCGTGCTGCGCGAAGCCTCGCCCAAACGACAACTTGGTGCGCCCGTCTCTCCAGAACACCCCACTGTGATCCGACAGCAGCGCCTCGCCCAGCCGACTCTCATCCAGCACGATGCGACGCAGGTCATGGCCGTGATAGAGGCGTGATAGCCGACTGCGGGCCGGTGCCGACAGCCGCGCAATGGCGATCAGGTTGGCAATCGCCGTGTCGCTGTCGAGCACCAGCCCCGGATCAAGCTGAAACTCGGCAAAGTGAACACCGGGGGGTTCCTGCTCGACCGTGGCGCGCATCCCGATCCAGGACAAGGCGGTCGCCAGTGCGGCCGGTGTGCCACGCAGTCGCTGCCAGAGGATGCCCTCGGCAATCGCCTGCCTTGGCTGGGGCAGGTAGGGCAACAATTCGCCGAGGCCATACTCCCAGATCAGCCAGGGCAGCAGCGGGTCCGACGGATCGGTCTTGAACTGGCGGATCGCATCTGCCGGCAGTGCCAGCCTGGACAGCGGATCGGTCGCCAGGGATAACGCCTGCTCCAGCGGTGTGGCATTGGCGGGCAGCAGATGGTCAGCGGTCATGTGCCCTCCAACGCAGGGGGAGAAATGGGAAGGCGTGAAGCGCTATCGGTCCCGCCCCGCAAATTCCAGATTCAGATGGGTCAGCCGCACCGCCTGGTTGGCGTTGGCGCGAATGTCGGTGCTCGGCGCGAGCAACTCGACCTTGTGCACGCCGGGACGCTGCAGCTCGCCAATCACCCAGGAGGGCGTCAGATCCCAGCCCAGGCCCGACTGCGCAGCCAACGCTTCCTTGAACCGTGCCTCGATGGCGTCGAAGGCGGCCATCGGTGTGTCGGGATAGAGCCAGATCCGGGCGATCACGGTGACGTGGACCAACTCGGCCGGCACCACCTCGACGGTATCGGTCAGCACCCGGATGTCGTCACGCAGCACAACCGCGCGAACGGCATCGAGCACCGCATCCGGAACGGTGTCTGCTTCACCCTTGGCGAGCACGCTGATGCGTACCCGCCCTGGCTCCGGGCTGTCGACCTCGACATCGGCGACCTCGGGGGACGCCGAGAGCGCCCAGTAGCGGTAGTGCGCAGCCCCACCGGCATTGGCAAAGCCGATGATGCGTTGACGGGTGCGCAGGCGCAGCGCCTCATCGGTCTCATCCATCAAGCGCGTCACGCCGTAGAAAGCGGCCAGATGGTCGAGATCGCTGCCTGTGGCAAAAGCCAGGAGGGAGGCCTTGGCAGCGGCGTTGATTCGGTTTCTGAGCAGCACTTCCCGGTAGGCTGCGACCTCCAGGAGTTTCACGGCCGGGTCCGAGGCCAAGAGTGCCGAGTAGTCCGGGTAGCGGGATTGAAACTCCGTCTGCAGTTCCGAGAAGATCGTCTCGAAGGACAAGGTCTCGATCACTGCCGGGGTTGGCAAGCTCGCCAGATCACTGAGCGTGGTCATTCACACCTCCACTGCGGAGAGCACGGTGGCTTGGCCATCGGGCAGATAGATGCCTTCCAGATCGAGCACGACTTGCCCGACTTCTGCCCTGGCGATGCGAACGCGGGTGAGCTTGAAACGCGGCTCCCAGCGCGCCAGGGCCTCGGCGGTGGCCGAGTACAGATCCATGGCAAGCCTCGGGGTCATGGGGTTGTCGACCAGCGTGGGCAGGCGTGAGCCATAGTCACGGCGCATCACGCGGGTACCGATGCGGGTGGTCAGGATGTCGCGGATGCTCTGGCGCAGGTGGTCGATGCCAGCCAGGGGCTGGCCGGTTTGGGCGTTGATTCCGAGCATCGGGAATCTCCTGGTTTGATTGGGTGCTGCGGGTTTGCCTGGCAACTCACACGGTTTTGCGCTATATTGCACCAATAGTGTGATTTTTGATTCGTAGCGATGCCAACATAGGAGGCTGCACCATGGGAACTGTGCGTAAAACCATCACCCTGACTGATCAGCAAGACAACTGGGTCAAAGCTCAGATCAACGCCGGGCACTACACCAACGACAGCGAGTACATCCGCGATCTGATCCGACGCGAGCAGGAACGCAGTGCCGAGATCGAAGCAATCCGCGCCGCACTGATAGAGGGTGAGGCCAGCGGTGAACCCCGCCGCTTCGACCCTACAGCGTTCAAACAAAGGATGCTGACCGCCCATGGCTGAATATCGCCTGACTCCGGCGGCAGAGCGTGACCTGGAATCAATCTGGACTTACACGGTTCGGCAATGGGGTGTCGAGCAGGCTGATCGTTACATCGATTTCCTGACGACGGCGTTTGCCGAATTAGCTGATTCACCCAAAACAGCGCCAAGCTGTGAGCACATCCGTCCAGGCTATCGCCGGTGGGGTGTTGAGCGACACATGATCTACTTCCGAGTTACCGACTACGGGATTGCGGTCGTTCGAATCCTTCACGACCGTATGGATGCACCGCGCCACTTGTGATGCAAGCACAAACAGTGGCTGCCTATTCGCCGGCAAAGACATCCGGCGAACCCTCAGCCACCACTGACCCACAGGCCACCGGATCACCGCTGCGCCCGACGGCCTGACCCTCGGCAAACACACTGGAACTGCCCTCCGCCAGCACGCTGGCGTGACAGGCAGGACCACAGCAGTGCGTGGCCCAGGCATCCCCCACCCGATGCACCGCGATGCCATTGACGAACACAGTGGAGGCAGCGGAGGTACTCGGGCGTGCCGGGAAACAGCCATGGCCGGTGCATTGATCACCCAGGCGCGTGATCGCTGGCATGACCACCTCCTTTAATGTCGGGAAAGCTTTGCGCGACACAAAAATGTCGCGATTCGCGTTTCGCGACAAATGAAGCCTTCAGTTCAAATCAATCCGAGGTGCAGTCAGCCGCGCGCCCTGATCGCTGAGTTCCAGTCGCGTCGGGCCAATCTCCAGCACGATCTTCCCGCCTGCAGGCACGGCCAAGCGCCAGTGGTGCTGTGCCCGGTCGTATTCCATCACCGCCCCGTCCTTGAACAGGGTGCGCGAGACATCTGCTGAATCGGCCGGAGCAGGATGATCAGCCCGGTAGATCGAGCCGACCACCACCGCCTGGTTGAGATCGCCACCAGGCGCGACCAGCAGCACCTGCTCCCCCGGCTCCGGCGGATGCCAGGTCCGATCCTGACCTGCACGCAGCGTCGCAAAGGGCAGCCAGCCGGTGGTGATGGGACCGGCCTGAACCCGCACGCGGGCACGGGCGGCGTCAAGCTCCACCAACTGCCCCATCAGCGCCACATTGCTGATGCGCCGCTCGGCCTCGGTCATGTCCTGGTGCAGGTTGCGCTCGGTCATGAACCTGGCTCCCGGTAGGGGGTGCCGACCGGCTGATAGCTGTGCTCATGGCTGACGCCAATCTCCGGCACCCAGCTGACCAGCACCTGCAGCGGCAACACGCCGTCATCCATTACGGGCTTGGTCCAGTAGCTGACCTCGAAAGACAGTCGCGCCGCCAACACCGGCGTATCACCCTCACCGCCTTGATCCACCTCGGTGCGGGTGAGGCGCGTGCCTTCGACCAGCAGTCCCAAAGTCTCATCGGCATCGAGGATGGCTTCCACCGCCTGGGCCAGCACATCGGCCTCTTCGGCGGCGGCGTCGCCACTGGCGATGATTTCCACCGACAGTCCGAGCTTCCGATAGCGCAGTCCCGGATCGGCATTGGGCTGATCCTCGATGCGCTCATCGCGCGTGTAGATCAAGATGGCCGGCAACTTTCCGGCAAACAGCGGGGTGCTGCGGTGGATGCTGATGCGTGCCGGCGTGATGCGTGTATCCACCTTGGGCAAAGACTCAATGAGTCGCGCGGCGACCGCCTCACGGATCAGGGTGCGTGGATGCTTCATGGCCGCCCCCTTTGTGTAGCATCAGTTTCAGAAAGCCATGCCCATCGGGTCGCACTTCGACGATTAGGTAGAGCACACCTTGCACCGTCACGGCATCGCCCTCGGTCGGGTTGGCCGGCAGATCGGCCTGTCGCACCTCAAGCACTGGCTGCACGCTGGACACCGGCACACCCGTGCTGGCATCCACCTCCTGGTGCGCCGCTGAGAACACGCCCCGGCCCGGCAGCGCCTCGGCCTGCCCTTCGAGGTGAAACACCACCGGCTCACCGAAGGTGGTGAGCACGATGGATGACATGGCCCGTGTCAAATCACCGAAGACCGTCATGGTCACCTCCCATCACGATCACCAGCCATTGCTCGAGAAGAGCCGCACGGTCAGCGCCGGGCGTTTCACAATCGGCAGCGGGTTGGACTGGGTGTAGAGGTCGACGCCCGTGCCATTCGGACGAGCCAACTGATGGGCGTAGAGCTCCTGGCCATAGGTGCCGACGGCTTCCATCAGGTTCGCCGGGGCGAAGTAGGTGCGGAAGGTATCCAGCGTGCCCAGCGGGAACGCCACACCTTCGCGCGGCGGAATCAGGCGCACGGATGTACCGTTGGCCAGCGTCACCGTACCGAAATACTCCTCGAACAGGATGGAGCCAAAACGAAAGCCCCGGCGCACATCGTCGCGCAACGGATTGGTACCGGCAGTGCCTTGGTAGAAGGTATAGGCCTCCTTGACGGTCTTGTGCTTGACCAGTGCATCGAAGAACTCGGGGCTGACCAGGGCGTGGATGGTGGTCATCATCTCGCCTTTGAGGTTCTCCTCGATGTGGCGGGCCACCTGGGTACAGTGGATGACCATGTCCTCGGTGCCACCGAACACGAAATCCACCTCGGGCTTCTGGATGCCGAACTCGTCGTGCCAGTCGTAGAGGGTGTTGCCAGCACCATCCTTGGTGATACCCAAGAGTGCATTGACGCGCATGTACTCCAGCGTCTGCGCGTGTTTCGCACGCATCCGGGCAAGTTTGCGTGTCATCACGGTGACCAGCGGGTCTTCACCAGCGGCCAGGCCCAAACCCCGAATCCCCTGGATTTCCTCGGGCAGCACCACATCGTTGTGCGGGATGTGGGGAACGGCAAAGGAGCGTACCGAGCGCTTGTCGGTAGTGCCCACGGTCGCGGGCGCACCGGGCGCCACGGCCGGCAGCAAGCGCAGTTCGCCTTCGATGGACTCGATGGTGACGTTGCGCTGCGAGATAGGCTCGGGTGCAAACAACCCCAGCTGGCCGACACGGCCATAGGGGTTGGGCAGCATCTGGATGGCGGCTGACATCTCGGCCAGCGTGAAGCCGCCGGCGTCGAAAGGATTGACGATCACGGTCATGAGGAAACTCCTGTTCAGGCAGCGGCGCGCACGACGATGCCGTGGGCAGCCAGTTGCTGGTGTTTGAGGGATTGGGCGGCGGCGTCCGTGACCGAGGCATCAAAGGTCAAGGCACGGTCGGCGACGATCACTTGGCCGCGCGCGAGCACAACGGCTTGGGTGTCGGTGTCACTGGCGGCGACCGGGTGCAGCAGCACTGCGTTGGCAATCTCGGCACCCTCGATACCCGTGGTCGATGCCGCCGGTGAAAACGTATAGACGCCCGTGGCGGTGATGCGACCGAGCACGGCACCCAGCGGATAAGCGGCACCCGCCTTCAGGGTCACCGTCTCGCGGGTGTAGTCCGGGTCGGACTCGCGCTTGATCAGATCACCGAGGGTCGCAGGCGAAATCAAAGGTGTGCTCATTTACGACCTCCATAGGCTTGGGCCGCTTTGACCAGGGGGCTGTCAGCGACGGATTGGGGTTTGGTGTGGGGTTGCTGCGAGGCCTCGGCGACGATGTCTTGCGCCACATCGCGCTCGGCGGCCTGCTTCAGCACCGACTGGCGCAGCGCATCCGGGGTGACGCCACGGGCCAGGGCCTGGGCAGGATCAACCGTCACGCCGAGGCGTTTGGCCTGGGCGGCGATCTCGGTCAGCTCGGCAAGCTGGCGGCGTAGACGCTGCTCAACTTGGGCGGTGATGGCCGCTTCATCGAGCGGCGGCGGGGTTTGCGATGGCTGCACCGGGGCCAGGTTTGAATTCGGGACGGTGTTCTCTTGGGCATCGTCCACCGGCGTAGCGGTGTTGTGATCATTCATGGAGATCTCCTTCGGGGATGGTTGGGATCGAGGGGGTGTGCGCGCCGCTGAAAGAGCGGCGGCTTTGTTGCGCAGGCTGCGGCCGGAAGACATCGCCAGCTGGCGTTGCAGAGCCGTGATTGCCTCAGTGCGGGTGCCGATCTGATCGGCCAGCCGTGCCTGGAGCGCGGCCTCACCGCGATAGACGCGGGCCTCGGTGTCACGAATCGCCTCGGGTGTGAGGCGGCGGAATCCGGCAACCAAGCTGATGAACTGCGTGTGCAGCTGCTCGATGTCGGCCTGGATATCAGCAGCGACTGGCGCTGGCAGCGGTGCGTGCGGATGGCCATCGACCTTGTGGGCACCGGCGTGCAGGAAGGTGTAGTTGAGCCCCGCCTTCGCATCGGCCACCGACTCATCAACGTGCACCGCCACCACACCAATTGAGCCCACCTCGGCGGTGCGGGTGAGCCACAAACGGTCAGCCGCACAGGCAATGGCGTAGGCGGCTGACAATGCCGCCTCATCGGCAATCGCCCAGAGGGGTTTGCCGGAGGTCTGTGCCAGCTGCCGCAATCGCTGCGCCAGATCGAACACGCCACCGGCTTCGCCACCGCTGGAGTCGATCTCCAGCAGCACGGCTTTGACCATCGGGTCGGAAAAAGCCTGGTCGGCCATGGCCTCGATGTCGTGGTAGCTGGTGAGGCCACTGGCGGCGCCGATATACGAAGCGCGACGAACCAGGGTGCCGAGCACCGGGAGAACGGCGATGCCCTCCAGATTCTGGAGGCCACCGGTCATGCCGGTATCGACGTTGGCTGGCGGTGGCATGGCCAGGGTGTCGCCCGCGAGCTTCCGGGCCACCACCCCGAGAATCACTTCAAGTTTGGGGCGCGCAATCAGGAGCGGCGTCCCGTACAGGCGGGACGCCAGGTATGGCAAATCAGTCATCAGGATTCCTCAGTTCGAGGGGGCTGGCGGTGGTGCCTGCGCAGGGGCCGGCACCGACGCAGGCTCGCGCCCAAAACGCAGCCCCAGGCTGTCCTCGCGCCGGTGATCCCCGGCGATCTCGGCATCAACCATCGCGGCATCGAACCCTCGCTCGGCAATCGCCTGGGTGCGCGACTTGAGCCCGGCCTCGATGGCGTTGATCTCGGCGCGGATGTCCTTCAAGGGATCGACCCAGTCCCAGCGTGGCGGCAGCCAGCTGCAGTCCAGATAGTCGGCGCGGCGTTGCTCGTAGTCCGGCAAGTCGAGCTGTCCCGAGAGC
>Ga0315905_10001502_pt1 | contig 25099 bp, 19 predicted proteins | sample LakEriMetagenome_5_FD_203522 | JGI IMG/M metagenome (GOLD analysis project Ga0315905, IMG submission 203522) | Freshwater fungal communities from buoy surface, Lake Erie, Ohio, United States - Buoy 4 MA121 | ecosystem: Environmental > Aquatic > Freshwater > Lake | place: USA: Lake Erie, Ohio...
CCGAGGAGAAACGGCGTGCGCATCTTGGCGACGGCACCACCGGCCGCCGTGACCACCATGCCTGCCCGCAGGAACACGACGCGGATACCGGCATCGATGGCAGGCTGCGCCGCAGCTTCCCAGTCTCGGGCGAGCTGCGCGATGAAGTCATCGCCTGCCGGATCCCGCTCGTCGACAGCTCGGCCATGCTCAGTGCCGTAGAACCCCACGCCGCTCATGCAGACGAGGACTCGGGGCTTTCGTGCCAGGCCGGCCAGCAGCATGCAGAGGTTGCGCGTCGCGGCGATGCGGCTGTCGCGCAGCACCTCCTTGCGCGCAGGCGTCCAACGTTCATCCGCCAGATTGGCGCCGGCCAGGTGCACGACCGCGTCGAGCGATTCGAAGGGCGCCGTCGCCACACGTTCTCCGCCTGGATTCCACTGGATCTCTCCGCGGCTGGCGCTCGCGGATCCGCGCATCAATCGCTTCACGCTCGTGCCGCCGGTCGTCAGGAACGCCTGCAGCTGCCGGCCCACCATGCCACTCGCACCCGTGATGCCGACGCACAGCCCAGCAAGCGAAGCGCACTCGCGATGTCGCTGCAGGTCGTTCGCCAACCGCCGATGGCGGAACCGGAACGCCCGCTCGAGATCGCCGCGCACGAGCCAGCCGCCGAGCAACGATCCCAACGGCGGCACGGGAAGCTCGTACTGGATGTCGTCGGTGATCGCGCTGAGTGCGCCGCGCTCCTCGAACCGATGATGGTGGCGCCAGCGCCGGAACGGACCGCGGACCTGAATGTCGACGAACCCCGTCGCAGGATCGACGTGCTCATGCCGGGCGACCCATCGGATCGGCAGCAGTCCCTTGTGCAGCACGAACTCGGCGATCGCACCATCGACCATCGGGACAGGCGCCTTCACGACGTCGACCTCTTCCCACGGTGGCAGCATGCGTTGCAGCGCGCCCTCGCGCATGTGCCAGTGGGCCAGGTCGCCGCGCGATGCGGGCATTGGGCTCGAACGGGTGAATCGACTCATCGAAGTGCCTCCACCGTGATCGGCTTCCCGTGGACGAGCAGTTCGCGCACGATCGTGGCGACGCGCTCGTCATCGCTTCGTTGCTCAGGCGAACGCTTGCGCACGCTTCCCATGACCAGGCTCATGCGTGGATTCTCCCTCAAGGACGCCTCATGGCGGCTCAGGAAAGCCCAGTACATCGGGGTGATCGGGCACGTCGAGCCCGGCGTGAACCGGCAACCATCGCAGAAGTCACCCATCTTGCGCAGGTACGCGCTGCCGCAGACGTACGGCTTGGTCGTCATCACCTCACCGGCGCTGTAGGTCGCCATCGCCAGCACGTTCGGTTCGACGACCCAGTCCCAGGCATCCATGTAGGCCACCCAGAACCAGTCGGCGAGCTCGCGCGGATCCACCTCGAGCAAGGTGGCGAGGTTGCCCAGCACCATGAGTCGCGTGATGTGGTGGCTCCAGGCTTCGGACCAGACCCCCTCGACCACCACGTCAAGGCACCGCAGCCCGCTCGCGGCGCCCCAGAAGGCCGGCGGCAATGGGGTACCGCCACCACCGCAGCGGGCCGCCCACGATGGCCGCACACCACCGTCGACTCCCGCAGGTGCACTGCCCGCAGGTGTCCACGATGCGCCGGACCAGCGAACGAAGCCCGCGTCGCCAGGCGCAGCTGCCACAGGACCAGCAGCCCCGCCGAGGCCCGTACGGAATCCATCGGTCGCCTCGTGCACGTGGTGCACGAACTCACGCCACCCGATGACCTGCCGCACGAAACCCTCCCGGCACGCGAGCGGTATGTCGAGCGCCAGCACGTCCCGCACGAGCCGTTGCGGCAGGATGCGCAGAAGATTGAGGACGGGCGAGATGCGCGAATGGAAGAGACCCCTGCTGCGAGTGCTCATTGCATCTTCGAAGGGGCCGAAGTGCGGCAGGCACGCGCACAACGCCCAGGACCACAGCTCATGCGTGTCCTGGAGCGTCGCCGGAAGCGCGCGAACATCCAGCACTCCCGGATGGTGCGCGAAGCGCTCGAGCACCTCGCGCTCCACATCCGCACGCCTGCGCGTCATGGCAAAGGTCGGTGGTTCCGGCGAGGCAGGCACGCCGTCCCAACGTTCGCGGTTCTCTGCATCGAAGGACCATGCACCGCCCTCGGGTCGACCAGCCGGGTCGACCAGGATCCCGAGCCGCTTGCGGACGCGACGATAGAACGCATCCATCCTCCAGCCACCCTTAGGCGTCGGGCCGAAGTCGTCCGTCGTCGTCATCCATCCTTGATGGGGCACGAAGGCCAGCAAGCCCTCGGCCGCCAGGGGCGCGAGTTCGGAGCGCATCTCGCGTTCGGCAGGCTGCATGCAGAGGATCGGGCCCGCGCCACCGATCGACCGATGGACGTCACGAATGAGCTCGGCCATCGAAGCACGGCCGCAAGCCACGTGAACGCGCCGCCCGGCAGCGCGGCACTCCTCAGCGAACTCGCGCGAGTTGAGCAGCAGCAGGGCAAGCCGTTGGCGGTGGTACGGCCGACGTGACATCCATTCATCGCTCTCGAGCAGGATCACGCCCGAGCGAGGGTCACGAGCCAGCGGGCCGACCTCCTGCGTGAGCTGATCGGGCAGCACGAGCACCCACGGAGCGTCGGTCGCCACCGACGGTTCGGCCGAACCCTTGGCATGGGCCTGCCCGCTGCCGTGCGATGGGCGCTCGCTTTCGGTCGACGGCGAGGACACGAGTCTGGTTCCGGCCCGAGGCATGGGCGCGGCTTCGCGCCGCACGTCCGGCGGATGCAGCGGGTACGCCGCGATCGATAGCATCAATCCCGTGCCAAGCGTCCTTGCCGCCTTCCTCGCCCTTGCCGCGACCACGGTCGCCGCAGCGAACGACGGGCTGGCGAGCATGCGCGCCGCTGGCGTCATGCGCTGGGGCTGCGACATCAGCGGCGGCGCGCCGTTCGCGTTCCCGGATCCATCCGACCCCGACCGAGTCATCGGCTTCGAGGTCGAGATCGCCGAGGACCTCGCACGACGCCTGGGGGTCCGCGCCGAGCGGTACAGCGCCGACTGGCTCGCGCTGATCGATGGGTTGGAGGCGCAACGATGCGACCTGCTCATCAACGGGTTCGAGGTCACCGCTGATCGTGCGCGTGTGGTCGCATTCTCGTCCCCATACTTCCGCTACGCGCAGCAGCTGGTCGTGCGAGCCGAGGACCGTGATCGCTTCACCTCGCTGGCCGCCCTTGCGGGAAGCCCCATCGCCGTGCTCAACGGCTCCGCCAGCATCGAGAGCCTCCGCACCGCCGGGGTGCCTCGCTCGCTGATCGTCGAGTATGACGACTCGCTCGCCCCCTTCACCGAAACCCTCCTGGGGCGCGTGGACGCCTGCCTGCAGGAGTCGTTCATCGCGCGCTTCTTCGCAGGGCACGATGAACGCCTTGCCTTGGTCGAGCAGACCTTCGATCCCGGCGAGTACGGCGTGGTCGTCCGCAAGAGCGACGGCAAGCTCCTGGCGGAGGTCAACGCCGCCCTGTCGGCGATGCGCGCCGACGGCACGCTCGGCCGGATCCTGCAGCGCTGGGGGCTCTGGAACGATGCCCAGCGCGAACTCGGAACCGAGCGCGGCCCGGAAGTGGCCGCGATTCCCGAGGCGATCGGTACGCCGCCGGCGGATGGCCTGCCCTGGTCGCTCATCCTCTGGTCGCTGGCACGCGCCGCCGCGATGACGGCGCTCCTGACCGTCGTGAGCATGCCGATCGCCACCTTTGCCGGGCTCTGGCTGGCGATCGCCATCCTGCATGGACCGAAGCCGCTGAGCCGGCTGTGCCACGGCTACGTGCTCGTCACGCGCGGCACGCCGCTGCTCGTGCAGATCTTCCTCCTGTACTTCTCGCTGCCGGCACTGGGGACGTGGTTGGGCGTTCCCGAACTGCTGACGTGGAACAAGGTCGTCGTCGGCATCGTGTGCCTGGCGGCCAACTACGCCGCCTACGAGGCCGAGATCCACCGGGCAGCGCTCCAAGCCATCCCCCGCTCGCAATGGGATGCCGCGGGCACGCTGGGATTCACCCCGCGCCAGACGCTGCGCTTCATCGTCATCCCTCAGAGCTGGCGCCTGTCGCTGCCGGCGATCATCAACGACCTCAACAGCCTGATCAAGGATTCGAGCCTCGTCAGCATGATCGGCGTGCAGGAACTGCTCGCCGTGGCACTGGGCATCGGCAAGGCGAGCTTCGCCGTGCCGAGCATGCTCGTGGCCGCCGCGGCGTTCTACCTTGTGCTCAGCCTGCTGGCCGACTGGTTCGGACACTCGCTCGAACGGCGCGCTCGGGCCGTTCAAGCCCTGCCGGAGCCGATTCCGCGATGAGCACGCCCGCCCTCGAAGCCCGCCAACTCCGCAAGCACTGGCCGCAGTCGGGCCAGGTGCTCGATGGCTGCACGGTCCGCGTCGAGCGCCGCACGGTGCACGCGATCATCGGCGCCAGCGGCAGCGGCAAGAGCACGCTGCTGCGCTGCCTTGGGCTGCTGGAACGACCCGATGCCGGTTCGATCCTGTTCGAGGGCGTGACGGCGGCCGATGGACCGGTGGTCTCGAACGATCCCCGTGTGCGCCGCTGCGTCGGCATGGTCTTCCAGGAGCCGAATCTCTTCCCGCACCTCACGGCACTCGGCAACGTCTGGCTCGCACCCCATCGCGTGCTCGGCCTCGATCCCGGGGAGGCCCGCGAACGGGCACGCATGACCCTGGATCGCGTGCATGCCCTGCATCTGGCGGATCGCCGACCCGATGAACTCTCCGGCGGGGAGCGCCAGCGCGTGGCGATCGCACGTGCACTCGCCATGGAGCCCACGGTGCTCCTGTGCGATGAGCCGACGTCCGCGCTCGACCCCATGCTCACGCGCGAGGTGATGGCCGTCCTGCGGGAGCTCGCCCTGGATGCAGGCACCACCATGGTGGTCGTCACGCACGACATGGACTTCGTCGCGGCAGCCGCGGACTCGGTCGACTTCCTACATGCCGGACGCATCCGCGTCTCGGGATCGACCGACGTCCTGGGGACCCGTGGACTCGATGCCGAGCTGGACCGCTTCCTGCAGCGCTCCTGAAACGAACGCTCGGCCGAAGGCTGCGTAGACTCCGCATCATGGCAGCCACGAACGACTCGACTGCGGGTGCAGGTCCAGCATGCGCCCCGTGCTCCCGGCTCGGCTTCGTCATCACTCGCTTCGCCGTTCCGGCGTGGATCACTGCGGGTGCCCTCACCAAGCTCGTCGAGAACGACCCTCGCAACCTCCCCAAGCCGATCTTCGATGCCGTGCTCTCGCTCGATGGCACCTTCGGACTCGTCGGCGTGGCGTGGATGGACTTCGCCCTTCGCTCGATCTGCGCCACGGAGTTCGTGATTGCCGGCATGATCCTGTGCATGCCTCGTATCGCTCGCCCGCTGGCCACGGCCATCCTGGCGATCTTCTGCGTCATCCTGCTCTGGCTGATCGGCACGGGCTGGGCAAAGGATGGCTTCGAGGCCGTGCTCAAGGGTTCGTGCGGCTGCTTCGGCAAGTCGGGAATGAATCCCCTGTACATGCTGCTCATCGACGGCACGTTGCTTGCTGGCGTGATGCTCACGAACAAGGCGTGTGGTTGCAGGAACCGTTCCTGGATCGTTGGCGGTGGGCGCGCTGCGCTCGCGGCCGCCGTCGGCATTGCCGTCGCGTTCGGCATGCCCGCACGCACCGTGCAGCTCGAGGATCCCGCAGCCGCGAATGGCGGCTCGAGCGGCGGCAAGGCCAGCACCACAACCGGTACGACGACCGAGCCCTCCACCACGCCAACGTCGACCAACCCGCCCGCCATCACGCCCCCTGCGGTCGATCCCCCTGCCATCACTCCACCTGCCGCCGCATCGGCCTGGCCCGCTCGGCCGAGCCAGGTGCAGCCGTACTACCTCCCTGACTTCGCGACGTGGGTCGGCAAGCCGCTCGCGTCGCAGCCCGAGATGGCCTTGCTCGATGCCCCTCCTCCGCCTGCGATCGGCAGCGGCACGTGGATCGTCATGCTCTACCGCGCCGACTGTGAGCACTGCCACGAGGTCCTCGAGACGCACTTCGTCGGATCGCTCAAGCGCCCGGCACTGCTCATCGGGATTCCCGATCACGACCCCGCGAACGAGCAGCCCATGCCCTGCACCGAGTGCACGATCCGCACGTTCCTGAAGGGGCCGAACTACGTGGTGCAGACTCCCGTGGTGATGCGCATCAAGGACGGCGTCGTCGAGGCCGTCTGCACCGACCACGAGGATGGAGCGAGCCTGGCCGATGTCCTGGAGGGCGGATCGTGAGCGATGCATCGTCGGGCGGGCGCTCTTTCGATCTTGACTACCGGGAAGGCCACATGCGGCTCGGCGTGGCGTTGCTGCTCGTCGCAGCAGCTGGCTTCCAGTGGAGCGGCGGTACAGCCTGGCTCCCGATCTGGCTGGGCAACATGGGCCTTCGGTTTGGGCTCGACGGCGTCGACAGCCTGCGTGTGCTGATCGGCCTCGAGCTCACGGGTGCTGGCCTGTGCCTGGGGATTCGGCGCATCGGCGCCAAGGTTGCCTGGGCCTGCGCGCTGGTCGCTGCGTTCGTCTCGCTCGCCGAACTCGCAGCGCTCAATGCTCCCGGCGCGGTCGCGGCCGGCTCGGGGGCATCGGTCATGGTCCTGCCGATCGTCGTGCTCGCGGTCGCCGTGCTGTTCCTGGTCGCCAAGCCCTCACCGTCAGTCGCCGCGCCCCAGTCGGCGCTCTCGGTGGTGGTCACCTCGATCATCGCCTTCACGGCCATGATGGGCATCGCCGCGCGCCTTCCTGTCGAGAACACCGTCAAGACTGAGGCGTTCGCGAACCAGGGACTGAAGGCCATCGACCTCGCCTTCGAATCCTGGAAGGGCCGGACCTTTGCCGATGCTGGAGTCGCGAAGCACCTGCCCCGCCTCACGGCGGAGACGCTCGAAGGCGATGCGATCGTGGTCTTCTACAACCCCAAGTGCGGACAGTGCCACGAGGTCTTCGACCGCTGGCTCGCCTCCGGCCGCAGCGAGAAGATCATCGCGGTCATGGTGCCTGCAGCCGACGGCGCCATCGAGGCCGCGGGCGATGGGGACATCGGCGACATCAACTGCCCGACGTGCGTGCGCCTCGAACTGCCCAAGGGGCCGACCTGGCTCATCACCACGCCAAGCGTGGCGGTCCTCAAGGATGGCGTGATCCGCTGCACTGCGGACAAGGACTTCACGTCGTGCCTGGGGGCCCCGCCCGCTCCGTGAACTGGGCCTCGCCGCCCTGCATCCGGAGTTCCCAGTCGGGCCCCGCGTCGTAGACGCGCGGTTCGGGGTCGTTGCGCAGCAGCTCCTCAGCCCAGAACCGGCTGTCGCCCTGTGCGCTCGGCGGCTGCATCAGCTGGATCAGGTACGGCAGCACCTCAGGAATCGCGCGTTCCATCCCACCGAGCTCGAAGCGGTAGTCCTTGCTCTCCGGGTCAGCACGCTGCGACATGCGCAGCGCGTTGCCCATGCCATCGATCGCCTCGGCCGTATGGGCCACGTGGACCGCAGCCTTCGGCCATCGTTCGAGCAAATGCGGCAAGACCTTCGTGCGCAGCATGCCGCGCGCCGACTCGGGATCCTCGTTGGACGCATCGTGGTGCCACGGCACGCCGAGCTCCTCGACGAACTCGACCAGCCGAGCCTTCGGGATGTCGAGCAGCGGCCGCATCAGCAGCACGTCCTCGCCCAGACGGCGGCTCCACCGCATGCCTCCCAGACCGAAGTTCGCGCCGCCCCGGCACAGCGACATCAGCACCGTCTCGAGCTGGTCATCGGCATGGTGTGCCGTCAGGACGGCCCCCATGCGCTCCTGGAGCACGCAGTCGGTCAGCGCCTCGTAGCGCAAGCGCCGAGCCGCTGCCGCCAGGTTGCCGGGCTCCTCGGCCGGGTGCACATCGCGGCGCAGGAACGGGACCTTGAGCACGTCGCAGTGCGCGCGGACCGACTCGAGCTCGCGATCAGCCTCGGGGCGCAGGTGGTGATGCACGCAGCACGCGGCGATCCGCGACGGGCCGCTCCCCCGCTCCTGCAGCGCAGCCATGATCGTGAGCAGCGCCATGCTGTCGGCGCCGCCACTGACGGCCACGAGGGCATCCACCATCACGGCCGGATGGCGCGTGCACCACAGACGCAGGTTCCGCTCGACCTCGTGCGCGAGGGGATGACGACCGGCTCGAAGCAAAAGCGCGCCGCGGGGATCCACGGCGCGCATCGTAATGCTCAGGGTCCGTCGCGGTCAGGCGACTGCGCGGGCGCGGCGCAGCGTGCGAGCGGTGGGTGCAGTGGCCTTCTTCGCACCGGTGGGCGCGATGAGCGATTCCATGCTGTCCACGAGTTCGCGGGGCGTGCGGGCCACCACATTGGCACCGATTTCCTCGGCCAGGCCGGGCACTCGGTTGAAGATGCCTCCCCCGCACACGATCTGCATGCCGGCGTGGCCGCCGTTGTTGCGGAACATGTCGATGAGCATGCGGAAGCCAGGCGTGTCCTTGCCGCTGGCCGCCCAGAGCAGCAGCACGTTCGGCTTGCGGTTGGCGCATTCCAGGTAGATCTCGTCGTTCGCCACGCCGCCGCCAGCGAAGAAGACATCGAAGCCTGCGGCTTCGAGCATGTCGGCGGCCATCTGGCTGGCCAGGTCCATGCTCTCGTCGACGCCGCCGAAGATGCACACGCGCACGCCGCGGCGCGCACGCCGGGTGTAGTTCGCGGCGACCTGGTCCACGACCTGCCGCAGCGTGCGGATCGCGTAGTTGTGCGCGAGCGTGGTGAGCTGGTCGTTGCGGTAGTGCGCGAAGATCATCTCGAGCACGGGCCACGCCACGTCGTTCATCGCGCCCTCGGGCGTCAGGTCCGAGCAGAGCTCGTCGGCCAGCGTGCGGGCGGCCGAGCGGTCACCGGTGAGGAGCGTGTTGAAGAGGTTTTCGATGGCGGTGTCAGTGTGCATGGTCAGGTCTCCTTCGGGGGGTTCGTGGCAGGCTTCGTCCTGCGCACCGTGTTCATCGGGAGGAACCCGTGATGCTTCACAGATGGCCTTTGGCGCCGCTCCATGTGCGATATTGGACGCCCCGAACCCCGTTCCTGGCGCTGGAGCGCGCCTAGACTGGCCGTTATGCGTCAGCACGAGTCGGCCGATCCCGCCTGGACCGCCAACGACCTTGAGCGAAATCCCCACGCCGCGAGCGACAAGGCGCTCCGCGTGCAGCGCATGTTCACGTCGATCGCCCATGCGTATGACCTCAACAACCGACTGCACAGCTTCTGGCGCGACCAGGCGTGGCGCCGCGCTGCGGTCCGGATGACGGAACCCGTGAAGGGTGCCCGGGTGCTCGATTGCGCCTGCGGAACCGGCGACCTGACCGAAGCCTTTGCCAATGCAGGAGCGGCAACCGTCACGGGACTCGACTACACCGCGGCGATGCTCGATCTGGCGAGAGCCAAGTCAATCGATGGCCGTCGCCTGGCCGCGCAGCCCACCTACGTCCAGGGCGATGCCCAATCGCTGCCTTGGCCCGATGCGAGCTTCGACATCGTCTCGATCGCCTTCGGCATCCGCAACGTCGACGACACGCTGAAGGCGCTGCGCGAGTTCCACCGCGTGCTCGCACCGGGCGGCAGGCTGGTCGTGCTGGAGTTCGGCGAGCCCGGCTTCGCACCCTTGCGCTGGTTCAACCGGCTCTACACGCACCACCTCATGCCGCTCACGGCAAGCCTGATCGCACGGGACCGCAGCGGCGCGTATCGCTATCTGCCTCGCAGCGTCGAGACGTACCTGAGCCCGGCTCGCCTGCGGGCGCAGGTCGCCGAGGCGGGCTTCGCGGACGTTCGGCAGGATCGCATGACCTTTGGCGTCTGCGTGGGCACGCTGGGCATCAAGCGCTGAGTCGGGCGGATCAACGGCGCGGCTGCGCATCCTTCGCGGATCGGGCGGGGCCGCCTCGATCGGCTCGATCATGCACCGACGGCGGCGAATCAGCTCGGTCCATGGTCACCTGTGCGACCTCGCGTCGTAGGATCCGACCCACGGAGAACCAGCCATGTCGCAGCTTCCAAGCCAACCCTTCCCGCCGCCGCCATCGATGCACGGCGAACCGCGCCCGATCATCGTCCGCAGCTCGATCACGCGCGGCGCCATCGGCGTCATGGTGGGTCTCCTCACCACTGGGCTCATCTTCGGATTCGGACTCCTCATCGGCTTCGGCGGCGGCGCAGCGGCGGTCTCCGGCGGCACGCGCCTGCAGCGCAGTGACCTGCGCCCGGGCGCCGGCAGCGAGATCATCGTCGTCCCGGTCGAGGGCGGCATCGACGACGCGACCGCCCGCTTCGTCGCCGAGTGTTCCCGCGAGATCGCCGCGACCGGCACGCCGGCGGCGATCATCCTGCGCGTCGACTCCGGCGGCGGCGGCGTCTCGGCCAGCGACCGCATCTGGAAGGTCGTTCAGGATTGGCAGGCCTCGGGCATTCCCGTCATCGCCAGCTTCGGCGGCGTCGCGGCCAGCGGCGGCTACTACGTCGCCTGCAGCGCCGACCAGATCGTCGCCGAGCCCACCTGCATCACCGGCTCGATCGGCGTGATCGCCCAGATGTTCACCCTCCAGGGCCTGACCGACAAGGTCGGCATCGCACCGATGACGATCGTGGCCAGCGGCAGCCCGCGCAAGGACGTCGCCAACGACATGTTCCGCACCTGGACCGAGAAGGACCGCACGGTGGTGCAGGGCATCCTCGATGATGCGTACGCCACCTTCACCAAGCGCGTGCTCGATGGCCGCGCGATCCAGTTCAGCGACCTCAGCGATGTGCAGCAGGTCGCCGATGGCTCGGTCTACACCGCACAGAAGGCGCTCGATGCCGGGCTCATCGATTCGATCGGCTACCTCGAGGATGCCATCGCCGTCGCCGAGCGGTTCGCGGGACTCACGCCGGGCGTGGCCGCGGTCTCGCGCCTGTCGCGTCCGGCCGGCCTGTTCGACAATCCGTTCGGCGCCAGCGCGCCATCGGGCGGCGCAGCCCTGGGCCAGCTTGGCCAGCGTGACCTGCGCGACCTTGCGGCGGAACTCGCCCAGCCGCGCGTGATGTACCAGCTGCACTGGTGAGCCATGCACGATCTTCGGGGGGCGATCGATGCGCTGCGTGCGCAGAGGCGTGCGCGTGCGCGGCAGGAGCTGTGCGCGCGCGGTGAATCGCTCGCGGCGCGGCACCTTGCCGACCTCGGCTACACCGAGCTCGCCCGCAACCTCCGCGTCGGGCACGATGAGGCCGACCTCGTCGTGCTGTCGCCCTGCGGCCGAACGCTCGTCGTGGTCGAGGTGAAGACCCGCTCCGATCCGGGTGCACGCCCCGAGGAGCGCATTGATCACGGCAAGCGCGCCAGCCTGACCCGCCTGGCGCGGACGCTCGCGGAGCAACCCGCGCTGCGGTCGCTCCTCGTTCGGTTCGATGTGCTGGCGATCGTGCTCGCCCCTGGCCTTGAGGCTCAGCTCCGTCACTTCATCGACGCCTGGGAACCGGCATCAGCCTGACGCACCGTGGCCGAACCACGGCGCGCCATGTTCACGCGCCCCGACCATCCGTCAGGCACCCGGCACGTAGCGCTGCACGGCGATCGACTGCAGACGCACGCGCATCTGGTCGATGTCGGCGGCGACCCATCGGTCACGCAACCCCTTCAGGTAGCGCGACTGCTCGACCATGCGGCGGCGGCCTGCGATCTCCGCACGCAGCATGAGCTGCACGCCGGGGTCATAGATCGATGCCGCCGGGCGGCTGTCGCGCGCCATGATCGCGTACCACGTGACCGAGTCGACCTTGGCCACTTCCTTCGACGCACTCCCGACCGGCAGGTCCTTGAGCAGGACCTTGAGCTCGTCGTTGAGGTCGGTCGCAGCGATGTCAGCGACCGGGAAGTCGCGCCACGCACCATCGTCCTTCACGCCGAGCTCGCGCGCGACCTCGGCAAAGGGCTTCCCGGCGGCGAACGCCTCGCGCGCCTTGGTGAGCTTCTCCGCGTCCGTCGTCCGCAGCGCGATGCGCCCCACGATGGTTCGCGACTGGGCGGCGAATCGCTCGGCATTCTTGCTGTATTCCCGTTCGACATCGCGCCAGCTCACGATGATGCGCTTGTCCACGCGGCCACGCAGGAGCTCGCCGGCCAGGATCTCGTCGCGTCGGCGGGACATGAATTCATCGAGGCCGATGCCGAGTTCCTCCATCAACGCGTTGGTTGCGCTGGCGTTGCTGCCGCCGAGCTCGGCCACGGTCTTCTCGCGCATGTCCTTCAGGAACGCGAAGAGCCCCTGCTGCATCTCGGGTGTGAGGCCGGCCTCGGCCTCGGCGATGACGAGCTCGTTGTTGATGAGCTGGTCGAAGCGTTCGGCGACGATCCGGCTGATTTCCTTGGCCGCAGGCTCGCGCGGCATCTCAGCCACGGTGCGCAGCAAGCGGTCCTCCAGTGGCGCCAGGAACTCGCTCGCGAAGATCGGTCGGCCATTGACCTGGCCCACCAGACCGTCGACGACCCAGCGCTGCCCCACGGCCACACTTTCGGCGCGGGCGCCACCGATCGATTCCTTCACGAGGTTGCCAGCATCGTCCTTCACGGCGACCGCCTCGATCACTTCACCCTCAGCCCGCGTTCCCTGGGCATCCCGTGCGGCAAGCGTGCGCGACTCGATCTCCATCGCGTTGGGCAGGTCATCGGCGCCCGCATCGCGCGGGGCCAGACCCGACGCCGGGCCGAAGTCGGCAGGCGACAGCGCCACACGCGCCGCCTCGTCCTTGGCGCACGCTGCAGCGAGGCAGGCGATCAACAGCCCTGTCGTTCGCTTCACGCCGGGAATGCTAGCGATCCAGTGCGCGCTCGTGTCCCAGCCTGCGCGCGCCGAGCCCCCTATACTCCTTGACTCCCCGAAAGGACCTCCATGCCGGACGACGCACCCAAGCTCCACATCGATGCCGACTGGAAGGAACAGGCCCAGGCGGAGAAGGAAAAGCTCAGCCAGAAGATCGACGACTCGCCCCGCCAGCCGGGCCCGGATGAGTTCCCACCCGCCGACATGCGCGCGCTCGTGGGCTCGCTCGCCTCGCAAGCCCTGATGGGCCTTGGCGCCTACGCCGACCCGCAGACCGGCCGCGCCATGATCGACCTCATGGGAAGCCGCTTCGCGATCGACCTGCTGGGCGTGCTCGAGGAGAAGACCAAGGGCAACCTCACCCCCGAGGAAGCGTCGGAACTGAAGGAAGTCCTCTCGGAGTTGCGCCAGCGCTTCGTGCAGATCGCCTCCATGATCCAGCAGCAGATGGCCAAGGACCCCGCCAGCGTGCAGGTCATGGGCCGGCCGGGCGCAGCGCCCGGCGGTGCCGATGCCCCTGCCGCCGGTCCCCGCCTGGTCATGCCCGACTGATCCATCTCGCGAACGATCCACCCCGGAGCCACCGTGAGCACCCACGCCGCACCCGCCAAGTCCGCCAAGACCGTCCCGTTCATCGAGCGCCACTACTTCCTTCTGCGCCGTCTGCACAGCCTGAGCGGCGTCGCGCCGATCGGCCTCTTCCTGTTCCCGCACCTGACGACCAACTCGAGCATCGTCTGGGGCTCCACGCTCAACAAGGGCAAGTTCGGCGACGTGGTCGCGCAGTACGGCAGCGATGCCGCGGGCGTCGCCACCTTCCAGCACGAGGTCGACTTCATCCACAACCTGCCCGCGCTGGTCTTCATCGAGATCTTCGTGCTCTGGCTGCCGATCGCCTTCCACGCGATCCTCGGCGTCTACTTCGCGCGCACCGGCAAGAGCAACGTCGATCGCTACGCCTACCAGGGCAACTACCGCTACTGGCTGCAGCGCATGACCGGCTACGTCGGCGTGGCGTTCATCTTCGCCCACGTCAGCAGCCTGCGCTGGGGCTGGACCTACGGCGGCCTGCTGCCGACCTTCGATGCCGCGCACGCCGCGAGCTCGACCGCGTCGCACATGCAGGATGGCCTGCTCGGCACGACCATCGCCATGCTCTACCTCTTCAGCGTGCTGTGCCTAGTCTTCCACTTCGCCAACGGCCTGTGGACCGCCGCCATCACCTGGGGGCTCACCGTCTCGACCGGCGCGCAGCGCCGCTGGGGCCAGGCCTGCGCCGCCATCGGCGTGGCGCTCGCCATCGCCGGCACGTCGGCCGTCATCGGCTTCGTCACCCTCGATCCCGAGGAGGCCCGTCAGGTCGAGGACAAGCTCGCCGGGCAGGCCGATCAGCCGACCGCATCGCATTGACTTCCACGCCTTGCCTGCCTTGAATCAACCGGAGCACGAACCATGGCAACCAAGCAGTCCCGCGTGATCGTCGTCGGTGGTGGCCTCGCCGGCCTCGGCGCCGCCGTGAAGGCCGCCGAACTCGGCGTCCAGGTCGACCTCTTTAGCATCGTCCCCGTGAAGCGCTCGCACAGCGTGTGCGCCCAGGGCGGCATTAACGCGTGCAACGAGATCGCCCGTCAGCAGGGCTATTCGGAGTACGAGCACTTCGACGAGTCGATCTACGGCGGCGACTTCCTCGCCAACCAGCCGCCCGTCTACGAGATGGCGAACTGGGCACCGCGCATCATCGACCTGCTCGATCGCATGGGCGTGCCGTTCAACCGCACCAAGGAAGGCCAGCGCGACCTTCGCCTCTTCGGCGGCTCGCTCTACAAGCGCACGCACTTCGCCGGCGCCACCACCGGCCAGCAGCTCATCTACGCCTTCGACGAGCAGGTGCGCCGCTTCGAGACCGAAGGCAAGGTCACCAAGTACGAGCACTGGGAGTTCCTGCGTCCGCTCATCGCCGCCGACGGCACCTGCTGCGGCATCGTGGCCCAGGACCTGCGCACCATGCAGGTCCGTGCGTTCCGCGCGAGTGCGGTCGTCATGGCCACCGGCGGCTGCGGCCTCGTCTTCGGCAAGAGCACCAACAGCGTCATGTGCACCGGCGGCGCCGCCAGCCGCTGCTACCAGCTCGGTGCGTGGTACGGCAACGGCGAGTTCATCCAGGTCCACCCCACGGCGATCCCGGGCCACGACAAGCTCCGCCTGATGAGCGAGAGCGCCCGCGGCGAGGGCGGCCGCGTGTGGGTCCCGCGCCGCAAGGGCGACCAGCGCGATCCGCGCCAGATCCCCGACGCCGAGCGCTGGTACTTCCTCGAGGAGAAGTACCCCAAGTACGGCAACATCGTGCCGCGCGACATCGCCACGCGCGAGATCTTCGACGTCTGCGTGAACCAAGGCATGGGCGTCGGCGGCCAGAACCAGGTCTACCTCGACCTCACGCACCTCGGCCGTGAGTACATGGACCGCAAGCTCGGCGGCATCGTCGAGATCTACCGTAAGTTCGTGGGTGAGGAGCCTTCGGAAGTGCCGATGCGCATCTTCCCCGGCATGCACTACAGCATGGGTGGTCTCTGGACCACCTACACCGCCAAGCCCGACCACCAGGGCATGGTCTACGGCGCCCCGAACAACATGATGACCAACATCCCGGGTCTCTACGCCTTCGGCGAGGTCAACTACCAGTTCCACGGCGCAAACCGTCTCGGGGCGAACGCCCTGCTCAGCTGCATCTTCGACGGTCTCTTCTCCGGCGCCAGCGTCGCGGCATGGGCCAAGGACCACGCGGTCGACGCGGTGCCCCAGCAGGTCTTCGACGACGGCGTCGCGGCCGAACAGGCCCGCATGCAGTCGCTGGCCACCGGCACCGGCGGCGAGAACCCGTACCAGATCGGCAAGGAGCTCGGCGACGAGATGACCGCCGCCGCCACGGTGGTCAAGAGCGAGACGCGCCTGCTCCAGTCGCGCGCCAAGCTCGCCGAACTGCGCGATCGGTCGCGCCGCATGAGCCTTTCGGACACGGGCATGTGGACGAACCAGAACCTGTCGTACGCCCGCGCGGTGGCCGACATGGTCATCCTGGCGCAAGCCATCATCGAAGGCTCGATCGAGCGCAAGGAAAGCCGCGGCAGCCACTACCGCACCGACTTCCCCACGCGCAACGACGAGCGTTTCCTGAAGTCGACCGTGGCGGCCTACGACGCGGCCACCGGTGGGTGCCGCATCAGCTTCGAGGATGTCGACACGGCCCTCGTGCAGCCACGCGCCCGCACCTACGGCAAGGTCGAGGCCCCGGCCGGCGCCCCTGCCCCGAAGGTCGCCGTGCCCGCGAGCCCCGACGCGTCGTGATCAGGCGATGAACAGTCGTTCGAGCCACTGCTTGGCCGGCGGCCAGTAGAGGCTCGCCCACGTTCCGGCCACGAAGCAGGCCATGCCCACCAGCGCCGTGCGGTCGGTGCGCAGCACCTCGAGTGGGCTGTCGCTCAGGCCCCGGCGAGCGCGTCGATAGAAGCGGTACACGACCAGCAGCACGAACGGCGTCAGCAGCGCCAGGCCGGCGGCTCCGGCGCCGTACAGGGACTTCGCGTGATCGCTCAGGGCGTAGAGGAGGTACATCAGGACGGCCATGCACGCCGAGATCGCCAGCAGGAACTGCAGCTCCTGCTCGTCGCCGTAGCCGGCGCGCTGGCTCCAGCCGCCGCCCTCGCGTTGCGCCGCGACCAGGTCGCAGGTGCGCTTCACGAACCCTAGGAAGAGCGTCAGGAAGAACACGCAGAGCACGAGCCAGACCGAGATCCGCACGTCGATCGCGACGGCGCCCGTGACGGCCCGCAGGGTGAATCCCAGCGCGATCGTGGCAACGTCCAGGTACGCCCGTCGCTTCAGCGTGAGGTTGTAGCCCGCCTGCAGCACCGCATAGGACACGATCAGCCATCCGGCCGCGTTGCCCACGCGGAAGCCGAGGGTGATGCCGACGAGCATGCACGCCACGCCGATGATCGATGCCGTGCCGGCGCTCACCGCGCCGCTGGCCACGGGCCGCCTGCGCTTGGTCGGGTGCAGCCGGTCCTCGGCCGCATCCCATGCGTCGTTGAGCGCGTACCAGCCGCTGGCCACGAGGCCGATCGCCACGAAGGCCATGAAGGCAGCCCGGACCTTCGCCGGGGCGATGGATGCGTCCACCGTGCGTCCTTCGCCGGCCAGCCAGAAGACGATCGGCACGAGGACGAAGACTCCCTTGGTCCAGTCACCCGGACGCAGCAGCCTGAGGATCGCGGGCATGGCCATGACCCACCTATCGGCCGAACCCCCGCCCGGGTTTGCGCAAATGCCCCACGGAGCGTCGATCGGGGCACCTCCGATGGACCCCGGGCCCCCAGACCTTGCCTAGAATCGGGTTGCCATGATCGCCTCGCCCAACACCACCTCGGCCAACCCCGTCCGCACGATCACCGTCACGATCAAGCGTCAGAACGGGCCGTCCGAGCAACCGCGCTGGGAGTCATTCCAGGTCCAGACGCAGGACACCGCCAACCTGATCAGCGTCCTCCAGTCGATCGCCGCGCGGCCGGTCACGACCGAAGGCTCAGCGACCACCCCGGTCGTCTACGACAGTGGCTGTCTCGAGGAAGTCTGCGGTTCGTGCGCGATGGTCATCAATGGCCGTGTGCGCCCCGCGTGCAGCGCCCTGGTCGGCCAGATCGTCGGCGAAGACAACACGATCACCATCGAGCCGATGGGCAAGTTCCCCGTCGTCCGTGACCTCTCGGTCGATCGCGAACGGATGTTCGCCGCGCTGCGCCGCGTGAAGGCCTGGGTCCCGATCGACGGCACCTACAACCTCGGCGCGGGTCCGCAGGAAACCCCCGACCGCCAGGAAACGCGCTACGTCATGAGCACCTGCATGTCCTGCGGTTGCTGCCTCGAGGCGTGCCCGCAGTACCAGAAGGAAGCCGATCCCAAGGCGTGGGACACGTCGTTCGTCGGCGCGGCCGCGATCAACCAGGCACGCCTCTTCAACATGCACGCCACGGGCGCCACCGAGAAGGAAGCACGCCTCGAGGTGCTCACCGGTGAAGGCGGCGTCAACGACTGCGGCAACGCGCAGAATTGCGTCAAGGTGTGCCCGAAGGAGATCCCGCTCACCGAGTCGATCGCCGCCATCGGTCGCGACGTCACGGTGCACGCGGTGAAGAAGTTCTTCACGGGCCGCTGAACGGCTCCGTCGGTGGTCCCTCCTGTCAGCTCGCTGACGAAGCGCTTGCAGCAGCGCCCTCGGTAAGCTCGTTAGAGCAGATCGCGCAGCACGCTGTCGCTCGTCAGCACGCCGCGCTCGGTAAAGCGCAAGCGCCCTCCTGACCACTCCATGTCGCCCCGAGAGAGGGCGGCCTCGATGGCGGCCTGCCGCTTGGCCGCGCGCGCCCCCCTGCCCAGCAGCGACTGCACCCGGTCGTGGCGCATCCCATCCAGAAGCCGCAGACCCATGAGGAACGCCTCGCCGACGCGGCCATCCTCATCCAGCGCCTCGACGCTGCGCACGGGCGGCCACGGCCCCCGCTCGAGCCACTCCTGAAGCACCGCAACGTTCTTCCAACGCAAGCCGGCAGCGTGGCCGCTCGCACTGGGCCCGAGCGCGATCCACTCGCCGTCCTCCCAGTAGAGCAGGTTGTGCCGGCATTCCTGCCCGGGCTTGGCCCAGTTGCTGATCTCGTAGTGGTGGTAGCCGGCCTCCGCGAGCGTGGCGACCGTGTGCTCATACATGCTCGCTTCGAGTTCCTCGTCCAAGCGCTCGACGCCTCCGGCCTCGAGCCGCGCGCGCAACGGCGTGCCCGGCTCGTACACCAGCCCGTAGCACGAGAGGTGATCGGGCGCGAGCCCCAACGCCTGGGCCAAGTCATCCCTCCACTGCGCCATGGTGGAGGTCGGGATCGCGAAGATCAGATCGATGTTCAGCCGCGCGATCCCGGCGGCGCGGAGCAGTCCCATCGCGCGCGCCACCGACGCCGGCTCGTGGTGGCGCTCAAGCTGCCGAAGCAGCCCGGGCTGGAAACTCTGCGCCCCCATGCTCACGCGCGTGACACCGCATGAGGCAAGCACGTCGGCCTTCGACGCCGTCACCGTCTCGGGATTCGCCTCCACCGTCCACTCGGCGCCATCGGCCCACGGCAACAGCTCACGAAGCCCGCGCAGGAGCCGCGCGAGCCGATCATCGGCCAGCAAGGTCGGCGTCCCCCCGCCCACGAAGAGCGTCTGCAACGGTTCGTGCACCAAGCCGGCCATCGCTCGAGCCTCGACCAGGAGCCGGTCGACGAATGCCTCCTGCCGGTCCTTCGTGTCGACGAAGGAATAGAAGTCGCAGTAGTGGCACTTGTGGAAGCAGAACGGCACGTGCACGTACGCGCCGGCAGGCCGGGCCGCTGTGAGCTGCGGCAGCCAGTCCGAGAGCGGCCTCGCGGCGGCCGCGCCGCCGTTTGCCTGCACCAGGTGCACGGGTTCCATGGCTGCAGCCTAGCCCCACGCGCCGTTAGCATCCCGCGCTTCATGCACCACGCACCGCATACCACCGCCGTCGTCGGTCTCCAATGGGGCGACGAGGGCAAGGGCAAGATCGTCGATGTCCTCACCGCCGGCCACGACGTCATCGTGCGCTACAACGGCGGTGCCAACGCCGGCCACACGGTCGTGGTGGGCGACCAGCGCTACGCGCTGCACCTGATCCCCAGCGGGATCCTCTATCCCGACAAGTCCTGCGTCATCGGCAACGGCGTCGTGGTCGACCCCGAGAAGCTGATCCAGGAGATGGAGGGCCTCGAGGCCCGCGGCATCAAGGTCGGCACGAATCTCGTGATCTCCGATCGCGCACACGTGGTCATGCCGTACCACAAGGAACAGGATGCGGCACTCGAGGAGTACCTCTCGGGCGTGACCGCCGGCGAGCGCGGCAACCTCTCGATCGGCACGACCCGCCGCGGCATCGGCCCGGCCTACGCCGACAAGATCCACCGCTCGACGGCCATCCGCATGGGCGACCTGCTCGATGCCGACTACCTCGCGAGCCGGCTCCAGGTCATCTGCCGCCTGCGGACCGAGGAACTCAAGGCGCTCGGTGTCCAGGCTCCGCCGCTCGATCCCGCAGCACTCACGGCACGGTACGCAGCGCTCGGCGAGCGGCTGCGGCCTCACGTTCGCGACACCGTCTACCACCTGCACGACTGCCAACGCGCCGGCAAGAGCCTGCTCTTCGAGGGCGCGAACGCGTGCTTGCTCGACATCGACCACGGCACGTATCCCTACGTCACGAGCTCGAACTGCTCGACCGCCGGGATCCACTCGGGCACGGGCATTCCGGGCCGGTCGCTGCAGCGCGTGATCGGCATCATGAAGGCCTACAGCACGCGTGTGGGCGCAGGGCCCTTCCCAACCGAACTCCTCGACCAGACCGGCTCGACGATCCGCGAACGAGGCCGTGAGTACGGCACGACCACCGGTCGCCCCCGCCGCTGCGGCTGGCTCGACCTGGTCGCCGTGCGCTACAGCGCCATGGTCTGCGGCGCAACCGAGATCGCCTGCACGCTGTTCGACGTCCTCACGGGATTCGATGAACTGCGCATCTGCACCCACTACCGCCTGGCGGATGGCACGGTGACGGACAGGTTCATCCCCGATGCCAAGCGACTCGAGGGCGCCACGCCCGTGTACTCGACCTTCAAGGGCTGGACCGAGCAGGTCAGCGACCTGCCGGATCGCGCCGCCCTGCCGCAAACTGCGCGTGACTATCTCGATGCCGTCGAGCAACACGTGGGCGTGCCGGTGTCGATGGTCAGCGTCGGGCCTGAACGCACGCAGACGCTGGTCAGCGCCTGATCACTCGCGGGCCGTACGGCTCGACATCACGCGCGCTGATCGCACGCCCCAACTCACTTGGCCGGCTTGCCGGGCTTGACGGGCTTGACGGTCGCCGGTGGCGGCGCCACCGGGGTGGTCGGCGCACCGGGTGCGGCCTGTGCCCCGCGGAGCTTCTTCAGGTCAAGCGGCCTGCCCGACGGCTTGGCTCGACGCAGGCCCTCGCCCCGCTCTCGGAACTGGTTGCCCTTCTGGCCCACCGGCGGCGGCTCGGGCAGGTCGCCGGTGAAGGAGGTGCAGAGCGCCTCAGCGAACTGCACGCACGTGGCATCCCAGGCCACCGAGCAGCACGAGGGCTCGTAGCTGCACACGACGTTGCAGCAGCGGAAGTTGTTGCAGTACGGCGTGGTGCGTTCCTCGAAGCACGACCCCGCCAGCGGCGATCCGCACGACTCGCCATCGCAGAGGCCGTCGTCGCACACCTTGACCGCCAGTTCAACGCACGATGCGTCCCACTGGATCTGGCAGCAGTAGAAGTCGACCTCGCAGACATCCTGGCAGCACGCCTTGTTCTCGCAGCCTCCGCCCGGGTGCTGCACGCAGCAGCTGCCGGCCTCCGGCAGGCCGCAGCGGAGCGGGCACGCCTCGTCCTTGGCGTAGCAGTTCTGGATCGCGAAGCTCGCGCAGGTCTCATCCCACGAGGTGTCGCAGCAATAGGTATCGAGCAGGCAGACCCGGTTGCAGCACTCCTCATCGTTGCACGCCGGACCGAAGTGTGGCTCGCAGCAGGTCAGCGCGCAGGGATCGCCGCACTCGAGCTTGCAGCCGCAGGTGTCGAACTCGTAGGTGAGCTGCACGCACGTCTCATCCCACTCGAACTCGCAGCAGAACTGGTCCTGCGCGCACACCGCCTCGCAACACTGACGGTCAGCGCACCATGGCCCCTGGTGGGGCTTGCAGCAATCCCCCAGCCCGTCCTCGCCGCAGACGGGGACGTTGCACTTGGCATTGGCCAGCTCCACGCAGGTGGGGTCCCACTCCGACTCGCAGCAGTAGGAATCGATCTCGCACACCGTGCGGCAGCAGTCAAAGTCGCTGCAGCCGGGGGTGAAGTGGTCGGTGAAGCAACTCGGTGCCTGGGGCGAGCCGCAGCCTTGGGCGCAGCGTTCCCCGGCCAGATCGGCACAGAGTCCATCCCAAGCGATCTCGCAGCAGAACGGTTCGGTCTGGCAGACTGACTCGCAGCAGTACGGATCGTCGCAGTACGGCGTGTCGTGCGGCACTGTGCAGGATCCGTTGCAGCCGCTGGCGCAGCCCACGGTCCCGCAGCAGATCGACCGGGCCAGATTGGCGCACGCCAGATCCCAGCCATCGGTGCAGCAGCCAGGCAGCTGCGCGCAGACCGCGGTGCAGCAGGCGAGTTCCTCGCAGCCCGGCGTGTCGCCGTGCTCGGTGAAGCAACTGCCCACGCACGGGCAATTCCACTCAGGTTCCTGCTTCTCGCAGAGGTTGCCGGCCAGGCTGGTGCAGTTGCCGTCCCAGCGGTTGGTGCAGCAATCCGGATCGAACGAGCAGACCGCGTTGCAGCAGTACTGATCATCGCAGCCGGGCGACTGGTGCTGGCTGAAGCAGGACCCCGTTCCGGGGCAGGTGTTGGGCGCGATGCAGATCGCCAGGGCAACTTCGACGCAACGCTCATCCCAACTGGACTGGCAGCATTCCGGCTCGACGCTGCACACCGCCGCCGCGCATGCCTCGTTGGCGCAGCTTCGGGTCACGTGGACCGTGAGACAGTCGCCGTTGCCCCCTTCCGATCCGCCCGGGGGATCGCAGCCTTGGACGGCCATCCGGACGCAGATCGCATCCCAACTCACCTCGCAGCAGTAGGGATCGAGGGTGCCACAGATGAACTCGCAGCACGTCGGGTCGGAACAGGCTGCAGCGGTCGACGCCACGAAGCACGAACGCAGGCTGTCATCGCCGCAGGCCTCGATGGCTCCACTGCAGAGTTCCGTCGCCTCCTGCACGCAGGAGCCGTCCCACAGCTCCTCGCAGCAGAACGGATCGATCTCACAGACGGTCTGGCAGCATTTCGCATCGCTGCACGTGGGGAGGCCGTGGCTGCTGTAGCAGGAGCCGCTCAGCAGGTCGCCGCAGCCGTTGCAGTTCGAGGTTGCGAAGACCGCGCAGGCAATGTCCCAGCCCACCTCGCAACAGCGCGGATCCGCGAAGCACGTCTCGTCGCAGCAGTTCGGGTCATCGCAGCCGGTCGTGTTCGGGTGCGGCACGAAGCAGCTGCCGAAGACCGGGTCGAACGGCGTGCCTTGGCATTCGCTGATCGCGGCGCAGCGCGCTTCTGCCCCGCTCACGCAGGCGGCATCCCAGGAGACTGCGCAGCAGTAGGAGTCGTAGGTGCAGACGGTGTCGCAGCAGACCTGGTCGCTGCAGCCCACGCCGGGGTGCACCGCGAAGCAGTTGCCCGAGTCGGGGTCGCCGCACACGCAGGAGATGCCGGTGCAGTTCTCGCTGGCCAGGATGGCGCACGCGAGGTCCCAGCGGACCGTGCAGCAGAAGTCGTCAGCGGCGCACACGAGTTCGCAGCAGGTGGCGTCGTTGCAGTACGGGGTCGGATGGCTCAGGCAGCACTCGCCCGCGTTCGGCGAGCCGCAGCCCAGTTCCTCGCACTCCGCGATCGCCAGTTCGACGCATGGGGTGTCCCAGGTGACGGTGCAGCACGACGGTTCGATCGCGCACACCGTGGCGCAGCAATCGGCATCGTCGCAGTTGGGCAGTTCGTGCTCGACGAAGCAACTGCCCACGGGATCACCGCACTCCAGGCATTCCTCGCGGGCGATCTGCACGCACAGCTCATCCCAGTTCGTCACGCAGCATGAGGGATCGACGGCGCAGACGAGGTCGCAGCACTCGGCGTCGTCGCAATGCGGCAGGTCGCTCTCGGAGAAGCAGTCGCCGGCACCGCTGCCGCCGCAGGTCAGGCACTCGGTCGACGCAGTGTTGACGCAATCGGCATCCCACGAGATGGTGCAACACGCGGGATCGATCAGGCAGACCGCCGAGCAGCACGCCGCATCGTCGCACGCGGGAGTGCCGTGCTGCGAGAGGCAACTTCCTGATCCCGTCTGGCCGCAGAAGGCGGTGGTGGCGTCGCACGATCGGTTGCGGCTTCCCGGTGTATCCACGCCGAAGGCCGTCTCCTGGATCAGGGCGCGCCACTCGCCTTCGTCCGTGCCAGTCCCCTCGCAACGCCACGCATGAAGCGGAGCCTGGCTGCCACCGTCCGGCACGGTGATGGGGCCGGCCGCGTAATCCGTCGCGGGACAGTAGTTGCACCCGAATGTCTCGCTGTTCGCTGCCGTGCGCCGCAGGCTCACCGCATCGATGATCACGTCCCACGGCGGCGGACCGGCATCGGCGGGCACCACACGCGCTGCAAGCCGACAGGTGTTGCCGAAGTCAAGGTCAGCCCCCGCTTCCGGTTCCGTTGCAACAGGCACGTACTCGGGGCTGATCGCAAACGGGCGGCGATAGGCCAGCAGCACCGTGAGGTTGCGTTGCGCAGGATTGCCGATCGGCAGAACTGACGGTGCACCCAGATCCAGTTCCGGAGTGCGGAGCACCGGGATGTTGGGTGTAGGCAGGTTGTAGACCGGCAGCGTTCCTGCCTCCTGCTCCTGCAGGACCAGGGCGTAGCCGGCCGATGCGCCATCCCGTTGGAACTGCAGGCCCGTCAGGTCGATCGATCGCAGGATGATGCCTTGATCCGGAAGAGCTTGATCATCAAGATCGCGGCCGATGATCAGCAGCGTGTACCCAGCCGGCAGGGTCCCGTTCCACGCGTAGTTGCTCGGGAAGCTGTCCTGTGGGATCCGCAACTCGATGTAGCGCTGCTGGAGCGGCGTCGCGGTGGAGGGCACGCCCAACCGAACCTCATTCAGCGTGATGTTCGGCACTCGGAACTGCCCGCCGCCATTGATGGGGCTGGTCGCGAAGTTCACCAGCGTGGCCAGCACGGTGCCGTCGGCATCGTTCAAGATGCCGTCGCGCGTGAAGTCGGCGCACGGCGAGTAGGTGCCGGACGAACGCAACTGCTGGAAGACCGTGATGTCGGCAACCGTGACCTTCTTGTCGTTGTTGAGATCGCCCACGAAGACGTTGTCACAGACGGTCGAATCGCCACGAGCCGCGGGGGCCGCGACCACGGCAAGCATGCCGAGCATGACCACGACGGCAGCGCGAAGGCAACGGTCCGCAATGGATCGCACCCTGCACGGAACGGATGGCTCGTGGGATCGGAACATCATTGGGACT
>Ga0315905_10001505_pt1 | contig 25080 bp, 26 predicted proteins | sample LakEriMetagenome_5_FD_203522 | JGI IMG/M metagenome (GOLD analysis project Ga0315905, IMG submission 203522) | Freshwater fungal communities from buoy surface, Lake Erie, Ohio, United States - Buoy 4 MA121 | ecosystem: Environmental > Aquatic > Freshwater > Lake | place: USA: Lake Erie, Ohio...
CATTCTTTGGCAATAAAATTATAAATAAGGAAGTGCTTTTTTATAGCATGGAAGAGGTAAAGGTTTGCCATTCTTTACAAGCAGAAGATTTGAATAACAAAAATCTTCAAGATTAAAATCATATCTGGGTATAGAAACTAGACTTGCTCTATTTATTCTAAATAATTTGAAGTTAAATTCTTCACATATGCCTAAAATTTTCTTGATTGAAGCGCCTCCCTCAATCCAAGTTTGGTTATATTCAAGTTGAATATAGGAGATTATATTATTTGAAAGTGAATTTTTAGCCCCTAAAAGCGCTTCATATTCCATTCCTTCAATGTCTAATTTTAAAAAATCTATTTTCTCAATTTTATTTTCGATGATGATTTTATCTAGAGTTATTTGTTCAACTTTCATTCTATTTTTTAAATATAAATGCGGAAAAGAAGAATTGGCTCCGCTAGAAATATTTTTCTTCATATAATAAAAATTAATTTTTTTTTCGGCTGACCCTAAAGCAACTGGAAAAATTTTACAATTAACTTTATTCAAATATATCGATAGTTTGAGTGATTTTAAACTTGCAGGAAATGGTTCAGCAGCATATATTATCGAATCGGCAATTCCTTGTTCTTTACATATTTTATTAAAATATATTAAATGGTTGCCAATGTTGGAGCCACCATCAAAAAAACAGAATTTTTTATTCTTCTTCTTCTTTAGAAGATTATTTAGAACTGCATATTCACCATTTTTGTAAGGATTCATATGGCTTCTTCCAGATAATCTTTTGGCAAAAGTTTCCATGTAGTAATCAAAATATTTAAAAAAACGTGTGATTTTAATCATATAATTTTTCAAATTTCAAAAGATTCCATTTTAATTATCCGTAAAAGCTAGCTTTTTCAATCATATTAAAGGATTTAGAGCTTATTCTTTCGTAATAGTTATACTTGTTGAAAACCCAGTTTTTAGGTGGCTTGCAAAGCACCAAATCCACTGTGCCGAAGTCTACATGACTTTTTTTGATCCTGTTGGTAGTAATATACATTCCGTGCCCCATTGTGATTGTTAGATTTTATATGCTTATGGTTACACGCTTGGCGACAAAGTAAAAACAGTCTTTGCGAACCTGCAGTGGAAAGGTAAAATTATATGATACATAACAGATTAAGAGACAGCGGCAATGGAAATTAAAACAAGCAAGCAATTACGAGTGAATATTGGCTGCGGTATGACGCCAACAGTTGGTTTCGAAAACTTCGACAACTCTTTTAGTCTTAAGCTATCGAGATACCCACTTATCAGCACATTTCTCTACAAGCTAAAAATCATTAGCACACGTCAAATGGAGTATGTAAGATTTTGTCAAACAAATAACATAAAGTTTGCTGATGCTAAGGCACATATACCTCTTCCAGATGAATCTGTAAGCATTCTTTATAGCTCACATATGCTTGAGCATTTGGACAGATTAGAAGCAGGTTTGTTTTTGATGGAAGTAAAGAGAGTTCTGAGATCAGGTGGAGCTATAAGACTTGTTTTGCCAGACTTATCAAAAGCTATCGCAAGATATAATCAAAAGCAAGATGCCGATGCGTTTTTAGAATCAACATCAATGTGTATTTCTAACCCTCGCGGCTTTTTACAAAGATTTCGAATGGCACTGATAGGCAATAGACACCACTTATGGATGTATGACAGTAAGTCACTCCGCAAGCTTTTGGAGAATAACGGATTTAAGAAAATAGAATTATTAGCAAGCGGAGAAACTACGCTTAGTGAATACGGCTCGTTAGATTTAAAGGAAAGAGCTGAGGAGTCTTTATACATTGAGGCTGTTAAAGTTTAGATCAACTCAATTGCCACTTTAAGCATAGCTTGGCCCAAGTCAATGTAGCTTTGAGTAGCTATAAATAATTTATAAATCAATAACTTACGTCATAGTCTCTATTCCCATTCAATCGTTGCAGGCAGCTTTCCCGGAATATCAAAAACGACAAGATTAATAACATGCGACTCATTAATAATGCGATTCAATACTCTACTTAAGAGCTCATAAGCTAATTCTGCCCAGTGTGCCGTCATAAAATCTGATGTGACAACAGCTCTTAATGGCGCTCCATATTCCATCCTGCCATCACCGACAACACCTTCAGACTTCACAGGCAAAATACTCCATAAGGATTCTTCCTTAAACTCTTAAATTTTGGCCGCAATGATAAAATTAACTTATGACTATTCTCGTTACAGGCGCTGCAGGTTTTATTGGATCCAACTTTGTACTAGATTGGTTTGGTCAATCAGAAGAAGACTTGATTTCTTTAGATTTATTAACATACGCAGGGAACTTGGCAAATTTATCTTCTTTAAACAATAACCCACACCATCATTTTGTTCATGGTGATATTGGAGCCCGTGATTTAGTCTTAGGCCTACTAAAAAAATACCAAGTAAGAGCTTTAGTAAACTTCGCAGCCGAGAGTCATGTAGATCGCTCAATTCATGAATCAAGATATTTTATCGAAACCAATATTGTGGGCACTTATAATTTACTTGAATCGGCAAGAAGTTATTGGAATGATTTAGATCAAAATTTAAAACAAGATTTTCGTTTTTTACATATATCTACGGATGAAGTTTATGGATCACTTAATTCATCTGATCACCCCTCGAATGAAAGAGATCCTTATAAGCCTAATAGCCCATACAGTGCAAGCAAAGCCGCAAGCGATCATTTGGTGCGTGCGTGGTTTCAGACATATAAGCTACCAGTATTAACAGTTAATTCTGCTAATAATTATGGCCCATACCAATTCCCTGAGAAATTAATCCCTTTATGTATCCTGAATGCTTTAAAAGGCAAACCTTTGCCTATTTATGGAAATGGCCATCAGACTCGTGATTGGCTTTATGTGAAGGATCATTGCACTGCTGTTCGTGAAGTTTTAAAAAAAGGCCACATTGGCGAAACTTATAATATCGGTGGCTGGAATGAAAGAACAAATTTAGAAGTTGTTAAAACTTTATGCTCTATTTTAGATGAATTAAAACCAAAACTAGACGGTAAAAGTTATTCTGATCAAATAAGTTTCGTTAAAGATCGCCCTGGTCATGATAGGCGTTATGCGATTGACGCTTCTAAATTAGAGTGTGATTTAAGTTGGAGACCAGAAGAGACTTTTGACGAAGGACTTCGTAAAACAGTGCTTTGGTATCTAGAAAATGAAGTATGGATGAACCATGTTATGTCTCAAGAGTATCAAGACTGGGTTCAAAAGCAGTATTCATGAAAATCTTACTTACAGGGAAAGACGGCCAGGTAGGTTTTGCGTTACATAAAAAATTAGCATCTTTAGGTAAGATTATTGCGACCGATCGTAATGAGCTTAATTTAGAAAGCTCTTATGCAATTAGAAGATTTGTTGAAAAAATTAAACCCGATATTATCATTAACGCTGCAGCTTATACGAACGTTGATAAAGCAGAGTCAGAAATTGAATTAGCGTATAAAATAAATGCAGAAGCCCCTAAAGCATTGGCAGAAATGGCATCTCAATTTGACATTCCTATTATTCATTTTTCAACAGATTATGTATTTGATGGATTAAAAGATGAGCCTTATGTAGAAAAAGATCAAGCCAACCCTCAATCAGTTTATGGCCGGACAAAATGGAAAGGTGAGGAAGCTATTCGCCAATATAAAAAACACATTATCCTGAGAACAAGCTGGGTATTTAGTAGTCACGGGAAAAATTTTTTAAAAACGATATTAAAACTTATTCAGGAAAAATCGTCTTTAAATATTGTAAGTGATCAAAAAGGCACGCCAACCTCAGGAGATGAGATAGCTGAGACGACCTATAAAATTGTAAAAACTATTTTAACTGAACTTAAATTTAAAGATTTTGGGACATACCATTTGACTCTAGAGGGCGAAACTAACTGGTATGAATATGGATGTTTTATAACTGATGAAGCAATACGTTTAGGGTTAAAAACGATAATGGCATCTTATGATATTAAATCAATCTCAAGTGATAGTTATTCAACGACAGCTAAACGTCCTATGAATTCTAGGCTTGATACGACAAAAATTAAAAAGACCTTCATGCTAGAATTGCCTCACTGGAAAAAAGAAGTGTTATCTTTGCTTAAAAATTATTATGATTAATATCTATACGTATTTAAAAGAAAACATTATTATAATTTGAAAGTCACTCCTTTAACAATTCCAGATGTGCTGCTAATTGAACCTCATATATTTGAGGATTCACGCGGCTTTTTTTTTGAAAGTTTCAGAGAGGATATTTTTAAGCACGAAACGTCATTAAATGTTTCTTTTGTACAAGATAATCACTCTAAATCATCCCAAGGTATATTAAGGGGTCTTCATTATCAATTGCCACCCCATGCGCAAGGGAAATTAACGCGCGTCATTCAAGGTGAAGTGTTAGATATAGCAGTTGATATAAGAAAATCGTCACCCACATGCGGACAATATATTGCAGAAATATTATCTAGTGGCAACAGGAGACAGCTTTATATACCAGAAGGTTTCGCCCATGGCTTTTTAACGTTATCTGAAACTTCAGAATATCTCTATAAAACAACAGATTTCTATCATTTTGAAAGTGAACGTTGCATCCTATGGAGTGATGAAACTTTAAATATAGAATGGCCTAAAGATTTGAATATTCAACTATCATCTAAAGATCTTTTAGGAAAAAGCTTTAAATCGAGTCTATTATTTTAAAATTAACATTAGGTAGTTTTTGAGATAAGATTCTTTTTATGAATTTCAATAGCATGCAATGGTTTGATCACCGTATTTTAATATTTATGGCAATGTCATTCATATTAAACGCACTAATCGCATTTATTTGGCATAAAAATTTTTATCGAAATTTAGGTTTTAGAAATTACCGGGCTATTCAACGTATTCATCTTAACGAGACTCCGAGATTAGGTGGTTTTATTTTCATTCTATCTTTGATTAGTTACGTGATTTATTCCGAGCCGACTAAAAATATACTTTTATTAAAGTTAATTCTTCTATGCCTTACACCCGTTTTAATTATTGCATTAAAAGAGGACCTTTTTCATAATGTAGATCCCGCAATCAGATTGCTTTCACTTCTTTTTACTTGTTGGTTATTTATAGTTAATTTTATTGGACCATTACCCAATATTAGTGAGGTGCCGCTTGTAGGCAAATTAATTTTGTTAAAAGGGGGCATTAGCGTTTTTTATATTTTAAGTATGGCAGCTATTGCTAATGGTATGAATTTGATTGATGGCGTAAACGGATTATGTGGTTCTGTAGCTTTGTCAATTTTAAGTGCGCTCTTATTTTTAAGTTATAAAACAGCTGATATTTTCATGTTATCTATAATTTTTACCTTAATACTTCTGCTTATACCTTTTATGCTCTTCAATTACCCTAAGGGGCTTATTTTTTTAGGGGATTTGGGGGCTTATAGTTTAGGTTTAATCATAAGCGTGCTCACCATAATTCTTTTTGGCCGTCATGCTGAATTATCGCCTTGGGGAGCTGTGCTTATCCTTATATACCCAATCACGGAAGTTATTTTTAGTATTTTGCGTCGAACCCTAAGCGGTGATTCTATTTTTAATCCTGATAAAGCTCATCTTCATCTTAAACTTTTTTATTTTTTTAAAATTCAGTCAGACTATAAAAAAATAGCAAATGCACTGGTAACTTTAACCCTAAGCGGACTTTGGATATTTCCTCTGCTTTCTATATCTTGGGTTTACCATAACCCGCTTTTTATCTGGATTGCGATTATTTTATTCATGATTCTATATTTCACGGCCTATGCAATAATTCCTAAGGCTCTAAAGTAACTTAAGCTCATAAATCCTACGATTCACTTACCTTTTGATTGCTTTTTCTTTGTTATTTTGACAGTTTTCAAAAGTATTTATTATAAGAAAGAGATCATCAGCATCGATCAGGACTTAATAATTCTAAAGATAGCTATATAATAGAAGAGTATGTTTTTATGTATGCTAATAAATTATGAGGTAAGGTGATGAAAAGAATCTTGGTAACCGGTGCAGCTGGGTTTTTAGGCTCACATCTTTCTAGAAAACTATTACAAAATAATTGCACTGTAATAGGGGTCGATAATTTCTACACCGGAAGCAAAGAGCGAATCACTGATATTTTAGATGATAAAAATTTTGAATTAATAAGACACGATATTACCTTTCCTCTATATCTTGAAGTAGATCAAATTTATAATTTTGCGTGTCCTGCATCCCCAGCCCATTATCAATTTGACCCTGTTCAAACAACTAAAACAAGCGTACATGGTGCAATTAATATGTTAGGCTTAGCTAAACGTGTAAAATGCAAGATACTACAAGCTTCTACATCTGAAGTTTATGGCGATCCAGAAGTATCTCCCCAATCAGAATCATATTTAGGTAAAGTTAATCCAATAGGAATACGTAGTTGTTACGATGAGGGAAAGCGCTGTGCAGAAACTCTTTTTTTTGACTACAAAAGACAACATAATTTAGAAATAAAAATTATGCGAATTTTTAATACTTATGGCCCCAATATGGCATTTAATGATGGAAGAGTTATTAGTAATTTTATATTTCAAGCATTAACCAATAATCCAATCACAATTTATGGAGACGGTTTACAGACTAGAAGTTTTTGTTATGTTGACGATCTGATAAATGCAACAATTCTTTTTATGGAATCATCTAAAGATATTTCTGGACCAATTAATGTTGGTAATCCTAAAGAAATTAGCATCCTAGAAATTGCTAAATTAATCTTAAATCTTACTAATAGTAATTCAAAGATTGTTTTTGAAAAATTACCAGATGATGATCCAAAAAGAAGAAGCCCAGATATTACGCTTGCGAAGAAGACACTATCATGGGAGCCAAAAATTGAGCTAATTGATGGTTTAAAAAAAACAATAAATAATTTTGAAAGCAGACTATTAGGAAATGCAGAATTTTAGTCTTTGTCTAATATTTGAATAGATACTAAAATGAAAAAAAAAATTGCTCTAATTACTGGCGTTACCGGGCAAGATGGTGCTTACTTAGCTGAGTTTTTACTTAAAAAAGGCTATCAAGTTCATGGGATCAGAAGGCGAAGCTCTTTATTTAATTCTCAGAGAATTGATCATTTATATGAAGATCCCCATATAAATAATGACTTGATACTTCATTATGGAGATTTAACCGATTCAAGCAATCTTATTAGTATAATAAAATTAGTCTGTCCTGATGAAATTTATAATCTTGGAGCAATGAGTCATGTTGCTGTAAGTTTCGAAATGCCTGAATACACAGCAAATGTTGATGCTTTGGGTGCTTTGAGAATTCTTGAAGCAATTAGGTTATTGGGACTTGAAAACACAACTAAATTTTATCAAGCATCTACTTCAGAATTGTATGGTCTTGTTCAAGAAATACCACAAACAGAAAAAACTAACTTTTACCCCAGAAGTCCCTATGCAGTTTCTAAACTTTTCGCGTATTGGACAACCATAAACTATAGGGAAGCATACGGTATTTTTGCTTGCAATGGAATATTGTTTAACCATGAGAGTCCATATAGGGGGGAAACGTTTGTAACTAGAAAAATTACAAGAGCAATGACAAGAATAAAACTAGGACTTCAGGAATGTCTTTATATCGGCAATCTTGATGCGCTAAGAGATTGGGGACATGCTAGAGACTATATAGAAATGATGTGGTTGATGTTACAGCAAGAAAAGCCAGAGGATTTCGTTATAGCATCAGGAGAGCAATATAGTGTTCGAGATTTTTTACATCATGTATGTAATGAATTGAATATGAATCTTGAATGGTCAGGAAAGGGAATTAATGAAAGAGCATACTGGAACAATAAATGTATACTAAAAGTAGATTCTGAATATTTTAGACCCACCGAAGTAGAAAATTTATTAGGAGATGCATCTAAGGCAAAAAAAATCTTAAATTGGCAGCCGAAAATAAGTTTTATAGAGCTTATTAAGGAAATGGTAAGTGAAGACCTTAAATTAAGTATGCGTGAAGTTACTTTGAATAAGTATCACAAAAAAGACGTTTAACCTTTATTCTGCATGATAGAAAATATTTATAACGAGAGAAAGCACTTAGCTACAATATTACGATCTTCTTTTTCTAAAAAAGGAGTTAATTTTTTTTCGGAAAAAAGTAATGAATTGCAGTTAGGATTTATGTCCTATGACACTGGACACGCAATTAAACCCCACAAGCATAATAAAATTGAAAGACAAATTTTTTCTACCCAAGAAGTTCTCATAATAAAAAAAGGTAAATTAAAGGTAAATTTTTTTAATGATGAAAATAGCTTAATATCAAGCTATATCCTTTTTGCTGGAGACGTTATTCTGCTGATTTCAGGAGCTCATGGGTTTGAAGTTCTTGAAAAAGTTGATTTTATTGAGGTTAAACAAGGGCCTTACATAGAAGAGCAAGATAAAGTTAGATTCGATCCTATTTCATAGCAATATTTAAAGATGACTTTTTGATGATACCTGTTAATAAACCTTATATTGGAAAAAACGAACTAAAATACTTGAATGAATGTGTTAAGAGTGGTTGGATTTCTTCTGAGGGCCCTTATGTTGAGAAATTTGAAAAAGCCTTTGCCGAGAATATAGGAAGCTCTCATGCAATAGCAGTCTGTAACGGAACAGCAGCAATAGAAGTAGCTTTATATGCCTCGGGAGTAAAAAAAGGAGACGAGGTTATTTTACCAAGTTTTACAATTATTTCCTGCGTTTTAGCCGTAATTAGATTAAATGCAGTTCCGGTTTTAGTAGATATTGATCCTGATACCTGGAATATGTCTATTGAAGCAGTTAAAGAAAAAATAACAAATAAAACTAAGGTAATTATGGCTGTTCATATTTACGGACATCCAGTAGATATGGATCCTTTGCTCGAAGTGGCAAAAAAAAATAAAATAATTGTTCTTGAAGATACATCTCAAGCTCTTGGAGCGATGTATAAAGGTAAAAAATGTGGATCTATAGGTGATATATCCTCCTTTTCTTTTTATGCTAATAAATTTGTTACGACGGGAGAGGGTGGAATGGTTGTGACGAATAGTCATGATATGGATATTAGAGCTCGTAGTTATAGGAACTTATGCTTCAATAATAAAGAAAGATTTTTGCATGATGATATTGGATATAATTTTAGAATGACGGCGATGCAAGCAGCTATTGGGCTTGGGCAGATAGAGAGGTTGGAAAAGGTTGTAAAAAGAAAAATAAGAATGGGACATTTATATGCGAAGCAACTATCTAAAATAAATGGCATCAAATTACAAATTGAAAAGCCGTGGGCAAAAACAGTATATTGGATGTACTGTATCCAACTCGACCCTTCTTTAGGCACTAATGCAAAAGAAATGATGGCTGCATTAGCTAACATGGGAATTGGAACTCGACCATTTTTTAGGGGGCTTCACGATCAACCTTCATTAAAAAAATTAATACTTAATTCAAACGAAAAATTTCCCATCACAGACTTGTCATACAAATATGGCCTTTATTTACCTTCAAGCTACAAATTAACAAATAGTGAAATTAACCTTGTGTGTGACAAGGTAAGAAAATCACTACATATGTTGAAAAAAGTCTAACGAGATATAAAAGTGAATACTTGCAGCAATCGTGTAATTTTATATTACAAAAATTTTATTACTCCAGGAGGCGCTGAGCGCTTGTTCATAAAAGAGCATGATTACTTTATTAAAATGGGGTATGACGTTCACGTAATTACAAATACTTTTTCAAATATTGAAATGTTTGGAAAGCCTGTTAAATTTATCAACCATGTCAATCTTAATTCTAATGGTCTATTTTCAATAATAAACTTGGCTAAAGAAATAAAGAATTTAGGTAACCCCGTTGTATTATGCTCTTCGGGAGATATAAATATTTATTTAGCAAGTTTATTAACAAATTTTAAGTATGCACTGCATATACATCACCCATCTTTTATGTCTTTTAATGATTTTGATAAGTACAGTTTATTTGCAAAAAAACATTTTAAACAATATATTAAATCAAATTATGGAGCATCCAGATTCAAAAAAATTCAAAAGCAATTGACAACACTTCAGTTAATAATTATTAATCAAAAAGCTATATTTTCAAAACTTGCCAAAAGAAAGTCGTGCGTCAATTTTGTACTATCAAATTACGCAAAAAAAGAAAAAAAAGAGATTTATGGTATTGATTCTGAAGTATTACAAGGGGCTATCGAAAATATAAATTTGAAAAAAAAACACAGGCTAAAGAGTAAAGTATTCACTATTTTAAGTGTTGCTCGATTAGATAAAAATAAGAGGATAGATGTACTTATAAAATCGTTTAAGCACATTCACGATAAATATGAAAATATTAATTTAATTATTGTTGGTTCCGGCCCAGAAGAAAAAAAATTAAAAAAATTAACTTATGAAAATAAGTTAAATGGAAAAATAAATTTTTGCGGGCATATTTCTGACGACAAAATTCTGGAAATTTATAGTCGTGCTAATTTGTTTGTTTCAATCGACTGGGCAGACTTTAAAATCACTTTGTTTGAGTCATTAAATAACTTTACACCAATAATCGTTAGTAACGAGACGGAATGCGATTCAGAATTTATTCGAATGGGAATTGTTAAATTAATAACTCCTTCAGTTAAAAATTTAACTGCAGAAATCGAGGCTGAAATAACCTCTCCTACAATTTTTAAGGTTTCTGAGGTTAAAAAATTACTTCAAAAATATACGTGGAACACATATTTTTATAATGTTTTGAGTTCCTTAGCAGCTAGAAGACTTATCCCTTCTCCACGAAGATTATGCTCAATTTAATCTTAAGTGTATTGCCGAAAAATATGTGTGGAGACGTTACTTTTTCCTATCTAGCTTTTTTTTACTTTCACAGACGGTTCCCGAACAAAAAGAAATGGTTTAATAATGTACTATTTAGATTGAGAGTTGAAAGCTTATCAGACCCTTTACGAGTTTTTATTTCTGACAAGGAGTTTTTAAAAATTTTTATAAAGTCTATTATTGGAGAAAAATACATTGTCCCAACTTTGTCGATAATTAGAAAGCCTGAAGAAATATCAGTTTTCAGGTTTCCTCATGACTGCTGTATAAAGCCTACGCACTTAAGTGGAAAAGTAATTTTCGTAGAAAAAAAAATTACTAATCAAGACCGTGAAGAAATTAGAGGCTGGTTTAATGAGAACCATTATTTTAAAAGTAGAGAGCTAAATTATAAAACCTTAATTCCCAAGGTTATTATTGAGCCAATCATTTTCAATGATAAAAATTTGGTCGATTATAAATTTTTTTGTTATAAAGGCAGTGTTAGAATAATTCAAGTAGATTTAAACCGGCATACAAATCATACAAGAAAGCTTTTTGATTGCAAATGGAATGATCTTCAATGCTCTGTTGGTTACGATTACAGCAAATACGACCTTAAGAAGCCAAAGAATTTAGAAGCAATGATAAAAGTCTCTCAACAATTATCAATTTTCTTTGACTTCATAAGGATTGACTTATATTCAAATGGCAGTCAAATATTTGTTGGAGAAATTACGAATTGCCACGGCGGTTCCTTTGAGAGGTTTTATCCCCCTGAAGCAGAGAAAAAAATTTCAAGTATATTATTTGCTGATTCTTATGAAAAATAAGTCTTTTTCGTATGTAATATTTTTTGGTCTTATCTTAATTATTGGATTTTTCTTACTCCTGATTTTTAACGCTAGCTTCATTTCTAGAATCTATGATCATAATTTTATTAAGAAAAAAAATCTTTTACCATGCTCCTTCATAAATTCCTCACTCGAAACAACAGAAGGAATAAATCAAGTTAGTCTTTTTTCACAGAAGTTAAAGAATTTTGATATTGCATTTTATGGTGATTCGATTTTAGCCAAAGGAAAGTGGAATTTATTATTCCCTGAATTGAAAATCGTTAATTATTCTGGACCTGGCGACACTTCATTTAACGTTCTTACGCGGCTTCGAAAAATGACTCAAATTCCAAAGGCTAGATTTGCTTTTATAATGGTTGGAACTAATGATCTTACCTATAATTGTTCAGTTGAAGAAGTTAGTAAAAATATTGTTGATATTTATTTAGAAATAAAAAAAAGATCTCAAGGCAAGGTATATGTATTGAGTACACTTGAATGCAATATTTTTTTTGATGCATGTATTAAAAGACTTAGCAAAACAAAAGCTTTGAATCTTAGTTTGAATAAATTATCAGTCGCTGGCAAAATAAATTTACTTGATATCAACAAGGATTTAAGCGATAAGAGCGGCTTGAGGCTCATCTACACTTATGATGGTACACATCTGAATGCAAATGGATATTCCGTACTCTATAGAAACTTACAAAGAGAGGTATTTTAGTTTGGAAAATACCACTTTTAGAGGCTTAAATTATAAAATTTGGTTGATTTTTTTAACTTTTTTTTTAATTTCTGCTTTAGCTTTTATTAAGCCAATTACAGGTAATCCAATTGTTTACAACCTTTGCTCAAAGGCAATTTCAAATGGGCTGGGTCCAAAAATTTTTTTTTACGGCTACTCGCAACCTTTTTTTTGTAATTTCCACACCACACTTGAAATGCATGCGCTTTCTTTTTTTTATTCCCTTTTCAAGCCATCTGCTCTTGTTTCAAAAGCCTTCAACTTTTCCTTACTTTTATTATTTTTTATTATTTTTTTTAAAAAAAAATATCGCACTACATTTTTGATTGAAACTTTCGCTTTATGGCTATCTATCCCTTTAATCTTAAATTCTTTTCAGGTTACCGACCCAGATAGCAACTTAAGCCTTTTAATTTTACCGCTAATTTTTCTTCATTTACGAACTTATAATTCATCCAATTTAAATTTTTATTTTTTATTTTCTATGCTTTTCGTATTATTCTGGACTAAAGAAATTACCGCTTTTATAACTAGTTTAATTTTAATTATTTCATTAGCTTTTGAAGGTAATAAAATTTTTTTTAAAACGATATTTGCTGCCGCGATGGCTTTTTTTTTATTTTTAGCTACATACTTTTTTTATTGTAATTATTATGACCTGCCTTTTTTATTACTTTTTAACACATCAATTTCTCTTGTAAGCCAATCTTTAGATTTAAACTCTATTTTTTATAAGCTTGCTATTGGAATCAAAGGCTTGTCGATTTGGTTGGGACCCGTTTTTTTGGCGACTTTTTTTGCTCTACTTTTTAAGGCGTTAAAATTAAAATATTTTATGCGGATAACTCAAGCTCCATATTTAATTTTTTCAATTCTTTGTTTTCTTGTTTCAATTCTTATGGTATTAATTTCTGGATCGTTTTATCCAAGATATATCATTCCTTTTATTTTTCCTGCAATTGTAATTTTTTACTCACAGCTTTCTAATTATAGTAATGCATACAAAAGCTTATTATCTTCAAAACTCGAAATATTCGTTTTTGCTATTATTTTAGTTTTTTGGATTTTTGGTTCGGGTGATGTTGTGTCAAAGTCAAATGCATTACATGTAGGAGCCCCATTTTTTTTATATAAGATTTTTTTAATTTTCTCCCCATTATTCTTTCTAATTAGCCATAATTTGATTAAAGGAAATCAATTCCTTTTTATAAATAAAAAGCTTTATTTTCTTTTTGGAGTCATTCCTTCTCTCGTTATGTCCTTTTCAATTGCGGCTGCTCCCTGGCAAAACTCTACTCAGATTCAGGGGCTCAAAGGTTTTAATCAAATGATTGATTTTATTAAGATAAATAGCAATTCAAATACTATAGTTTTTGGTGATCATATTGACCTAGCCTTTTATTTAGATAATAAATTTGTTCACTTATTTAATGCTACTAACGACATACCAGTTTCTTCTTCGAAAGGATACGAGGTTAATAATGCTGTGTATAATTCTATTGAAAATAAAAACTATTTTATTTCTTTACGAAGTTTTGACGAAAAGGCAGTTATAGCTATTGAGAGTAAAGTTAGCCTCCCAGCTGATTCTTGTCGTAAAAATATTGGAAGCTTTATCTTAATTCATCCTTGCTCTATCAAATAAAGACTAATTTAATCTTAAAAGGTAAATAATATGAAATATGCTTTAGTGCTTGGCGGTGGCGGATTCATTGGTAGCCATCTCGTCAGTCGTCTTAAGTCTGAAGGTTTTTGGGTTAGGGCTGTTGATTTAAAATTTCCAGAATTCAGCAAAACAGGTGCTGATAATTTTATTATTGATGATCTTAGAAATCCTGAATGCTTTAAACGTATCCTTGATATTCAATTTGATGAGATTTACCAATTGGCTGCAGATATGGGAGGCACAGGTTACATAGGAACTGGCAATAATGATTCTGATATTTTACATAACTCATGTATTATAAATCTAAATTTATTAGATTCGTGCGTTAAAACCGTCCAAAAAGGCAGAATTTTTTATAGTAGCTCTGCTTGTGTCTATCCGGAACATAATCAAACTGACTCTGCTAATCCAAATTGCGCAGAAGATACTGTTTATCCTGCTGAACCAGATACAGATTATGGCTGGGAAAAACTTTTTTCAGAGAGGCTTTATCTTGCATACAGAAAAAATAAAGGCCTTAATACTTTTATTGCTCGCTACCATAATATTTTTGGCCCGTTAGGGACTTGGAATGGTGGAAAAGAAAAAGCTCCAGCTGCGATATGTAGAAAAGTTGCAGAGGCTGATAGAAAAAATGGTGATATTGATATTTGGGGAGATGGACTACAAACAAGATCTTTTTTATATATTGATGAATGTATTGAGGGTTCAACCAGATTATTAAGATCTAATTTCTTTGGGCCAGTAAATATTGGTTCTAGTCAACTAATTTCTATTAATGAATTAGCAGATTTAATTATTTTAATATCAGGAAAAGATATAAGCAAAAAATATATTGATGGTCCGCAAGGTGTTAGGGGAAGAGTTTCGGATAACAATATGATCTCTAGAAACTTGTCATGGAAACCAAAGGAAAATATTAAAGAGGGGCTTGAAATTACATATAAATGGATTGAAGACCAGGTAAGGACGTATGAACAATAAACAAATTTCAATCTCAATAATCTTGCCAATATTTAATGAAATTAAAAGTTTAGAATTTGTTATTAATTCGTGGCATTCCTATTTTTCTAAAAAAAATATAATTCATACCTTCTTACTATGCGAAGATGGTAGTACTGACGGAACTAAAGAAATTATTCCAAGCCTAATAAAAATATATCCTTGTAAAAATTTATCAACAATAAGAAGAAGAGGGTATGGAGCGGCTGTGTTAGAAGGTATTTCAAATGCAACTACATCACATATTCTTTGTATTGATAGTGATGGCCAATGCTTGCCAGATTCATTTGATAGTTTTTTAAAAGAAATTTCAAAATGTGATTTATTAATCGGCAATAGAAAACCTAGGATGGATCCTGCGATTAGGATTATTTATTCTAAATTATTCCACTTTTTTTTTCGGTTATTATTTAAGACAGCCATAAGTGACCCTAGCTGTCCGTATGTTTTTGGAAAAAAAGAAGTTTTTCTTAAATTAAAAAATTACTTAAAATTTATGAGGGAAGGGTTTTGGTGGGGGTTTGTTGGGGCTTGTATTAAATTAAATATAAATATAAAAGAATTAAAAATTAAGCATTTTAGAAGAAAAGATGGTTCATCAGTCGTATATAAGCCATCTAAAATGCCAGCAATTATCTTTAGAAATATTCTAGGACTTATTAAATTAAAAAATGCTTCTAATTAATAAGCTTGATAGAAATCTTCATTTATACATAGTTATTGGTTTCTTCTGTTGTGTTTATGAAGTCACTTTTTTTATGCTTTTGAGGAATAAATTTAACATTTATTTGTTAAACACTTTACTCATAATTTCCTCAATTTTTATTTCTTACAATCTTAATTATTACCTAAATTTTCAAAAATTTAATTACTATAAAAAAAGAGCATTTAAATTCTTTTTTGTCTGCTTTCTTGGCTTGTTTTTTTCAAATATCTTGCTATATTTTCTCTCAATTTTTTGTGATACTAAAATTGCAAAAATTATTTCTATTCCACCTATTGTTTTTTTCCAATTTTACTTCAATAAAACCTGGACTTTTTCTAATGAAATCAAATAGTATTTTTTTGTTTTTTTGTAATAAAATCACAAAGATAAAGAATACATTATTAAATCTTGTAGAGTCTTCATTACGAAATATAAGCGGAGGAATCGGCCAGAAACTTCGATTTATGTATTACAAGCACAGATTTAAAAGCTGTGGAAACGGTGTAAAAATAGATTCGCATGTGTTTATTTACAATCCAGAAAATATTTCAATAGGAGATGATGTATGGATTATGCCATTCACAATTCTTCATGGAGGTAATAAGGATAAATTAAACGGAAATAGAGTTCTTCTTAAAAATAATAAACATTTAATCTGTCACGATGAGACTTTGTTAGTTATTGGAAGTCAGGTTTCAATTGGATCGCATTCAATTATTCACGGATATGGTGGATTAGAAATTGAAGATAAAGTTACAATTTCTGCAAGAGTCTCAATCTATTCCTTCTCGCACTACCCTTTTAACCCTCTGCGTAAAACGGAGGTTACTTATGCAAACAGCATGATCAAAACGGATCCAATTGTTTGTATTCAATCCCCAATTAAAATTTCGAGTGGAGTTTGGCTGGGACTTGGGGTTACTGTTTATGGAGGGAATATTGGAAAAAATACTTTTGTAACGACTAACTCAATAGTTATAAATGGCGTTCCTGAAAATTGTATAGCGTCAGGTCACCCTGCAAATAAAATTAAAGATAGATTTGAGCTGTAATGATTACAAAAAAGAAAAAAGGAATTAAAAAGCTTGCTATTTATGCACTTCATCCAATTATTTACCAAACCCAAATTTTTTCAAACCTTCAAAAAGTTGTAGCTAAAAAAAAGCTTAATCTTGAAATAAAAGTATTTTTCGATTCTGACTTATCACTAAAACAAAGTTTTTTTCATGAAATTAATACTTCTTTTAAGCCAGATACCCCAAACCTTCTTATTGGTTATAAGTATGATTTTTTATTTAAATATAAAGTCTTCAATAATTATATTTATGAAAAAATTTATTTTTTATCTAGATATATACATGCAATCAGAAAAATAAATTTATTTAAACCCGATGCTATTTTAATTCATGGTTACCAAACTTTAACGTCATGGATAATTTTCTTATACGCAAAGTTTTATGGCATTAAAATTATTTGGAGGGGAGAAGTTGTCGGGAGAATATCTGAAGGTCTTATAAGGAGACAATTAAAAAAAATATTACTTTTTTTTTACTTTAGGTGCTGTGATGCATTTTTATTTTCATGTTCAAAGAATCTTAATTATCTTTTAGATTATGGCATTCCTAGAGATAAACTTTTTTTTGGTCCTTCTGCAGTTAATAATTCATTCTTTCAAAATGAATATGCAAAAAAAAAGCGTAAGAAAAATTTTTATCGGGCATTACATCACATTAATCAAAGTGACTATGTAGTTCTTTTTTGCTCCAGATTTACATTAAGGAAGTGTCCTTTTGATTTAATTATGGCAGCTTCTGAACTGAAATCCAAAAAAAATATTTTACTTCTTTTTGTTGGTGATGGCCCTGAAAGATTAAAAATGGAAAACCTATGTGAGTTATTAAAAGTTAGATCTCTTTTTGTTGGGTTTAAAAATCAAAGTGAGATTTCAATTTTTTACACTATTTCAGATGTTTTAGCAATTACATCCATTTATGATCCCAGCCCAAAAGTTATTAATGAAGCAATGAATTTTTCATTACCCATTATTGCAAGCTCGGAAATTGGAACAGTCCCAGATCTTGTTATTCACAATACAAACGGCTATGTTTATGATGCTCGCGATGTAACCCAGCTCAAAAAATTTATCGAGAAGTTATCTTCTAATATAAAGCTCAGGGATAACTTTGGCTTACAGAGCAAGCTTATAGTATCTAAATGGAGTCACATTAGGAATGCTAGAGCAATAATTGAAGCACTATTTTTCTTGCGTATTTTAAATACTAATTAGTATGAGGTATAAACTTTTTTTTAAAACCCCGACGCATTCAAATTTTTTTAACGGGTATTATGATAAGACCCCCGTCTCTAATTGTGGCAATCTTCTTTTAGCTATTAAAGTAAAGTTTATAGATCGACTCCCGAATAAATCAGATAAGGCAGAAATAGGTTTTTTTAATTTAACAACAAGAAAATATTCCAAGCTTACATATACAAACATATTTAATTGGCAACAGGGTTCTATGCTCTCTTGGGTTGGAAGCAATAATAAACATATTATATTCAATAGAATGATTAAAAATAAATTCAGATCAATTGTTCTGGACATTAAAACACGTAAAGAGAGAATTCTTAGTAAAGCGATTTATACAATCAACAAAGAGGGTAATTTAGCGCTATGTATTGATTTTGAGCGTCATTTTTGGATTAGAAGGGCATATAGCTATGATGGTATTTATAACGTAACCAAGAATTGCAAGGTTTATCGAAATGATGAAATTACACTCCTAAATTTAAGTAACAATAAATTTGAAAAAGTAGTATCTATTTTAGATCTGCTTAAAATAAAAAAAATATTTTCTATGGTTGATGCAACACATTATATGGAACATTTAATGTTTTCACCTAATGCTAACAAATTTGCATTTCTTCATAGATGGAAGGACTCAAATAGTCAAATATATACAAGGCTATATACTTATAGTTTTAAGGAAAAAAAATTAGAACTAATCCTCGACACTGGAAGACTTACACATTATTGCTGGATAGATGACGATAGATTGCTAGCTTTTGGTAGCAGTAATATCTCAATTGCAAGTATTGTTAGGAGATACAAGCTAACCAATTTTATTTTGAGATTTATATTGCCAATATATAGAAAATTTATTAAACCAACTAATAAACTAAAAGAATCTACGATAAAATCAATTGTTACTGGCGACTCTTATTTTTCTGTTAATATTAAAAATGGAACAAAAAAGAAGCTTCTTAATCAGATTCTATCTAAAGATGGACATCCGACTTTGTTTAAAAATACTAATTTTTTTCTGACTGACACATACCCTAATGAAAAAAGTATAGCGAATCTTCTTATTGCTGACTTAGAAAATAAAAAATTAGAAAAAGTGGACTCTTTGAATTCAATTAAAAAATTTGATAACTCACCACTTAGGTGCGATTTACATCCAAAACTGTCGAATTGTGAAAATTTTATAGCTGTTGATACAATGCACGAAGGAGTAAGAAGCATATTCTTGTATAAAAAATGCTAAATAAAAGATTATTATATATTTCTCAAAGTGGCTCAGACAAACCTAATCTAATGCTAGATGGATTTTCAGCAATTCATTACTTGGAAATTCACAAGATTTTCAAAAAAAAATCATCATACGACTATTACAAAAACCCCCAACCACTCATATATAGATTTTTCAATAAAATAGGCTTTCCAGTTGACTCATTTTATTTAAACATAAAAATTTTAATTTCTCTTTTTAAATTTAATTATGACTACATGTTTTTCGTGAAGGCAACTGAAATTTACCCGCTGATTCTTAGGGTAATTAAAACAAAAAGTCCGACAACAAAAATAATTTTTTGGTCAAATGATGATATGTATGTAAAACATAATCGATCTTTTCTTTACATACATTGCTTGAAGTACGTTGACCTTGTTGTAACTTCAAAAAGTTATAATCTAAATGAGCTAAATCTTCTCGGAGCCCGTAACATACTGTTCCAGGATAACTCCTATTCTCAAATACAACATAATGCAGAAAAATCAATCGATAACTTTAATTTTTCTCACGATGTTATTTTTATTGGAACGTTTGAGCTTGAAAGAGCTAAATCTATATACTTTCTGGCATTAAATGGCATTGTAGTTCATGTTTACGGCTCTATTTGGAAAAAATTACCTCCAGAATTTAGCCACAAAAATATGATATTACATTACAAAAACCTCAATGGTAATCTATATGCTGACGCAATTAAATCATCAAAAATTTCATTGTGCTTCCTAAGAAAAATAAATAGAGATCTACAAACTACAAGGTCAATTGAAATTCCAGCATTAAAAGGTTTTATGCTAGCGGAGAGAACAGACGAGCATCTTAGATTATTTAAAGAAGACGCAGAAGCTGCTTTCTTTTCATCAAATGAAGAATTATTGGCTAAAGTTAAATTTTATCTTACAAATAGCAGATTAAGAAAAAAAATTGCTTCTGCCGGTCATGCAAGGTGCTTAAAAGGAAAGTATGCTTCTTCCTATAGGTGCAAGGAAATAATCAATTATTTTTAAGATTTTTTTACGTTAAGTATCTTTTACGAACAAAGAATTTTTCAAAAACTAGAATTAATATTATATAAATTAAAATTATCTTTACAATTTTTGGTATCAGTATTGAGTAGCTAGAAATCAAGACAATTTCAAAACTAATAAAAAAGTAAATTACGCTCAAAATATAATTCTTATATAAAGAAAATTTGTCTAGCAAAGCCATTAGAAGACCTTGGAAGGCTGCAATTGCTATTCCATACCAACCCAAAAGATAGTAACTTTCACCAATTGAACCTAAAGAAATACTTGTTAGATTGTCATTGGTATTTAGAATGTTCAGATCATGTCCAATAATATTTCCGTTAATTCCAATAAACGGCTTATCTGGCCATGCAAATCTAGGAACTAATCCAATAATATTATCAAAGTAGGCAGAGTAATTAATAGCTCGCTCAAAACTGCCTAATTCAAAAATTCTTGATAGTGGACCCAAATAATTTAGCCGATCTGCAAATAAATTAAAAAATCCTTCACGAATTAAAAATGCAATTTTAATAAACCAATTAATTTTTATACCCTCTTTATAGTTTGGATAATTGACTGGAATAACAAATTTTTCTAAACCCAAATCTATAGAAGAGGCCAGTGTGTTGTTTCCATATTTATAAAGATTAAAAATGGGAGCAATTAATACGTAAATTAGCGAAATAAATATTAAGCACCCAATAAATTTTTTTTTGTGTAGGCTGATAAATTTGATATGAAGATAAACAAAAAGAGTGAATAAGATAAAAAAATTATATTTTTGAAAATTAAAAAATAGTGTAAGACCTGAAATAATCCAAATCATGAGATAGGAAAAGCTACCTTTTCTTTTAATATTATTCGTTTTTAGATAATTTGAGTAAAAAATAACGGCTGCAATTTTTACTGAAGATAAATTATAGGCAATATCTGTTAAGTTTGTAATGCTTGGATGCGCTCCTTTGACCTTTCCAATTGTATACAAATAAATATCTGCGAAAACACTAATAATTATAAAAAGACCCGCAGTCAAATTTGCGCGGTTGCTACTATAAGATTTTTGAAAATTTGCAAATTTAGATTGTAAACGCCCTAACAAAGTACTACATCTTGAATAAATTGTAATTAGCACAATATTGTAAAGAAGTAGGTATTGCATCGCACTATCTACTGAGCCTAACCTATACCCTGAGTAGGAATTTGAAACTATAAAGTAAACTGCAAGTGGAGTAAGATAAAGAAAAAAAATTTGTGCCGAATAAAGTCCAACAACAAAAGTTATATTTTTTTTAAAAAATTGATAAATTATGTAGGAATTAGCAAAAAATAAAATTAAGGTTGTAAGCTTCAGACTAATCAATTATATTCGCCCAGTAATTTTACTATGTGATTTTTGTAATTATCTGAGCTATTAACATATTCCCAATAAGAATTTCGACTTTCACGGCCGTATGAGTTTATTGCTTTTGTGTTTTTATAAAAGAACTCTATTTTATTTTTTAGTTCTTCTTTGTTTTTTGGCGGTATAACAAATCCATTTATATTATTTCTTACGAGGAATGATGAGCCTACATTTGTTGTGGTAATTATTGGAAGCGCATTTGCCATTGCTTCTGGAATTACCATTCCAAATCCCTCGTCAACTGAAGGTAGGCAAAAAATATCGCATTTTGAATAAAAATTATTTATATTATTTACATGATTTAGAAATATAATATCGTCTCTTGACTCGTAGATTTTTTTTATTTTTAGGGATTTTAGTATTTCTTTTTTATTCCCAAGTATAATCAGTTGTGAATTTTTCAATTTCAAATCGTTGTAAGCTTCAAATAAATAAATATATCCTTTCCTGAGGAGATCGCCACCAATAATTCCTATTGTAAAATTATTTTTTTTATTTTTTGTTTTAGGGGGGAGGGGATAAACTTTTGCTTCAAGTGGAGCCAAAAAAAGCTTTTCTCGTTTAAGGCCTTTGTTAATAAAACTTTTTAACGTGTAGTCTGAAGGAACTACAATTTTGTCTGCTAGTTCATACTCTTGTATTAGTCTATATCTAAGCTGCTTATTAAGTGGTACATGCCTAAGATTGTTTTTTTTTGCTTCAATTTTAAGTATTTTTTGTTGCACATCTGAGTGTGGGCAAGCTCTATCAAGCAGGTATGGAATTCCCTTATTTTTAGCGGCTAATCCGCAATAGTAAGAATTTCCTGCAAATCCATATACAAGATCACATTCCCTCATGATCTTTGATATCAGGTAATCAAAAATAGCTAAATCAAAAAGCTTTAAGTATGAGGGCAAATTTATTTTTGTTACTTTTCTTATAAATTGAAAAAGCATGGGGATAAATATAGTTAAACCCCTAATTTTTGGATTCTTAAAAAAAAAGCTTGGCGTTGATGTGTAAATTCTTATGTCATGTCCGAGTTCTATAAGATGGTTTGCTAGTAACTCAACATGAAATCTACCGCCTACAATTATATTTATTTTCATCATATCATTATATTATTACTTTGCTTAATTAGTAAGCAGATTGTGTTTTACTTAGGCCTTAAAATTATATAAGGCTAATATTTAAGCGTATAATTACTTCTTTATTTTAGAGCGTTATTTTGTAAATTTTACTTATGATAAAACTTGTTATTTTTGACCTAGATGGAGTTTTAATTGACAGTAAAGATATTCATTATGAAGCTCTAAATAATGCATTATCCCTAATACATCCAAAATATAAAATTTCACGTAAAGATCATGTTGCAATATACGATGGGCTCCCAACAAAATCAAAATTAACAAAACTACATATTTTAAAAAAATTACCAAAAAAACATTTCAGTCAAATTTGGAAATTAAAGCAAGATGAAACAAGAAAGATTTTTGAGTCTTCAGTTAAAAAAGACCGAGAGCTTATTAAAATATTTAAAAAATTAAGAGGTGAAAATTTTTTGATTGCAGTTGCAAGCAATAGCATCAAAGACACAGTTAGGCTAATTTTAAAGCAACTCGGATTGCTTAACCTGACAGATATTTATTTAAGTCACGAAGATGTTAAAAGACATAAACCATATCCTGAAATCTATTGGAAATGTATGGCTGAGATGGGAGCACTCCCAAAAAATACAGTGATTATTGAAGATAGCCATCACGGCAGACAAGCTGCGGTTGATAGTAAATGTTTATTAATACCAGTTGAAAGTAGAAATGACATTTCATTAAAATTTTCTGAAAGAATTATCAACTTATTGAAAGTAGAAAAAAAGCGGACACCATGGATTCAAGATAATTTAAATGTCCTAATTCCAATGGCAGGAATCGGGTCGCGTTTTAAATCTCAAGGCTATTCTTTTCCCAAGCCTTTAATTGACGTTATGGGACGGCCTATGATTGAAGTAGTAGTTCGCAGTTTAAATATTTCTGCAAATTATATTTTTATAGTTCTAAAAGAGCATTATGAAAAATATAATTTAAAATATCTCCTTCGACTAATTGCCCCAAATTGCAAAATTATACAAGTTGATGGAATAACTGATGGTGCAGCTTGCACAACTTTGCTAGCCAAAAAGCTTATTAATAATAATCAACCATTACTGATTGCAAATTCTGATCAATTTTTAGATTGGGATAGTAATGAAGTAATGTATTCATTTCAAAATGAAAAGATTGATGGCGGCATAGTTACTTTTGAGTCAAGCCATCCAAAATGGAGCTATGCAAAATTGGGTAGGGATGGTTATGTTAAAGTTGTTGCTGAAAAAAAACCAATTAGCACACATGCAACGGCAGGCATATATTTTTGGAAAAATGGTTCTCAATATGTGAGGTTTGCGGAACAAATGATTAGCAATAATGTTAGAGTTAATAATGAATTTTATGTCTGCCCAGTTTTTAATGAAGCTATCAATGCGGGACTTAGGTTTAGAATTAATGAAATAGAAAAATCTGCCATGTGGGGCATAGGCACACCAGAGGACTTGAATTATTTTCTTGAAAATTGCAAAGACAAAAAAGTATAATGATTATTATATCTCACAGAGGTTTTCTCGACGGCAATAATCCCAAAGAAGAAAATAATCCTGCTCAAATTGATAAATGTATAAATTCTAGGTTAAATGTTGAAATTGATGTTTGGTATGAGAATCAAATACTTTACCTAGGACATGATTACCCAGCTCACAAAATATCTTTACAATGGCTAGAAGATAGATCGAATTTTCTGTGGGTTCACTGTAAAAATCTTGCAGCCATAGATTTTTTTGTTAACAGAAGGTCAAATTTAAATTTTTTTTTTCATAACAACGATGATTATACGTTAACAAGTCACAATTTTATTTGGACTTTCCCAAATCTTCCGGTAACTAATAATTGCGTAATTGTTTCGCTCGATCTAAAAAATATTTCTATGTTACTAAAAAAAGATACTCAGCCTTTTGGAATTTGTACTGACTATCCAATTGAGTTAAAAAGGGCCATTCAGGTAAATTAATGTTTGACTATTTCTTAATTTTTTCAATTGTAAATACACTATATAAATGAGGAATTTTGAATCGAAATTAAGAGTCAGATTAAGAAAAAGTTTTAATGTTAATTCGATTGCTTTTTTGATCAATCTTATTACTCAAATTCTTACTGTCCCAATTTTACTTCATAATTGGGGCGTAAATTTGTAT
>Ga0315905_10001506_pt1 | contig 25049 bp, 27 predicted proteins | sample LakEriMetagenome_5_FD_203522 | JGI IMG/M metagenome (GOLD analysis project Ga0315905, IMG submission 203522) | Freshwater fungal communities from buoy surface, Lake Erie, Ohio, United States - Buoy 4 MA121 | ecosystem: Environmental > Aquatic > Freshwater > Lake | place: USA: Lake Erie, Ohio...
AGTTTCACGAAGTAAATCGATAAGTTTGATCATTATTCAGTTTTATCATAAATATTGGGATCTAACTGAATTTCAATAGGGAATGAATCTTGTGATGGTTTTGGGTTAGGATTTTCTAATTTAAATAACTCATGTACATGTTCAAATAATTTAAAATTATCTTCAATACTACGAGATGGTTCATATATTTCCCATCCTTTACCTTGTAATTTACCTTCTTTACGTTTAGATGATTTTAACCAAATAATACCTACTCTATCAATTTTTTCTTCAAATGTCTCATTCCATGCTTGAGTATAAGCTGCTAATTGTAAATCCATTGCTGTATGGATTGAGTTTGAAGTTTTAAGATCTAATAACCATCGTTCACCTTCAATTTCAACAACTAAATCACAAGTACCAGCAAATTTATATTGGTCTGAGAATAGATGGATTTCACTTTCTATTAGTATTGGTTTAACTGTACTCCAGAAATCATGAAATTTTAAAATTAATTTCCAAACATCTAATGAATAATTAGATTTATCATTTTCATCTAACCATTGAATTTTTTCACCCATTAAGTATTTTTCTACAGCTTCATGAACTTGAGTACCTTCATCAGCTGCTTTTCTAGCTATAATATCTGAGTTATGTCCTACATCTTTTAACCAAGTTTCAAAAAATTTACCTTTAGGTAAGAACTGTAATATACTTGTGACAGATGGATAATAGTCTTCATTTCTACTATAAAATCTATTATCGTTTATATTTACACGTTTTGAAGTTGGGTCTAGATTAAGTATACGAGTTACACTTTTTTTATGAACGGATACATTTTTTTCAATCATATTAATTGTAGTTTTTTCTCAAATAGATCTGAGAATGTTAGTGGGAAAGTATTTTGGATTAGATGTGTAAATTTTTCAAATCCCATTTCACTAGGATCTTTATCATCCATATCTACCAGGTACACTTCTTTACCTTCATTTAATAATTCCTCACAAAATGAGAGGGCTTGTTTAATAGCATCTTTATCTAATGCTATGTATATTTTTTGTACTTTAGATGTTACTAATTTTTTCTTTAATGCTGTTTGAATATTTTTACCTAATAACGGGATAACATTGCGTTTTATAGCTAATGCGTCAAATGGTCCCTCACATAATATAATTGGTATATTCCAGTTAATAAATAATTCAAATGGAATTATATTTCTAGATACATCAGGATTTTTATATTTTAGAGTGGAATTTTTATCAAAACTTCTAGCTGTGAAATAATTTAATATACCATGTTCATCATATGATGGTATTACAATACAGTTGGAGTAAGCGCCAGATTCACAATAACCTATATTATATTTTATAATGTCGTTAAGAGTGATATTCCTGCGTTTTAAATAACTAATAGCGTGCTTATATTCAATGCTGTTACCCTCTATAGCGAGGGATTTAAATTCTTTAGGTAATTCTACTTTTTTCTCAGTTATTGTTATTTCAAAGTTATCTGATGTGTATTTGACTAAAGATTTTATTTCTGTTATTTTATTATCAGGAGCAGATATTAGTCTAAATAGTTTAACTAAGCTTTTGCCTCTTTTATCACATACCCAACAATGCCATGGATGTTCACCTTTTTCACTTTCAGTTAAATTAACTTCTAGTTTTAGTTTGTGGTGATTACAGAACGGACAATGGTAAGCAAAATTACCTTTAGAGGTTTTCTTACCATTACCTAATACTGAATTTAATGTAGCTACTAAAGCTTGATTTACCATACTTACAATATATCAATAGAATTGGAATGAGCCAAATCTTTTTTGAAATATCGTCCTTGTATATTATCGTTGTAACTATCTTTTTCTAAACATCCTGATACAAATTGGTATTTAGCTTCAAGATATGATAAATGTTTTGATGTCCAGGCTAGTTCTAGGATTTCTTTATAGAATTTGTCTTCACCAATTGATGCTACATCTTCTAATAATGGTTTACAACTACCCCAATATGTTTTCCAATCTGATTCAACGTAAGTAACTTCTTTAGTTTTCTTACGGCCGGGGCCAGTTTGTTCAGCCATAGCTTTTTTACCTAACTTTTTAGTTTTTTTATGTTGTAGGAATTTTTTACCTATATACATTTTACCTGTAATAGTATTTCCTATAAGATAAACAAATCCAAATGGGGTTTGTTCTCCAAAATCTTCTATATTGTTTGTCTCTTTACCTTTATATAACCATTTACTCATAACTTATCTATCTAAATTAATTAATATTGTTGTGTCTGTTGTATTACTTGTTGGTAGAGGTTGAGCTAATTTAGCTACTGCTAATAATTCTTGTCTTTCATTATATAAACCTACTGTTGTAACATATGGACTAAAATATGAGCCAGTTACAAAATTATATACAGTACCATCTGTTGAGCCTGAAATTTGTGATGGATTTAAGCTAAAGTTAAACTCATCAGGTCTAATAGTACATTTATATTGGGTTTCATATATTGTTCTTGAACTTTGGAAACTACATGTTGGTTGGACAATTCCTGATCCTCCAGTAGTAGTCCATAAATTTGCTGAAACTCCTAAAACATTATTAGAACTAAATATAGGTAAAACAAGTAATCCATGTTTATATGAAATATATCCTGCTATAGCATCTGGGTTAGCTGATGCGCTTACTCTTATGAATCCATTACCGTCATCAAAACATCTAGGGGTACTATTTCCAGAGTCAAATTGAAAGAAAAATGATTTTGGTTTTATATTATCACCATATAATTCTTTAGGGATAGATAATATTCTTACTCTACCATATTCAAATTGTGGAAAAAATTTAGATTCACTCCTAAATGTAGTTTGTTGGTCTGGCCATCCTTGATATGTATATAAAGTAGTCTCATCATAATTATTATACCTATAATATGTATTTGATGTTGAGTCATTTTCTATAATATTTCCGTTAAAATCAGTTATTAATGTTTTTGATGCTCCAGATTGTTGAGTTAATTGAAGTTGTACACTACAAGAAATATATATATTATTATTTGTAGGAGTAGATAAAAGACCAAATTTTAATTTATCACCTATATTAACATCTATTTCACCTGAAGAAGTTATAGTTATGCCTGGTTGTTGAAATGATGATGAAAATGAAGATGATAGGTAGTATATATTATTATTTTTAAGAACAGTTATTGATGATGATTCTGGAGTATCTGATGAGGATATACATAAAGTATATGTCATTTTCCCTGTGAATCTAGCTTCAAATTCTGGAGGGGTAAAGTGAGAAATAGTTGAATTATTGTAATGAAATGGAGAATAATTTGATTCTTTAGTGGCTTGTATTAACCATAAATCACCACGAGCTATATTTTGATAATCAAAAAGATTATAGAATGTGTTACTTCCAAAACTTTGAGTGAATTGAGAACCAATTCTATAAGCATTTATCCCGATATCATCTGATGTTTGTATAAATTGTCTATCAGGCCATAAATATAAGTAAAAATCAGTTGTATTTAAATAATTAGTGTAGTAAAGTTGTTTAATAGAATTAAATACACTTTTTTGAGAAGATCCAGTGTTAATAAGACCAGTTGTATATGAACTTGAAAGATTAGGATAGTCAGGGATGTTATTTCCTACTAAAAAGTCAAATCCAGATCCTGTAAGTTCATTAAAACCTTGAAAATAAAAATTTTTATTTACAACAAATGGTACTACAGTTATATCTGTGCTTAAAAATTGTTTGTACGCACTCATTCATTTAGAAATCTAATTTAACACGTATTAAAGCTTCTTTAGTAAAATCTTTTTTAAGTGGTTTAGATAATTTAGCTACAGCTAATAATTCATTTTGATCATTATATAAACCTACAGTTGTAATATATGTCTGTGGATTATTAATAAATAAATCATATAGAATAGCACCTGTACTACCAGATATAAAACTTGGGTTTTCTGTATAATTAAATTCACCATTTCTAGCTCTACAGAATACAAAATCTGATGTGACTGTTTCTTGTGAATTTAAGAAAAATGAACTTTTAAATCCAGCTGATCCGGTTAATAATCCTATAGTTCCGTTTGTTGTATATAATTTACCAGGATTATAAGCTGTAGAAGTTAAATCTGTTCCTAACCTTATGCCACCATCAGTAAATGGTAAATCTAAAGCAGAAGCATTTAATACAATAGCTCCGATATCAGGTAAAAATAACCCATAAGAACCTGAGTTAGCTGTGTAGCCATTGTAAGCATTACTTACAGGAGAGCCACTGCTTCCAGATACTACTTGGTATACTCGTCCAGCGTCACAATATTCTATAGTTGTGACTACTCCACTATTATCTGTTAAATTTAACTCAAATGAACCGCTATATAAAGTTAAATTTAATGATCCTGGAAGTAATGATTGTCTATATCTTGCTCTATCAAGTGTAATAACATAAAAATGTTGCATTTCTGGAGTGACAGCTGAAACTCCAGTGCCAAATGAGAAGTTTGAAAATTCATCTCCATATATTAAATTTCTCCATTGTCCATAAACAGTACGAGTAGGAGTTAAATTTTCATAAGATGCATTATACGGAACTGATCCTGATCCTAACTTATTTCCATAAGCTATATTAAATTGGACTTCTGCAGATGCTGAAACATCTGGGTTTGCATTATATATATTTAAAAAATATGTTCCAGATGAGCCATTTACTTGGGTAGATGAGGTGAACATAGTGGATAATTCAGGAGCATAATTTGACCAACATGGGGCTGTTAAACTATCAGCACTAACTAGAAAATCTTGAGGATCTAAAGATTTAAATGACATATATTTTTATATTAAGATGTTTTTGTTATAGTAATTGGAATAGTTACTCTTGCTCCACTATCCCTACCTTCAACAATTAAAATAGTTTGCAATTGTATTTGAGTTCCAAATAATGTATTAATTGTAGTACCAGTCATATTTAATGTAGTACCAATTACTGTTTTAGACACGTTAGTTCCAAGAGTAGTTGTTGAATTTAAAGATGTAGCTTGGTCTGTGTTGATACCTACTCCATTAAATACACTCATTGTTCTGACATCACCAATAGTGAAATTATATCCTGATGATTCAAAAGTATTAGTTCCACCTAAATAATTTAATGTTTGAGGAGTAATTGATAATGAAGCTCCTTGTTTTAATACAATATTAGTATAACCAATATTAATAATAGGCATTTTAGCTGTACCACGAGGTAAAGTGGTAAGTTTATATTTCATTATTTGTGTTTCATCAGGAAATGCTTCTAATAAAGGCATATTTTCAATTGCTTGACCATAATAAGATGATCCTGAAGCATTTAATGGATTATATAAAGTATAATCAATCTCGTCATCTGCTAATGAGAATTGAGTGATTCTAAAAGAACCATCATTGCGAGCTAGTAATTCTCTTCCTTTTTTTGTTAAAATAGCATCTACTGTTACTATTTGGTTATTTAAATATCCCATAATTTTTATTATTATCTTTTATAAATATATTATTTTTATGTTTTTTTATTGAGTTAAGGATTTTCAGGTTTAAATAAACCATCAGCTTCAAGTTTATTAATCACTTCTACAAATTTATCTTCTAATTCTTGAGATATATATTTTGGTCTTATAAATCCTCTAAATTCTAAATCACCAGTTTCTGGGGGTTTTTCTTGATCAATCATAATCTGGTATCCATTATTTAAAATTCTATATATACAAAAATGATCTAAATTTGATCCAGATTGTAATCCAGGATATAATCTTAAAGATAAAAGATTTTCTGTGTTAACTTCAGTTATAATAAAGTTTTTATTTTTATTATTTTCAAAAGTAATGAAATCCCCAGGTAAAATAGTATACCATGGTTGCCATGGTTGCATATATTTATAATCTAATACATTTTGAGGTAATGTTTGGACTGTACCTTCTTTATACATAGCATTTAAGCCTTGAGATGCTGTTATCCATGTAGTGTAATATTGAGGATTTTCACCTGTATTCACATATGTTCCAACTGACCAATATGAGGCAGTACATCCTGTCACACCGTTCACTAGACCACTAAAGTTTGTATTCTCATTAACTATTTCAAAATATTGATTTACATCAGGGAGTCCAGGGAAATATACTGGGCCTTGATTAGTGATATTTATTTTCATGAAGAAAGTTACTTGGTCTCCAACATTAAAATCATAAAATTGGGAATAGTATACTCTATCACTATAGTAATCAGCATAAAACCATTGGGTTCCTTGTTCTAAAAGCTGCCAAGTAGTAAGTCCATTTCTTTTAACAAAAAATCCAACAGTTAAAGTACTAGAACCTTGTTCTCCTATTACAGATGTTTTAGCGTTAAATCGTACACGCATACTTATCCTTTGATTAACATCAGATGTACTGACTGCAAAAGTATATATTGGATGGATATATTCATCTCCATAAGGGCCATAGTTAAGAATGGTGCTAGCCATAGATCCTGAGGTAGGGTGTGATTGATTAGTGACAGTCCATGAATTTACTTGACTTGTAGGTGCGCTTACTTTTAAAAAATTTTGCCAAATAGTATTTGGGGAAGGGTAAGGAAATATACCAGTTGTATTTCCAAAAACAGCTTCTTTAGTTAATTTTGCTACAGCTGAAAAGTTAGAAGCAGTATTAGCTAAACTAACACCTAATATATTTTGAAATTCCATTGTTGTTATATTATCATATTTTCCTGGGCCAAATCCAGTAGCTAGTATTGTTGATAATTCTCCAACATGAGTTACAATTTTTTCTCCTAATAAAGGAGATAATACAGTAGTAGGTGTTTTAGTAGTTACAATAACTGGTTTTCCTAATTCAAAATTATCAATAATATTGAATAATGAAGGATCATCAGGTTGAGGTTTAACTATATTACCGTTCGCGTCTATTAAATATTTAACTTTAAAAGCAGTTTGTTTGATTAATTCTGGATCTTGTTTAGTAGCCCCATCATAATAAACAAAATATGTTTGATTTTGTTCAACGGCAGGTAACGCTCCATAACCACTATCATCTATAGTAGCATCATTAAAATCACCTTGAACAGAAGATAAAAATAAATTAGGATCATTAATATACTGTGAGGGTTTTGGTTTTGGTGTAGCTGACATGTTTTGTTAAAATAAGATTACTATATGAATGGGTTTCTATATGAATTATTTTTACTTCCTATATATCTAATATTACTCCAAGCTTTTGAAGTATAATTAGAGTCTTGGACTTGAGCTCTATTAGCTTCTCCATCTAATATAAAACTTTGATTTACAGGAATCAAGGGATTTTGAGAGTAATCTACATCCATAAGGAAAACAGATTCTTGAGGTGTCTCAGCATTATCTAATAAAGCATTATATTCATTATAATCAAAATTACCTATATATGGGTCAAATATAGCTAATGATGATGAACCATCAAATGATGTTAAGTTAAATGAAGACATACTAACATGGAAAGTATTCACGGTAGTTGTTCCAAATGTATTCATTACTCCAAATCCTATTTCATCACCATCAAAAATTTTAAAAGAAGATGTTAAATAAAATGTAGTATTAAATGTAGTTTCACCTGAATCCCAAGATAAATCATTTACATAGTTAGTGGCACTCATTTCAGTGTTTTCATTTTTAACTATAAAAATACTATTAAGTATAGCGGTTGTAGTCCCACTTCCACTTATTTGAACTTTAATACCTACATTTGGAGTTTGCAATGAATTATATATACCATTTGAAGCTGTAAAGAAATTTATAGAATTACCAATTACTGATCCAAAAGATGTTACTCTTTTATTAAATACATCAGAAATTAAACCTACCCCACCAGCTGATGGGGCTGTGAATGTACTAGCAGATGTAGCTAAAAAATCATAATTTTTAATGTCACCAACGGATGAAGTATTAAAATTAGTCATACTACCTGGAGTGTATGGACCTATACTATATAAATAATAATTTCCAAAATTTTGAGCTCCAACTATATTATATTTAACAGGAGATCTATCGGGGTATGTTAAGGTTATATTTTTTAATTGACCTAAATATTGTATTTGGTCTCCTCCTTCAGCATCATATCTATTTAATTTGATGTATTTAACACCATTTACTCTATTAACCACATAAATTGCTTGATTAAGACCTAAACTAATAATTTGAGAAAGTGTTGGAACTTTAGCATATTTAACACCAGGATTAATTCTACTACCACTATCAAACCATAAGTATATTTCTCCATCATTTGGAGAGGTATTTGGGTTTGTAAATGTATTTAAATCTGTAATATTACTAAGATATAAAGCAGGATTGTAATATTTTGGTTTATCATCTGGGTATTTGTAAATATTATTTTCGTTTAATTCACCATCAGTGGCTATTATTTCAGATCCAGGTAATTCACCATTGTAGAATTCATCTTGAGTTGAATGTAAAATTATTGAGACACCCTTTGGTCCTATATTATTTTCATCCCAAGATTGATTTGAATAAGGATAAATATTAGCTATACCAAATCGAGGTGACACTATGTTAGGTCCACTTCCACCATCTTCTATCCATAATGAGAATCTTTCTCCATAAGAACATGATATTAATGGAGTAGTATATGAAAAAGTAGGACTCCCTTGAGTTAAAGTAGATATCACACCATTTTTTGATGAAGAAAAATAAAATTTAATTGTGTTTCCACTTGGGGAGTTAGTCCCAGATATAAATAATTTTATATCACCGTAAAAATATGTTATTAATTCTCCTAATGACTCATCCCAAGCAAAATTATTATTTATGGGATTATTTATAGTAATAGTATTGTTAGAGGATGAAACTAAATAATAATTAATTGGAATTTCAGGGTCGACTGAGAATCCAGATCCACTTATAGTAAATGGTCTATTTTGATACTCAGCTAATATATTATATTGATTAAATGTTCCTCCTGTACTTCCTAAAGTATCACCTATAGTTGAGAATTCAGTGTATGAGTCCTCTCCATCCCATACTTGTTGAGAGTAAATTGATCCAGTATAAGTAACATCTTCCCATTCAACTAATGGTTGGGGGTATTTATTTCTTTCTAATAAATGTTGTTTAATAACTACACCTGATGCTAGACTTGTTCTTGCTGGGACAAAGTCTTGAATCATTTTAAATAATGAGTTATCAAAATATTTAATAAGTCTTATATAATCAAATAAATTATATGAAGCAAAATATTTTTGGAAAAACTCATTACTCAAATTAACTAAATCAGGATAAGTAACATCTCTAGAAGTTATCTGTCTGGGATCACCTATATATTCTCCTATATTGAAATACCCTAAAGAACTAATAATATCATCATTAACTTCATTTTGAGGAGAAAATGCTACTTCTAATAAGTTAATATCAGGAACTTCACTACCTAATTCTGAGTCTTCTATAGTTGGAGATCGAAAATCTCTTAAAGTACTATAATCTTGCTCTAAAGAACGATATTGTGATAATACACTTCCTGTTGGATAAATTGAGTTAACTATTTGTATTTTATCTGTTACTCTATTTTTAATACCCGCAATAGGTTGGTTATAAAAGTATGATTCTACATTTGGATAAGTAACAGCTGAGCCAAGTATACTATAATTTGAATCTCCACTAAATGAACTAGTTGTGGCAATCCATGATCCTGTTACTTTAGGATGGACTGAGATCATATTATTTAATCCAGGTACTAATGGCTCTAATTCTGATCCTAATGGAGCTCTAAATGCTAAATAATTAGCGTATTCATTTTCTCCCCATTTGTAATCTATAGAATGAGGATTCATTATAAAATCTCTAAAAGAATCAACACTACTTGATTTAGCCCAATATCTTATTTCTTGTAGAGAACCAACATATCCATTAAAATTTTTAGTTCCCGGGTTTATTGGCGCGGCAGCAAATTTAGTAAAATATATATTTCCAGATGATCCATTCCAAGGAGTATCAGTTGTAGTCTCAATTACTGAAGATGAGGCTATGTATAATATTTGATTTCCATCATATCCATCATAATATCCTTTACTACCAGCGTATAAAGTGAAAGTATCACTAGATATACTACTAGTTCTATTAAGTTGCACTGACCACCATTCTCCATTATAGAACGGCAAAGATACTTGAGCAAATGAATTTAAATCATTAAGATTAGGATAAAATTTTAAATTAGCATAAGCATAAGAAGAAGAATATGTTGCTCCATCATAACTTGCTGTTTTATATCCTGATCCTGTATATTCTAGTGCTAATAAAGAAGCAGAGAATGGAGCATTAGTGATATCAAGAAAATATACTAAACTTTGAGAATTTGGAGTAGATATACCTTCTTCATCTGGTTTAAATCTAAATTGTATTGAAGCTGGTTTGTCTTGTTCCCATTCTGGGTTAAGATCGAAAGCTGTAGAAATATAATCAGATGTAGAATCTGGGATGTATAAAGCATAATTAAAGTTTTGATTAAAGAGATCATAAGTAGATGTATCTTTATCTCTACCTCCAAATTCACTAATTCTTAAAATAGTGTCTGATATCCCAAAACAGTTTATTAATGCTCTTAAACCTGGTATAGTACCTTTAGTTTTAGATAAATAAGGTAAATTATGATATATTCGTTTATATACTTCTTTATTTACATCATCTAAAGGCATTTCAAGTGAATAATAAGAAGCTGTGATATAATTTTCTATATATTCTTGACCTGAGTAAGCAGGTATACCTAATGATCTTGTAATACTTGGGTTTGGATTACCATAACCTAAAAATGCTGAGTATAAATCATTGGATGAGAAATTATTTTGGTATAATTTAACTCCAAATGATTTTAAAGCATTAGCAACTAAATCTTTAGAAATACCATAATTTAATCTATTATCAGCATTGTATCGATTAGTTACATCTTTATAGTATACCCAAATATTATCATAATGTTGAGCCACCATTTCCACAAATAATTTATATGGATCATTTTGTGGATCTTCTTGAATAAAATTAGGAACAGTATTATATAAATAATCTAAATTATCTCTATCATATAATGATGCACTTCCTAAAATACCTGTTAAATTATTAACACTACCTAACCAAGCTAAAACTTCTGGAGATCCAGCTGGGTATAGAGTGGATGGAATTGATGAGCCAGATTTAGGGTAAGACCATGATCCAGTTCCATAATACAAGAAATATTCATACCCATCAAAATTCTCAATAATATTATTTATTTGTTTTATTAATAAAGTAGTATTATTTGAAGTATTTAAAGATGTTATATTACTTAATATATTAACTTCTTGTTGGTATTCATCAATTAATTGTTTTTTATAATAAAAATTATTAATTCTAGTTACAGCTGAAGAAAAATGTACAAAATTAGAGAAATTAGTATAATCAATTCCTATTTGGATACCAGATGATGATATTAAATTATTTAGCTGGGAGTATGAAGTAGATAATAATGAACTAGTTATTAGAGTTGAATATGTTTGAAACTCTGTAGAATTATTAATTTGATCCTTTGTTGGTAAATTAAAATTAGGACCATTTAAAGGAAAACTTGTTATAGTTGGTATAACAGGATCTGGTATTGTTATTATATTAAAGGCTAATTCATTAGCTATTTGAGTGACAACCCATAATGTATTTTTAACTTGTATATTATTAGGTAAAGGTTCATATAAGTTAATAAATATGTCTAAAGTATTAGTATCAATATTGATATTATTAGCTATACACAATACATTGTTACCAAAATTTAAATAAAAATCTTGGAAATAATTAGGATTAGAATTTAATTGATCTTTAAAAGTAGAAACTAAGTTAATAATATCAGTACTATCTACACTATTTAATATTAATTCTGTTCTATCAGAGGATATTTCTTTAATAAAGAAATTTTGATTATTAAAAGATGAACTTAATTCATTTTTTAAAAAATTATAATAAACGTTATATTCACCACTATTGAATCCACTTTTGAATAAATCACTTTCTGGGTTTATAACTATATCAGATATAAAATTTGAAGTAACTCCACTATTAGGAAAAGAATATTCTCTATAATCATAGTCAATTGTTGAAAATGAATTATCAGGAGTTGTTATGGTATACTCAATATAATCTAACCCAGGATTAAAATAAGATTGAGTTATAGATGAATTTAGTAATATTTCATCTGATATATTATAATTGGTTTGAGTTGATATTGGAGTAACTGTTGTTGCCATATTATATTGATGTAGACCCTGAGATTTGTAAATTGAGTATCTGTTGGTTTAAAACTAAATTTTCCTGTTGTAATGAAGTTATTTCATCTAATAAAACTTGTATATCTTCATTATTTCCACTAAACCCAATATATTCTCCACTTGTTTTAACTAAATAAGCATGAGAATTAATATCTCCACTTACTGGGATATCATAAAATAAAGTAGAATAGAAATTAAAGAATTGTTCTACTGTTATAGTATCTTCAATAGGTGGAGGAGGGGTATTTTGAGTAAAAGATGTATCAATTACTTTTTCATATATACTCCTAGGATATTGGGTTTTATTTAATTTATATTCAGCCATTTATCACTTTAAAACTATAATTATTATCAAATACTAAAGTACTACCATTAATAGTAGTCTTAATTAAAATTGTATAATATCTCTCAGGTTGTAAACCATTCATATATAAGTCAAAATAACTACTTTGATCATCCGCACTTAATTGAGTGAATTGTTCATCAAAGTTAATAACATACTCATTAGTATCCAAGTCTTTTATAGCATAATATGAAGAAATAGGTAAATAATAATTATGAGTATAATATGAAGCTGTTTGGTATGTTCTAGCTGGATACTCTGGTCTGGCATTTACCCTAAATCTATTTACACTTTCTGGGTAAAAAACACCTGGGTTTTCATTTATATCTACAAATACTGGTAAAGTATTTAATATTGTGAATCCTGATGAGCCAGTATTAAAATTATAGTCTCTCCATTTAATGTCTAAACTTGGAGGATATATAGTATGAGTGTCTCTTGAAAAATATCTTAAAGTATTATTATATTCTAAACTATCAATAAATTCAGTTTGTTGTTTAACTATAATACCATTATTTTTAATTAAACTGCTAGTCCATGCTTTGACTATATTAGTAACATCAACGTTAATGTCGAAATCATCGAAGTAACTAAATGTTTGAGATGTAGTCACCGTAGGTACTATACTTACATTAGATGATCCAGTATACCAAGTGCCTCCACCCTCAGATGAACTAATATAAGAAGCAGTGACAAATGGTTCAAATGATGATGTAGCCCAAGCGGTAGTATTAGATGTTCCTCTATAAATCCAACTTACTCCATTTGTATATTCAGGAGAATAAGAATATTTTCCTGTTCCCATTTCCCAAGATTGGGAGATAGGATAAAATTCTAAAGTAGTATCAATATTTAAACCATCACCATAAGCTAAATAAGCTAAAAATGAAGCGCTCCAAGATAGATTACCAACTTTATTAGTTAGTATATCATTTATTTCTGTGGTTGAAAATTGTATTAAAAATCTATTAGCTTGTGTTTTACCACTAGTGGTAGCGTCTTCAATACTTACATCTAATATTTCATCTAACCCTGTATTTTTATTAGGGTATCTAGAGTAGATAGTAGCATCTTTAGTAGGAAATAATTTATAAATAGCCATATATTAATAAATATAAAAATTAAAAAGTTACAACCCTACCTTTAATATCAGTATTAGGATATTTAACTTCAAATACCATAGGGTCTAAACTTGGATAAATAACATTTGATTGGGTAGCCCCTGCAATATCATAACTATATTGTGAATACCCTAAAAGAGCTCCAGATTTATTAGTTATATTAACACTTTTAACAGTTTGTACTCCTTCAATTTTATCTAAAAGAATAAATATATCTTTTAATAGAATTGGTTCATTAATTTGCCATTTATCAATATTAAAATAATCTTGTAAAGCAGTTATACAATTAGTTAATACTAAATTACTATTATATTGAGGTAGTATAGTTATTTCAAAATCTACACCTATATTAATAATAAATGCATTTTTAATTTTAATTGAATCATTTATTACTCTATATTGTGATAAATAAGTTGATAAATTTTGTTTTAATGCTGTAGATGAGGTAGTTAGTTTTTTATCTTTATCATAAGATAATATAAACATATTTAATATTGATGGTGTTTCTCCAAGTGATAATGATGAGACTTTTTCAGGTTCTACATAAATTTTAGCTATAGTACCATATTGAGATGGTAATGATAAAGCTCTAACTAAATAATCATCTTGAGTAACTGTCCGTTGTTGAGTTATAAATGTACTTAAAGATTTTAATCTAATATCATCACTTGAATCACCAGGGCCTCCTCCACTCGCTCCTAAAGGATTATTAACTAATATATTATCATACACATATTGAGCTGTTATATTATTAATGTTAGTATTAATAAATTTAAAATCTATATCTTTATTTGGTAAAACAGTTAATGTTCCTGCATCTACATTAGATTGTAATCCTCCCCCTACTAAATATCTTACTGTTAATTTAGTACTATAAGGAGATAATCCATAAGTGTTTGTGAATAAGAAGTTAGTTGGAGAGAACGCTGTATCTAATTTTAATAGTTCATATGGTAGTCCTAAACCTACATTATCTGGGTTAGGGATAATTTCTTCAGTAACATTAGATATATTTGTTCCTGCTCCAAATTGAATTTGGAGTGTAGTATTATCTAAAAATCTAGTTACAAATCTAGTTGATACTTTTTTAAGTTGTAATAAATATGGTGTATTTCCTGAGTCAGATGAAAAATTAGGGTTATTAGGATTAGTGTTTTTAATAGTATCATAGATAGTTTCTTGAGCTAAATATGGCACTTCATACCATGGGTTATCTTTACTATCTTTTATATCTAAAACACCTATAATATTATCATCATTAATTTCTACTGTTTGGAATTTTTGAGGGGTAGTAAAAGTAAAAGATGTTGATTTTATCTGAGCTGATATAGCTTTTCTAGTTTTCTTTAATAAGAAATAATTTGGGGAAGTTCTATATAATGTAACTTCTGTAGGATCAGCTGAACTAGAAAATGAAAAATCTATTGGATCTTGTATTAAAAAATAGCTAGGGGTAGCTGAGTTTGATGTAACAACTGTATTAGGATTTACTAACATAGCGTAGCTATAATCAGGATCGCTACCAATAGCAGGAACTTGTTGATAAACATCTATATCAACTGTTGATACTGATGTTACTTTAGGTCTATAACCCATAGTATATGCTAATGAATATAGATTATCCTGGTTACGAGCGTATTGTAAAAAAGTTTCTTGGATTTGATTATCTAAATAAAATGATAATACATCCCCGATATAAGCTGACATTTCCATAAACATCATCCCTGGGGAAGATGGAGTGAAATCATTATATACTGTTGGGAAGTATGTTTTAGCATAATCAATTAAGGATGTCTTAAATTGATTAAAATCTTTATTTAAATAATTTATATTTACTTTTTGATCAGCCATGTTATATAATTATATTAATATCATTAATGGAACCATTATATAATGAATATTTTATCTCTATAGAAATAGTGTTTTCATCATAATTTGGAGTTACTTTAACATCAGCAAAATTAACATTAGAGAAATAAGCTGATAAATCATCGTTTAATGTTGTTTCTAAATTTTTTAATAGGTTTGGGGTAATATTTTCAAATATTGATGCTCTTATATTACTACCAAAATTAGGATTAAATACTCTTTCTCCTCTATCAGTTAAAATATAATTTATAATATTAGATCTAATTTGATCTTGAGTAGTATAAGTTTGAGTGAATACTTGAGGAGCATTAAAAGGGATAGACACTCCAATAGCTACTCTTGAGCCAACATCAATAGGATTTTTATTTGGTATTCTATAAGCCATTATTTACCCATTATCCCCATTATTTGATCTAAACTTACTTCACCACCTGGTAAACTTGATCCCTCACCTACTGTATTTACAGGAGGAGGAGTATAAGTAGGTTGAACATGTGATGAATTAGCAGTGATAGTAGTATCAAATTCACCTCCAATCATGCTTCTTAAATTACGTCTAAGATCATAATTTACTGTTGATGTTGTTGATGTAGTCGGACCAGTAGCCATTATTGGTTGGCTAAAAAATGGAGTACCAGTATATGATTCCTGTACTACTGTTTTAGGTGATTTGACTGCTTCAAGTAGAATGTCTTTTAATTCATCTTGAATTGCTTCACGTACTGCTTCTTTAATTAATTTTTTTAAAATATCGATTTTCATATAGTTATAAATATTTGGTTATTCAGCTGTTAAATTAGGATTTGAATCTATTATAAATTTTAATTGATCTATCAACACTGCTGGGTCTGAAGCAAATGAGGGTTCTGTTTTTAAAACAGGAACACCTTGTTTATTTACAGCCTGAGCAAAACGTTGGATGTATTTACTTGTATTTTTTTCATTTATTTTTACTTCAAGTCTAAATCCTTTATAAGTATTGTTTTCACTTTGAGTCACTATTACTGTAGTGTTAGATAAAGAATTAATTTCATTATTTATTTGTTCTAAATCCATATTTTGATCTATAGCACATTGTGATAATAAAATATCTAATTGATTTAATATTTGAATTATAGTACCTAATAATATTCCTATAGTACCTAAAGTTATAGTTAATATAGATACTATTATACCTGCTTTATTTAAAGTTTGAATTAATTTATCTTTAGTTGTTCCTGTTATTTCTATAATACCTGATGTTAATGGAGGTAATACTGGTGGTACTCCTGTAGCTGGGTATGGGATTAAGTATACTAATTGTATACCTACTTTTAAGGCATTTATTATAGTATTAGTTATCCCTAATGTTTTAGTTAAAATTGTTATAGAAGAATATAAATTATTTAATTGTTTAACTAAATTATTTCGTTTTTTAATTAATTGTTGTATTTTAGCAGAACTAGGACAATCAAAAGATTGAGGTGTTTTTTTATTTATTATATCTTGAGCAGCTGTAGTTCCAAACTCTAATATTAACGCTACAGCAAATGGAATTAAAGTAGCTTTAATAGTTTCTTTTTTATTATTAAATATATTAGCTAATTTAGCCTCAGTTGGTATATTTAATTGATTTTTAGTTATCTCATTTTCTTGTTTATATAAATCTTGATTAATTTGAGAAGTTAACTGTTGAGAAGGATCTGGAATTAGAGTAAGTGTTATTCTAGGTACTTCATATATCTTCTCAGTTTTAGTTTCAGATGTTTGATATACTGAGGTAACTGATTTAGTTGTATATTTTTCTAAAGAATAATTTAATTGGATATCTATTATATCTGTGGCAGGGAATTTAAAAGAATATTCTCCATCTTTGTTAGTTTTATCATCTTTAGAGTTTTCAGGAGACACAATTATAGTTACAGCTACTCTACGTAAAGGTTCCCCATTTAAATCTACAACTTTACCTTTTATTATCGCGTATTGTTCTATTTCACTCATTTGGATACTTTTACTTTATTAGATAATAAATTTTTTCCATTGACTATTGATTTTAATCTTTGGCTTAATGATAAAGAAGATGGAGCTGCTGAACTAAGTAGGGAAGCTATAGGTACTCCTAAACTATCTGTAGCACTAGAAAAAGCTGTATTTAATGTGGTTAAATATTGAGCTATTTCATTTAATAAATTATTTAATTCTTCTCCTAATATAGCTGATTGTAGGTCAGTTCCTTCTAATCCTTGTGATGAACCTAAATATACTTTTGGAGCTGTTAAGGCTATATATTTACTAGCATCTGAATTAATAGATTCATTAGCTGTTAAATGTATTGTTTTATTTGCCCCTAAAATTATAGCATCATCTTTAGCATTAAATAATAATCGACCTGAATTTAATGTAATTTGATTTTTAGAATATTCTCTTGGATCTTCAGGTGCTTTAGATTTAGCGTAAGAATCAATTAAATTACTACTAGGAGTAATAGGTAATTTTTGAGTTGATGTTAACCATATATCTGATAAATCTCTATTAATATCTTCAGTGTGAGGGATCCATGGGTCACCATCATAATCTGTTTGTCCATTTCTTATAATAGTTATTGGGTCACCATTCTCGCCCACATTAGACCAATCATTCTGAGTGTAAGCATTTTTAACTGTAGATCCTAAACGTATAGAATTACCCCATCTACCTTCATATATTATATCTCCTTCGTAAGGTAAAAGTGGGTTTATTTTTAATTTTTCTTTAAAAGTAATACCTAAATCTATATCAGAACTATTATCTTCAGGACGTCTTATTTCTCCTTGAAAAGCAGAGTTATAATCTTCAGATTGATTAGATGATTCAGGATTATCAGGTATAGCATTATGATGTTGGCTATTCCATATATTTAATGGTGGGAAATAATAAAAATTATTATCTGTTATGTTAGTTGATATATTATTACTAGGTAATTGTAATAAATAAACTAATTCATTTAATAAAGGATAATTTTTTATATTAGAGAAAAAAGGAACAGCAAATAAAAGATTATTATATCCTTCTTGAGGTTGATCTATAGATTCCCAAAATATAGTTCCTATACCATTCCACTCACCATAATTATTAAACTCAGGATCATTTTCATCTAAAATAATATGTTTTACTCTAGCAGTAATTACTCTAGCATTTCCTTGCCCTATGGTATTAGCTATAGCTGTATTTTGAGCAGTATAAACCACATTATTTAAACCTACAGCCCCAAATTTAATATCTGGCATATTATTCTCCTTTAAATTTATCTAACTCGGCTAATAATTGTGCTTTTTCTTCTTCTGAAATACCAAATCCACCATCTCCATTTGATGAAGCATTATTAGCCATACGTTGAATAATAGTAGCCATTTTAATTAACTGTTCATCATTTTTAACACTTATTTCTAAGTATTCTTTAATTAATGGTACAATTAAAGTAGCATCACCTATCTCATGAACAAGAGGCTTTAACTCTGCTATTAAAGCAGATATTTGTTTATCTTTCTTCTTTTGGTTAGTGTATATTTCTTCTAAAATATCAGAGAATTTTTTACCACCAAATACTATATTATCTAAACCTTCCATAATATTTATTTTTTATAAATATGGACATTAGAAATTTGTATGTCCGTTTTCTAAATAATAATAATAATGCTGTTTAAATATATCATATAATCTATCAGCTATCTTAGTGATTTTAGGGGTTTTAGCATCAATAATCTCACGGATGTATATATATAGTGCCTTCTTATTAAAGATGTCTATACTCTCACGCTTACGGAATAACTCTAAAATAGCATCTGCGATTTGAGCATCTGTTTTTTTAGGAAATAAAGTATTAATATTATCTGTGCAATATTCTACATATTGATCAATAAAATTAATTAATTTATCACTTTCAGAACCTTCATCTATCCTATATGAAAAATTTTCATTTGATTCTATTTCACTAACAGGGGCTTTTTCAATTCGTTTTTTATAATTTTTATTATTACTATTAATTAAATAACGTTTAGCAATTGTCCCAAAATAAGAATATGCTTTAGCACCTTTTTCTGGGTTGAATAGATGTAATTTAGAAAGTAAAAATGTAATTACCTCATGTTGTAAGTCTTCAATATTATCTACCTCTGTATAATAAAATTTAAAGGTATGGATGATATTTTCTGTTAATTTAAAAAAAGCATAATGAATACGAGTTCTATATAAAATATCTCGTTCTGTTTGGTCTGTAAGGCCATTATATAATACAATTGCATCCTCAGTATCTTGAGTAAAATATTGAGTATTCTTTTTTTCTTTCACCTCAATCATAGATTTTTAATTTTAAATTGATTTAATGTTGTTTGTATTTGTTTAATTTCTTCAAAGAAAAATCCCACTTCATCATCTGATTTAAATGATCCTTTATGATCGACTTCTTTTAATTTCTTATCTGAGAATTCAATTATATCTGAAATTTTATTTAAATATGATAGATAAGAGGCTAAAATTGTAGCCTGAGTATTCATAGCATCTTCTTGTTTTTCAAGTTTCCTAAGAAGATTAAAGGTCGTGTATCCTAAGATCACGACCATCAAACTTAATATTACTATTAATATTATCATAAATTATCTAATAAATTCATTAGGCCTTCACTTTTAACTGAGCCTAATGCTTTAGTTTTAATTGTTGGTTTCTTTTCAGTTACCTTAAAATTATCTATTTTTTTCTTAACTTCACCTTTTAATTTAGGATTCCACTCATGTTCAAACTCAATACGAGCAGCCATTAAGTCAGCCTGATGAATAATATAAATAAGTGAAGTACGTGGTTTAGTTTCTGGTGACCAGGACATTAGATAAGGCTTGTTAGCGTCATCATATAAACCATCATGTAATTTAATAGCTAACCATTCATTTTTAGATACTGGGATACCATGAGAAAGTAGTAAATGTAAACTACGATCTGGTACTGACATGAATTCTAAACGATCATTGAATTTATAATCTTCGCCTAGCTTATCTCGTCTCCATTGATCATCCTGAGGAATATAAGCATCATTATGTTCATCACCCATTTTACCTAAGTCATGATTTAAAGCTGCAAATACTAATTCTTCAGTAGTGTATGTAGTTATATCTACTCCCATTTCTACCCAAACGTTATTTATTTTAAGAGCACAATCGATAACACGAAGAACGTGGTCAACGTAGCCACCTGGGAAAGCATTATGGTATTCCTTCTTATGAGCAGCAGGCATTAACATAATACGTTCTGAGTATTTAGAATAGAAATCTAATAATTGTGAACGACGTGGTTCACTGATATATGATTTAATTGTTTCTTCTAAATCTATCCAGTTTTGTTGGATTTGTTCTGCTGTTAATTTCATAATTAGTTATTAAATATTGTTTGTTCAGATTCAACAAATCCTCGGGTTTGATCTACTGTTTCTCTCAGCATATCTAAAAGTTGAATATAATCTTCAATTTTTTGTTGTTGTTTAACAATGAAGTTAAGTTGATTAGTGATTCCATCAATCTTATCAAGTTGATGTAGAACGTTGTTTTTGTTTTTCATATTTTTAATTTTTAGTAGTGCTATCCGTAACCCCGTAGTTACCTTAGTTACTTTCTGTTTTCAAAACGAGTTATTATTGTTTCAAAACCCGTGATTATATTATAATGATTAGGGATGCGTAGGCCAAGCTACTTTTAAGAGAGGTTTACAATGTCTGATATCTTTTTTAAAAACGCACATTTTTCATATTCTTCATTATCTTCATAATATTGAAGACACATACTTAAAGCTATAATAAAGTTCTCATCAGCATATGCTCGTAGGATATCAACGTGAAATTCTTGGGTTAAATCGACTTTCTCAATATGGTTATATGCTCGCCAATAAACCATATGAATGCCGGCTTTCTCCATTTGATCGACGTCTAAATCATTATCCGTACTACGCATGAATTGAAATAATTGTTGACTAAATGTGTTATAGTTTAGGATTAATTTCTTAAATAGACCCATGTAGATATAAGGATGTTCGGCTAACTGCTCATTTACAATCACCGGTTTCTCCTCAGGTTCATCTGAGTCAAATAATTTAAAAATTTTCTTCAAATCCATGTATATAAATATATATGAACAGAGAAGAGTGGCAAGCCACTCTAAAATTTTCTTTGTGCGCCCACCTGGGCTCGAACCAGGGACCTAATGATTATGAGTCATTTGCTCTAACCAACTGAGCTATAAGCGCTATTTGTACCCAAGATTGGACTTGCACCAATATGTTCTTTCGAACTCGTTAACTTAGCGTCTACTATCGGGTGTTACATGATTACCTCGCTTCCGCCACTTGAGTGTATTCCCCATCTTGAGATTATAGATGAGTAGTTATATCGGTTTTTTTCCTATTGATAAAAACCTGCTGGGCATCCCCTATGAAAAAAGTCACACTACGAAGGAGGAGTGTGATTACTACCTTTTACCCTAAGAGTCGGCATCCCGCTGTCCGGCTTGAGCGAGTCCATTGTTAAATGAGTCTTGGACCAAAGACTGCTAAGTATCCCTTACTTATTGTAGCGGGGGCAAGACTCGAACTTGCGACCTTCAGCTTATGAGACTGACGAGCTACCAACTGCTACCACCCCGCTATTAATCCTTTAAACTATCAAATCTTAAACAAGTTGTGTAATAGTTAACTAAATGTTCTTTAGTTACTTCATATCTTTGATTTACAGGTGAGTTTAATACACTCCATACTTCATTCAAAGCTTTCTCGTTTAAGTGTTCTGTTTTTAACTCGTTAGTTAAAACTGTTTTTAATTCATCTATATGTGTGAATTTCATATCAAATAATTATATCTAAATATAACATCATCTAACACTAAGGCCAAACCTTTCCTCACATACTTTCATACGTATATACATATCTACGAAACCATTTCTTTTAAGTGTTGCAATGTTAGTGCCAATTGCCAGCCGGCAAAGAACCAACTAAAACTTGACCAGTTGTGTTCTTTTCTTTTCTTGAACATAATAGCATTCACAACATGGATTGCTAATAAGAGTAAATCCCAATATATCATAACTTTTTATTTTTAGTAGTCAGGATAGGATTCAAACCTATATCTCCTATACCAATATAAGGCGTTACCAATTACGCCACCTGACTATAATACTATTAGCTCTTTAGCATTCTACTTCCCGCCCCTACACAATGTGTAGCACGAATTTTGTATCTTACTTAGCCCGTCGTTCGCGGTATGGGTACTAAAGTTTACTAATAGTTGCCTTTTTAAACGACGTCGAGAAGGCTAACTCTATCTCCTATACGATGAGAACGGGAGCAGTGTGCAACTGAAAGTTCATCCGGTATGCAGCCCGTGTTTTACGATCCCCTCGCGAGCGGGGCTTATGCTATCATATCTAAATCATTTTCTGTAATAATATATTCTGAACCATCATATTCTTCAATTTTGAATTTAGTACCTTCAGGTATCCAAGTGATACTTAAATCCATGACTCCTCCTAAGTATATACCTTCTGCTTCTTCTTTATTAAGTAGTTCATTTAATACTGCCGATATAGTATCTACATTATGTTGATTATTTTCAACTAGTTCTACTAATTTAGGGTGAAAAATCAATATTTCTTTATTTGATCCGTAATGCCATGTTGACCAACCTGCGCCCCAACCTGATGAAATTAATACTGCTACTTTACCGTCTCTAATTACTTTTTCCATATTACTTAATTAATTCATTAAACAAATAACTTACTACTACTAATAATCCACCTAATGCTAATATTACTTTGGTGAAAAATAATCCACCTACAAATAGTGGTAAACGTTTATCACCATTAACCCAACATATAAATTGGCCTACATAATGTGAAACAATAATAAATAACATAATTGATAATATAATCATAACCTTTATTTTATATCTGAATATACGTATATACTTGGTCGAGGCCAAACTTTTTGTTAAAAGAGGAGATTTAATTTTTATGATTTTTTTGTCAAATGGGTATTTTGGGAATTGGAATGTGTTATTGGAGCATATATATGTATATACAAATCGGCATGTAAAGATCGTTTACGATCTGTTTTTGCGTGTAGTACACCGTTATCCAGGAGTACCGGGTATATGGATACCAACGCGTATGGGAGCACTTACACACACATGTACATATACCGTATACGTACGTACCGTGTACTGCACGGAGGATAGGATCACACGGTGTAGGAGGATCAAGCGTGGGTGCTAGGAGGAACAGGACACCAAATTGTGGTGTTGTTGTTTTTGTCATCGGTTTATAGTTAACAACCATAACATTGCTAAACACCAAGCGCTAAGTAAACTAACTGTTGTGACTACAAACTTAACGTGCTCTAAAATACTGGTTTTTGTTTTCATATGTGTTTTAATTATTTATTTATCTGAATATAATGAACTTAATTACCAAAGCCAAACATAAGGTAACTATTGTTCATCACAATAGTCTTATATTACCATTCAGCTCAATCAACATTTTATCTACCTCAACTAAGCAGTCTTTAGCTGTCTTACCTAGCAACACCACACCATGTTCTTGAAGTGACATCTTAATACGCTTCAAATTTACATTTCGAATTGTCATACCCGCTGCTAGTATTCTAAGACTAGCCTTAGCAAATGTCAACATTACCTTCTGAGTTGGAACATTAGTTCCGTTTACGTTAATTGTGTTTTTCATATTTGTGTTTTTAATTATGACTAAATATAATGTCCTCGATTACCAAAGCCAAACACTGGTTAGTGTCTGTTTGTACATCTGTAATTAACCATATCACGACCCGCATTACGCTTACCTGCCTTCGCCATTACTGACTTATTCTTTTTAGCATGACCTGAATAATTATAACCATGTTTTTGACTTGAACATGAACTCAAAAACGCTACTACTGCTACAAACGCTACAAATTGTAATACTACTTTAAATGGATTAACTGTTTTCATGTGTTATTATTTTTTAATTATGACTAAATATAATAAACTGGTTTACCGAAGCCAAACATGATGTTACTTCCTTACATCATAATGGTACAACCAACCACAGTCATCATCATAGTGGCTTTGTTCAGCGATCACCAGATCACCTAACTTGTCTAATACAGCTTCGTCTAACTGTTTCCAGTAACCAATTCTCAAGTAACGGCTGTCGTCTCGGAATTGGATATCACTAGCCTTGATACCACTGTTGGTTAAGATGTTCTCGATTGTTTCTTCAACTGATGTTACTGGTGTTTCGTTTTCTAATCTCATGTTATATGTGTTTTTAATTATGAACTAAATATAACATCAACTGAACACAAGGCCAAACAAAAGGTGCCCTAAGGCACCTAGTTGTTCATAATTAAAAAACATTAGCAGTCAGGACAGGATTCGAACCTGCATTTGGTT
>Ga0315905_10001507_pt1 | contig 25033 bp, 22 predicted proteins | sample LakEriMetagenome_5_FD_203522 | JGI IMG/M metagenome (GOLD analysis project Ga0315905, IMG submission 203522) | Freshwater fungal communities from buoy surface, Lake Erie, Ohio, United States - Buoy 4 MA121 | ecosystem: Environmental > Aquatic > Freshwater > Lake | place: USA: Lake Erie, Ohio...
TGCTGCAACTTTCCTCACAGTCACCTTTTTCGCAGCACTTATCCCATGGCACCTGCAAATGTCACGGTCCAACGACAGCTTCCTACCTGCTTCAAGCGAAACTTTTGCCTCCTTCTGGTCAGGCACAATCCCCGAAAACACCAGTAATGACCTCACCCAAATAGTTGCGAAAGAAGCAAATCCGGACGCGGTTGCCTTCCTTGAAAATCCCCATTTGACTGAATCCGATCGGGCACGGTGGTTTGCACGCGACGGCTTCCAACGAGCATTACAAAACCAAGGTGCATGGATGTCCTCTCGTCTGGCCAAAGCCTGCGCTAGCTACATGGGCGGTTTCGAATTTTGGAATCCCACTCAATTGGAAAAGGAAACAAGGTCTTCATTCAAGGCGGGCTGTTTGGCCTGGTACCTATTGGTTTTAGTCTTATTAGCCCATCTGGGAATCACCAGGATTCGTCAGTTCTCCCCACAGGCAGCCCTTATATTTGCGGCTCACTTCGGCTGGCTCATCGTCGTGTTTTTTTTGGCTTCCTCCAACGACTTATCATGGCGAGCCCAAATGGAACCGGTATTATTAATGTTGGCTCCAGCCATGCTTGGAAACGCCGAACCAAGACGGGAATCACCTAACTAATTTCCAACATTCCGGGATATAAAAAGCTGACGATCTAACCAGCAACCGCTTGCCACATATTTAAGAACTGCCACGTTAACGCCAATGGCCCACCATGACTCGCCAACCTGACCAACTTTGGCACTCAGTCTTCCGCCAACCTTTCACTGGGTTAAGTATTGAAAAACCCGATCACGCCGCTGGCGAAACAATTCACCATTTGTCGCTCAATCTGGAAAAATTAGGTGGTAAGCCAAAAGACAAAGACCTTGCAAGGTGCTGCATTGGGGCACTCTGGTTGAAGGCCGATTTTTTTGATGAAGCCCACAACATCTTTCAGGATTTAAAATCGCAAACTGGTTCACTCTGGCACGGGATTTCACACCGCAGAGAGCAAGATTATAGCAATGCAGGTTATTGGTATTCCCGATGCGGAAATCACCCCGCCGCCCACCAAATGGCCAATAAAATACCTAGTGAATTAGCCGGACCATTTATCGACAAATTAAAATTTACGCCCAACTGGGACTTCAATAAACTCAATAGCATTATTCAAGATAATATCAGAAACAATTCCTGTTTAATTCAATTGATGGCACTCCAAGAATTTGAATGGTGTCAAGTTTTCCAATGGACAATCAATTCAGCCTTAGGAATGGATGTGCTTATCGCCTGATTTCATCTGGGCTCCAATATCGCTGGCAAAACAGGCATGCTTCCTTCCGGTAGCCATGCCGCCTTCAATTCACCGTTCCCAGAAAATAAATTGCAATCAAAGGGTGAAATGACCTGCCATTTTGCAAGAGTTTTGCCAGTTTGCTTGCTGGCCAAAACCAGTACCAACGGCTCCTCCCAACTCCACGGCATTGATTGAAGAAATCCTGCCTGGCAGGAGATTTTAAAGCCATCATTCAAAGGCTCAAATGAGTCACTTTCAAATACCAGACAATTTTCGGAACCCGCACGCCTACTACGAATTTCAAGCGAAATCACATCGGTTGAGGTAACAAAACTTTTCGGAACGATAATTTCAACCCGGGAAGGTTTCAAAGTGAATTCATCAGCACTCAAAAATTCAAGCAATTCATCTATCGGATTATTCTTAGAAATAGAGCCATTGGGTTTCGCCTCTAAATTGCCAAGCCATGCGACCCATTTTCCATAGTAGGACCAATTCTGTGCATTAGAATTATTTCTCAACCACTCCCGAACCATATTTCGGCTCAAAACTCCCGAACCCAACTCTCTATTAACTTGGGCTCTCCCTGCCGAAAGCCAAGCATTTCTGCAAGCCCTCACCTTTACTAGCAATTTTTTGCGCAATATATCGCCAAATTTTTCAAAGGTAGTAGCTGGATTTAATCCAAAAAGACCTGATTCTTTTAGAAACAATTCTTTTGCACGAAGGGGAATAACACTCCCAGCCCCGGTTTCAAAAAATGTTCCTTGGCCCTGACCAGACGATTCACCGGAATATCCCAATTCCTCCGCAAGGTTGACCGCCAAAGAAACCCACTTTTTCCTCGCCTCAATTGCCTGAAACTGGAGTGAAAAATCTTCAAGTGAAAGCAACATATCCCCTTCATCCAATGGAGCAGATTTGTCCATATAATTTTTGGATTTTTGGAGCCAAAGATTCACCGAGTCCACCCCTTCCAACGAGGGGTTTATCAACGACTCAGCTTCCTGCAATTGGATCTCAAAATTTGGGAATGCCATTTTTGCCCGTTCCAAGTCACAAAGAATCATGTCCCTCTTTTCCATCGCTTCCAAAAGCAAAGGGGCTAAATTTGGATCTATTTCTGGAACTTGCCACTTCCTCAATCCAGTTCCAACTAGCTGAAGGCTGTAAATGTCACGAATATCCGATAGTGTCGGCCAATCCCCCGCTTCTTTAATGGCCAAGATAAACCGCTCAAGCAAATTTCGGGACTCCAGCAGCTTAGCCCTCTCCATTGAGGGCAAATCTTGGTGGGAAGCCAAGAATTCAATCGTCTCGTCTAGGCGGTTTTCCAATGGCTCCAAAGATGTCGAATAAAAAATACCTGGTTTCAAAGGATCCATACCGATTTGCAAGCGACTATATTCCCCTCTCCAACTAGCATTCTTGTCTGTTGCCAAAACAAAAGCACCCAAAATCAAGGACAATAACAGCATCCCCATAAAAAAAACCAGCAGCATCCCTTTAGTATCTGTCCAATATGTCCGCAACTTGTAATTTTTAGCTTCGCGATAAATCCGCTCCAGGATCTGCTTATATTCCGGTAAAGCTTCTGTATTTCCAACTCCAATGACTTCGGCTTGCAAATGCAAAGCGCCAAATCCAGGCGCCGACACACCCTTGATTTGCTTTACCCAGTCCAAGGCTGTTTCCCGCCCCAGGTCCACGGGCGTTTCAGAATCCACTGGAAACAATAAAAAGACCGGCAGGCTGGCTACCATCGCCTCAAGACCACGGTAGTGCCTTAATACCTTCAAATCTTCGACCAAACCAGCGTCAGCCAGCTTAGGAATCTTTTTGGTTTCAGGCATAACCACGATCCAGCAGTGGCAACCATTCAATTCGGCCCGCACAGATTCGTCCAACGGATTTGCAAAAAAAGTCCAACGGCACCCATTGGCTTCATGCGCCTGTCTAGAATTTGATTTTCCCGGCGGTGTTTTACAACCGGCCAAAAGCTGATCTGTCGAAATCCCCATAACTTGGGGCTGGCCCAATACCGCTATGCGCGGGCTCATCGGTTCTTCACCAAAAAAAGCAGCTTGGTATCGAGATTCATGGTAGCCCCTCCATGGTGGTCTGACGCTCCAGCGAGAGACCTTGTTCGCGGCACCATCGTGATACCTCGCTAACCAACGGAGAGGAGTCATCCGGATCTTGGGTCGAGTACAAAAATTTGATTGGATTCAACCTGACGGGTGGTTGGCCGCTTTTCCATCCCTGAATTCGAGTCTTCGCACTCTCCCAATCCAGCAAAACGGGTTTAGATTTTCCATTAGCAGTAAAGCCATTTCCTTCAGGGGCCGAAGTTACTTCTTCAAACCAAAAAAGATTGTTTGGTGAATGGTCTTTTCCCGAATACTCCTTCGCCAAATTCGGACCAAGGACCCGCATTTTCAAGCCAACCACCTTTGGCTTTTTTGGATTTTCTGCAATCAATACCGGAGCCACTTCTTTGCCTTGAGCCTCTCCGTCTGCCTTGACAGTATTTGACACATCTCCAGGCCCACTTTTGCCACTCCCTCCTCCACCAAGCCTAAAGCTTCCCGCAAGTAGAAAACAAAGCAACGACAAGCCGAGGGTTGTCCCCCATCGCACATAGTTGGCATTACGCGGGGTGAGCTTTTTGCCATAAAAACGCGGAAGTACATGGTCCACTAGGGGACCTGAAATTAAAATCCCCAAAAGCAAACCAGTTACTGCCAAAAAAACTCTTGGCAAGTAAACAAAAAACATCTGCAGCACTTCGCTAGGCTCCATCAGGGCCCACTCCTGCCAAGAATAAAATCAGGCCTTCCAACATCGGCAGCGGCGTCCACCACCGCAAACCATCTTATGTAACACTGCCTTTGGGCAACGGTGGGGAATGGAGAGCCAGATTCGGGAAGGAAAAGATAATAAGGCTCGCGCCGAATACCTCCGTCCTTGCCTAGCTTACTGCGATCAGCTTCAACCATCCTGCGAACCTGTCCAGGATTCCTGTCAGGATCAATTAAAACTGCACCTTCCCCGCTTCCACGAAACAATTGCCCCATTTTTGAATCTATTCTTAACAGAATAGGAGCGATGCGCCCTGACAAATCCCGTCCTGTAGCCGACCTAACATCCTCAAGACGCTTACGTTCGCTTTCTAAACGGGTTAAACCCTTTTCCAAATGCGTCAATTCGGCTTCGGTGTTTGATTCACTGTCTTTAGTAGCCCCTGCCTTTGCATCATCCCGCTTGGCAAAAGGCAACAGCAGGAAAATGCAGAACAACAAAATGAGAACATCAATCAACGGAATAAAAAAGCGGGTAACGCTTCTTTTGGGCGGCCTGATCACAGTGGCCTCCTTTGCTAATCCATTGTTGCCTGAGTCGTTTTTTCGGCTGGAAAACCAGCCAAAACCCTAATCAGGTCACGCCCGACCATCACAGTCCATGTGGGTAAAATATTGGCAAGGGCCATCAGCAAACCAGCCCCAGTGGCGGTGATAGCGGGAGCATAGAGCTGGATAATCTTTTCAGGCGAGGTTGGCCCCTGCATGGAACCAAATGTTTGCAAAATACCTGCAACAGTACCAAGAAGCCCCAAAAGTGGAAACCATTCGGCAGCCTGCGCCAGATGGGACAGCCATATGTCCCCATCGGTTTTGAAACATTCTCCGGCCCAAGTCAGCGCCCGCCAACCGAAAAGCAACTGAATTACCATCAGCACTATCCCTCCTACAAGGATTAACCAATCCAAGGGGGTCACATGCTGGATGAAATATTCACGGCCCTGCAAAGGCAAAGCGAAAGTCACCAGCCCAAGGCCAGCAACTGGTAACAGGCTAAGAACCAAAGGCATAAGCGAGCACACCACAAACCGGCGCATAACAGTTCCCTACCGTTAAGCTGTGGTTTCAAAACCACCTAAATGTTGCCTCGCCGATGTTGGACGCAACAAATCAGGCAATGGACGGGGGCGACCGCTCTTGTCTACACAGGCCAAGGTGGTTTTGCCATCGACCAGCAAAATACCATCGCGAAGAATTTGGTACCCATGATCAATTCGGACCGTGGTCATTCGTTCAATCCGTAATCGAACAATCAACTGGTCATCAAAGAGTGCTGGTTTTTTGTAATTCAATTCCACTTTGGTGATGACTAGGAAAAAACCTTCCTCTTCCATAACTTTGTAAGAGGCGCCCAACTTCCTCAGGGTCTCAACCCTTGCTTCCTCAAAATAGGCTAGATAGTTGGCGTGGTGAACCACCCCCATTCCATCGGTCTCAAAATACCGTACCCGAATGGGAACATCAAACTCTTGGCCAGGTTGGTGCAAAGGATCCTTGCGTGGATGTGAAGTCATCGAATCAATCCGATGCGGTTGTAGGGCCAATATATAAGCAAGGCCCTGCCCAATAACAATCGACGGGGAACCGTGCCCCAAGATCGACTATCCGAGCTGTTAGCACTATTATCGCCCAAGCAAAGATAGTGGCCCTCGGGTACGCGTAAAACCCGCACAGGCATCCATTGCAACGCTCTTAGAACATCAGGAAGCGGTCGGTCAGGGGTCCAATCAAGTGGCACTGTCCAATCCGAGACATCTTGGTCGGGACTGGATGGATTATCCCGGGAAGTGTAATAAGAATCGCGCCAAAGCTTAATCGATGCCACATCTACCGAAAGGCCTTTGGATGCAAAACTGGCTGGCTGAAAATCATTTGCCGTCGGACCTTTGGGTATCGCCGATTGATATGTCACTCCTTCACCAAAAGGCAAAGCCCCATCCAACCAGACGATTAATTTTCGATCCACATTTGCGAATCTGAAGTGCCTCTTTTTGCCATCGCTCCTGAAAGCGGTATCGGCACTGCCCAGCTCAACCGGCTGCCCCTTGCCATCCAGCCGTAAAAGCACACATTTTCCAGAATTACCATCGATTCGAGCTTGGAATCGGTCCACACCTTTGGACAATTCACAAATAAATTCCCCAGCCTTCCCTTGGGTGGCAATTGTGCCCTCCAGAATCAAATCGCTAGCCCAATTGTCACCCGATCCGCGATAATTATCAGGGCCAGTGGGCTTGAATCCAAAAGGATCCTCCGTGAACCGTCCCAAATTGTACCCCATGACATCGGTAATAAGTTGATGGCGAACGGTATCAGGCCCGTTTACCCCCGCTGGTGGGCGCCTGCGGTTGGTGCGAATCAGGTGGTGATACCTTAACCAAGTCGTTTTATTACCATCTTGGATCTTGCAGCTAAAACCGGTGCCCTGCGGGTTCCATTCGCCAACAATATCACCTCGCCAACGGGGGTGGTCTTGCATGTCCTTGGCCGGCTTGTCCGCATCGTAAACAATGCGTGCCTCTGCCAGAACTACTCCCGGTGGTTTGCGAATGATGTCAAACTTGGCTTTATATACCGAATGGGGAAGGTCCACATCCAAAGCCTCTGCGCCGGGTTTTGGATCGTTCAAACCATTGCCCGAATCAACATCGAATCCACCACCTGCGTTCCTGCGCGCCTTGGATTCAAAATGAATCAGCATCTGTTTGTGGAACCACATCTCAAGTGGGTTTTCCGGTTTGGGCGCGACTTCGTCTGGTTTCGCCTTATCCGGTGACCAACCTTCCTCCATCAGGTAAAGGTCACCGCCATGAACTGCAACCACCTCGCCTGAACGCCCCATCAATCTCTTGATGTAATTAAAAGGTGTATGTTGTTTCTGCGGCCCAGAAACCGGATAGTGCGGATCTCTTCCTTCGCCTGAGTTTCCGGGATATTTGAAAACCACCACATCATGCCTAGAAGGCCCTTTGCCAAGCAGGTCGTAATGAAATTTTGAAACCATCACCCGGTCACCCGTTTTTGGCCCAGGGTCAGGAAACCGTGCCGCATCAATACCTCCGGTCAACTGACCGGGCCGCATCAATTCGACATCTTTCATGCAATTCGGACAGGTGCAAAATGGTTGAGGGCCGCGCAATTCTGGAAACTCGACCTCGTCGCTGCAATTAACCGGAAATTGATGGCTACATTCCGGACAGTTGACAATTTTCTGGTAACCATAAAGTGTCTCAGCCATCGACCCGGTAGGGATGACAAAACACTCGGCTACAAAGGTTTTTAAAATCAAAACCAAAATGATTACAAAAACAAGTGTGTCCAGACTTTCACGCAAAGAGTCTTGGACCACGGTTTGACCAGGTTGAACTTCCGGATTTTCGGCCCTGCCGACAATCCAACCCAAGACCTTACCCAGGGCAGATCCGTCTTTTGCACCGCCAGCCTGCGAACTGACCTCCATATCCCCTGTCCCCCTGCAGGAATCCTTCCCGCTCATTCACCAGTTTCCAATACCGCCAAAAATGCCTCTTGCGGCAATTCCACTTGGCCAACTTGTTTCATTCGTTTTTTGCCTTCGGCCTGTTTGGCCAAAAGTTTGCGCTTGCGTGAGACATCGCCGCCGTAACACTTTGCAGTCACATTCTTGCGCAGAGCGGCGATCGATTCGCGTGCCACCACTCGACTTCCAATGGCAGCCTGCAAAACAACCTCAAACAGGTGGCGGTCGATTTCCTCGCGCATTTTCTTAATCAACCTGCGGCCGCGCACTTCAGCGGTGGAACGGTGAACAATCGTAGAAAGCGCTTCGACCTTTCTACCCGCCACCAAAATGTCCAACCGAACCAAGTCCTCTGCCCTGAAACCTATAATCTCATAGTCCATGGTTCCATACCCATGGGTTACCGACTTCAACTTGTCGTAAAGATCGTAGATCACCTCGGCCAAAGGCATTTCAAAAACCAAAAGGGCGCGGGTAGGGCTTAGGTAGTCCGTTCGCATGTATACACCGCGGCGATCGGTACATATCTTCATCATGTCGCCGATATTTCCGGCGGGAATAAGGAATGAAATCTTGATAAACGGTTCGCGAAATTCTTCAATCTGACCAGCATCAGGGACCTTTTGAGGGTTGTCAATTACTAGGATTTCGCCCTTCCGATTGAGTATCTCGTAAGTCACATTGGGTGCGGTTTGAACTAGATCCAGGTCACTGTCCCGCTCGACCCTTTGTTGAATGATTTCACGGTGCAACATCCCGAGAAATCCACAACGGAACCCAAAACCCAAACCCTCGCTATTTTCAGGCTGGAAAGAAAAACTGCAGTCGTTCAATTGAAGCTTCGCCAAAGCTTCCCGAAGGGCCTCGAAGTCGTTGTTGTTGGAAGGGTAAAGGCCAGAAAAAACCATGGGCTTTGGCTCCCGGTAACCCGGCAAAGGCTCGGCAGCCGGGTCCAGAGCGTCGGTGACAGTGTCGCCAACCTTTACTTCCACCAAGTTTTTGATGTGAGCCATGAAAAAACCCACCTGCCCAGCAGACAGATTTTCACATGGGGTGGGGCTGGGCCGGAACTGGCCAATATCCATCACGACCCCATCTGTGGCCCTGCCCATAAACCTAATTTTCTGGCCCCTGCGTATGGTTCCTTCCATGACGCGGATGTAAACCACCACGCCCTTGTACGAATCAAAATGACTGTTGTAGATAAGCCCGCGCAACTGGGCATTCTCATCTCCAGATGGTGGTGGCACGCGTTCAATCAGCGCACGAATAACCTCCTCAACACCTTGGCCCGTCTTGCCGCTGGCAGCCATTACTTCTTCTGGCTTGATTCCAAGGGCCTGCTCCATTTCCTCCATAACTATTTCTGGACGAGCCGTGGGCATATCGATTTTGTTCAGGACAGGCACTATTGTAAGGTCATTTTCAATCGCCAAATAAGCGTTCGCAACAGTTTGGGCCTGAACACCTTGGGTTGCGTCAACCAACAAAACCGCACCTTCACACGCCGCAAGACTTCTGCTCACCTCGTAAGTGAAATCAACATGGCCGGGCGTATCAATCAAATTCAGCTCATAAGTTTGGCCATCCATTTGGTGATACAAGGTAACAGGATGCATGCGAATGGTTATTCCACGCTCCCGCTCAAGGTCCATGCCATCCAAAATTTGGGACCGAAACTCCCTCTGGGTTATAGCCCCAGTTTTCAGCAGAAATTGGTCTGCGAGAGTGCTTTTCCCATGGTCAATGTGGGCAATGATTGAAAAATTGCGAATTAATTTTCGATCGGCCATGGGATGTCTGAGCACTCCGCTGCGCTGTCATTTACCAGACGGCGACAAGAATTTATCCTACCACCCGAGACCCTACTCTTCCTAGGTCACAAATGTGGAGGTTGCGCCAGCCAAAGCTATAATAATCTTGGATTTTAAAATCCGTGCTTGATTCGAAATCCTGCGGTCTCCCCTAGGCTTATTGGAGAAAAACATGTTCAAGTTAATGGCCCTGACTAGTATCGTTAACTTTTCTTTTTTGAATCAAACTCAAGAACCTGCCACTGAAAAAGGCGAAGCTTTGTATACCAAAGTAAATTCATATCCATCTAAAGATATTGATGGAAATCAGTCCGACTTTGCCGCAAAAACCAAGGGAAAAGTAGTTTTGATTGTTAATGTTGCAAGCGAATGTGGCTTCACCCCTCAATATGAGGGGCTGCAAAAGCTTCATGAAAAATTCAAAGATAAAGGCGTGGTGATCTTGGGCGTTCCCAGCAACGAGTTTGGTGGCCAGGAACCCGGCTCCAACAAAGCTATCCGCGAATTTTGCACCAGTCGTTACAAAGTCACTTTTGACCTTTTGGAAAAAACTTCCGTAAAAGGCAAGGAAAAGTGCCCTCTTTACCAAAGCTTGACTTCCAAGGAAGCCAATCCGATTACAGCGGGCGAAGTAAAATGGAACTTCACCAAGTTTTTAGTGGATAGGGCTGGCAAAGTAGTTGGACGTTTCGAACCCAACATTGATCCCCTCGATGATCAAATGGTCAAGGCGATTGAGAAGGTTTTAGAAACCAAGTGATATGAAATTCAGATGAAAGAGTAATAATAAGCTGAAGCCGCGAGGGCCTGGACCTCGCGGCTTCAAAACCTTGATTGGGAAATTTGGACGAGAATACAGGCTGTCCGGAGCCCGCCCCACCCATTAACCCGGATTCAAGGTTAGTCGGGAGGAAGGTCTAGCAGGGCCTTGGCCCTGGAAGGCTGAACCAGCAATGGCCTTGAGGGTTGACCAGCAACCGAACCGGGCTGGCCGCCTACTGACATTGCCGGAGCCATTGGGATTGCTGAAGCCTTAGGCAAGGGCATCATGGTCGCACCGGCGGGCTTGGTCATTGCTGGGGTACTTTTGGCGGGGATGTTTCGCAATTCGGCTGGCAAGGCTGTACCGGTTGGAGCCTTGGTTTCCATGCCAGCACCGATCGGAGAGATACCAACTGGCAAAGGCAAGCCTTTCTCCTCCGCCTTGGTTTCCGAAACCGAAACCCCAGGCTCATCCAACTTCAGCATGCCGCGGAGAGACGGGGCGCCCGCGCTGCTTAAATCAGGGCCCACCGGCTTGACCTTGGGGTCAGGCAACATTTCGGGCATGTTGGGAGCATCTTTCAACAAGGCGGGCAAACTTGGAGCAGTGCTTTCAGGCAAGGCCGCCAGCCCCACTTGGCCGCTTTCCGGATTGAACTCCTCGTATTTCACCGGTGTAGCATGTTCGCGCAACACCAAGGCTTTGCTTCTTTCACGCTGATGCTCGACGGCCCTCACCTGGGCCACACCCGGGAGCGCACCTTCCGAGATTGCAACATTGTTATGCTTTAGAAGAGTGCCTTTGGAATACTCAAAGTTTGCGATGGCATTGTTATATTTTACAATGCTTGAGTACTCGTTCGCCAAGGCATCCGCCCAAAACCTCTGTGCTTCGAGTAAAATGTCTACGGTGTCTCGCTTGCGGTCACCCCCGGAACTCTTGCCCGCAAGAAATTCCTGAAATCGAATTCGCAATTGTTCGCTAAAGGCTTCCCGTTGCGCCCTCTGAACCTTGATTTCCTCGTAACTGGTGAACATGCGGCGGTAAGACTGCGAAAGTCCCCGGCCAACTCTCAATTCTTGGTCATGCAGAATCTCGTAGGACCTTGCCAGTTCCAGCTTGGCAATTCTCACATTGGCGTTAGCCACCCGGAAACCAATGGGAACATTCAGCCTCAGACCCATTGACCAGTTGTTAAAATTATTAGCTGCCAAATTTCTTAGAGCGTTGTTGCCATCCGGACCATCCAGGTCATTTCCAATCGAGTTCGCATCATAGGTACTCGTAAACCGAAGGTCAGGCATCAAGTTATTTCTTTGGTTGATGAGTTCCAACTGGGTAACTTTGACCTGACGACGAGCCAAATGTAACTCGGGGCGAAGGTCAATCGCCTCTTCGTATGCTGTTTCCCAATCCGGTTCGAATCGGGCAAGCGTTGGCGCATCTATCGGGATGATCCGGGTTCCATCTTCAGCCGAGAGGCCCATCAGATTGCGCAATTGGCGCTCGTTTTCCAGAACTTGGTCCAACGCTGTTAGGCGCTGACCACGGAACAACTCAAACTGGCCACGGGTTTGGGCCAAATCGGCCAGTGTGATCAAGCCGGCATCGAGACGGGCCTTGCTGATTCTCCAGGCCTCATAGCCCTGCCTGAGTGCCTGCTCACGGGCATATAGGTTCCAATAGGATCCGTATAGATTCCAATATGCAGTCTCAACATTTAACAACAAGTAACCCACCACGCGTTCAAGTTCAGCGCGTGATTGGTCATAGCGCAGACGGGTGATCAGAATACCGTCTTGGGCAAATGTGGCATTTAAAACACCGGGGCTGATCTGGCTATTCGGCCCAGATGCCCGCAGTTGGTTGATTTCAGTACCAAAGTCACGCAGCAAGGGCTGCTCAAACTGCAGTTGAAAAGTTGGCCTGTAAAACGGATTCACCCTCGCCGGTAGGTTTGTGTACTGATAATCGGTCTTGAAGGTGATACCTGCAACACCACCGGAGGCTAATGGCTTCAAAATACCGGTGCTAAAGTTTGCATCCGACTGGCGAATGGCACTCAAGCCGGATCCGGAGGCTTGAAAACTATCGAGTGCGGTACCGATAGGGCGGTCCGTGTTCTGCCAGTTCATGCTGGATGTCCAGACCGCATCAAAACGGGCCAGCGCATTTTCAATATTGGTACCCGCCACCGCGGGATCTAATTGCAAAACCCTGATATTGTCTGAACCGCCAATGACGCGGCCTTGAAAGGTGACAAGATTATCGAAGGCGATGCCGGCGTTTCCGCTATTTTGGCTGCCCACATTACCCTGTTCCAAGCCCACCGCAATGGCCTCTGCCAAAGACAAGTAGCGTGGCTTTCGGTCTGGGTCCACCACTGTTGGCGGCTTTACAACCCGCGCTGTAACGGGCTGGTTAGTCGCCTGCGGATCCAATTCGTATACAGCCGCAGGCATCAAGTTTTTGTAATGTTCATAGTCGAATTCTGTAATGAATGTATTTTGTTTGCAGCCTGTGACCATGGCAATCCAGGTCATAAACAGAGCTGGCAATCCTGTGCGCAATCGCATGGCAATCACCCCAAAGGGGGGTTCCCGGGATAGGTATATCACCCGGGTATCCGGACCGGTCCGCCAAGCTTCCCTACCAACCCCCAGGCGGGGCTAACAGTTCCGACTTGGAAACCACCAACCAAATGAATGGCTGGTTAACCAAAGTATTTATCGGTATTCCGGCCGTGATGGTTGAGCCGGCTTTACACAAATTACCGAAAAAAATGGTAATTCCGATTAAGAAGTATGGGAATTTTGGGAGGCCTGTATTTGAAAACAATCAGCGAAAACCTCGCAGAAGCCCCAGATTAAAGCTGATTTGGGTTCTCATGATTCCAACGGGGGGCAATGCCAATGTAAGGCAACCCAAGCAATCTTTTGATTGCCGCCCACTCCCCTACATCGTTACCTTCCCAGCAATGGCCAATCCACTGAAGAAAATAACCAAACACTAACATTGCCACTCCAACCCACCACAGCCCCAGCGGAAGCGAGAATAGGCAAACAATCCCGGCTACCGCCATGGGAATACCAACCATGTGTATCCAAAAATTGGAGGGAAGCTGGTGCCGTAGCATCCAGCCCTTCAATCGCTTGCGAAGGAAACGACGCAAAGGCCCCAACTCATTTTCTTGATTGGCATTCATCTGGAAAGCCCCTTTTACATCCGCTCAAGAACGCGAATTCCCAAAACCTCCAAAACCGCCTTCAAAACCTTGGAGGTTAGGGCGCACAACGCAATTCTTGATTGAAGCGCCCCTTCCTCTTGGGCCTTCAACACCGGGCAATTTTGAAAGAACACGCTAAATGCCTTTGCCAAATCCCACAAATAGGCGGTGAGAATATTGGGCCGAAAGTCTTCGGCAGTCGCCTCAAGTACCTCGGCGTAACGGAGCAACATCACTCCCAAGAACCGCTCCTCTGGGGTTTCAACCTTAATTTTTGCTTCGGGAGAGCCTTCAAGGTGACCGGCTTTGCGCAGAATACTGCGGCATCGGGCAAAAGCGTATTGCATGTAGGTGGCTGTATTGCCATCCATTGCCATCATTTTGTCCCAGTTGAATTTGTAATCTGTGGTCCGATTTTGACTGAGGTCAGCGTATTTGACTGCCCCAATCCCAACTGCGGATGCTACTTCTTCACTTTCTAAAACTGGCACAGCTAGTTCTGCCGAATCGTTTGCCTCTGGGGCATTTAACTTGGCAGCCAACTTCACAGCCTCATCTAGCAACCCCTCGAGGGTGGTTGACGCCTTTCCATCGCGCGTTTTGATTGGTTTGCCATCAGGCCCAAGAACCGACCCGAAGGCAACATGATGTAGCTTTGGGCCGGTAATTCCCCAACGCTTGGCTATGTCAAAAACTTGTTTAAAATGCTGGGCTTGGCGCGAATCGACCACATAAACAATGTCGGTCGGCTGAAAGTGCTCAGCTCTATGCTTAACTGCGGCAAGATCGGTTGTGGCGTATGTGTAAGCGCCGTCCCGTTTTCTTATAAGTGCAGGCGCCTCTTTCTCGCCGTATAAAACCACAAGGGCCCCCTGACTGGGCTCTGCGATTTTCAGGCTTTCAAGTTGAGCCGCCACATCTGCCAGATAGGGCTGATAGAAGCTTTCACCCCTAATATGATCGAAACTAACCCCTAACCGATTGTAGGCCTTGCTGATCTCTTCAAGGCACGAAGGCATGAACTGCTTCCACAGCTCCAGATTTTCTGGGTCTAGGCGATGGAGCTTGGCAGTTTCCAGTCGGCACGCATCCCGCACCGGATCGACTGAATCGGCTTCGTCTTCATCATCAGCAGCAAAATGCTTGCGGACCTCAACATATAAGCGAGACAGCTCCTTCACAGGGTCAGCATTAAAAGCTTCGCGGTTTAATAGGTTTTTGTAGCCATATAGCAAAATGCCAAATTGAGCGCCCCAGTCACCCAAATGATTGACGGTGATCACCTCATGGCCAAGTGTCCTGAACAATCTGGCAAGGCCGTCCCCCAAGATGGTCGAACGCAAATGCCCAACATGCATCGGTTTGGCAACATTTGGGCCACTGAAATCAATGACCAATTTCCGCTTGGGGTACGGAGCTTCCAATCCCAAACAGGGGGAAGCCGCCATCTCCTCGAGCCCGGTGGCAATCGCTTGATCAGTTAAACAAAGGTTCAAAAAACCCGGACCGGCAATCTCAGGGGCAGCTAAAAAGCCATCCAAAGGGACACTTGCGGCCAATTCGGAAGCAATCTCCCGTGGCGGACGCCCCAATTTCTTCCCCAAAGCCATCGCTGCGTTGGCCTGGTAGTGGCCATGGGTTGGGTCATTGCAGGGACGCACGGAGGCTGCAACATCCAGTGCTGAATAACCCAATGTATCCGCTGCCTTTGCCATGCGGTCGCGGATTTTCTGAATAAGTTTCATTTGAATTCAGCCAAAAGCATCGACAACGCTTCACGCCACAATGACATATAGAGATATCTAGCTAGCAGTGGGTTGCCAATCAACTCGCCCGGCGTCAGCCCAAAGCTCTTCGAGTTCGTAATAAACCCTTTTTGTTGGCTCGAAGACATGGACCACCACGTCACCATAATCTTGCAAAATCCATTGGCTTGCTTCATAGCCTTCAATACCGATTCGCTTGTCACCCACCGCCCTTAGCCCGGCATCGACTTCTTCAGCCACAGTTCGCAATTGACGGCGACTGTTCCCGGTACTGAGGACAAAATAATCATAAAGCGGCGTGAGTTTAGTCAGGTCAAGGATCAAAATGTCCTTGGCTTTATGGTCACTTGCAATGCGTGCCGCCAAAATCGCTCGATCCTTGGCACTAGGCAACCGGCGACCAGATGACGAAGGATCGGTCTTTAAAGCGACAGTCTTAACCTGGGTTTCCAAGTTGCGCTCCATCCAAATTCGCCAAAAACAAGTGTTTATTGGCAACTAAAGGCTCTCGAACCATTCCTCATGATGGCCATCTGGCACCCGCCCGTCAAGGAACCCCCTGACTTATGACGATTTGCTTCTTTTGTTTTGTAAGTGGATAATCCTGCCTAATATGGTCAATCCAAGCCAATTTCAGGGGATCGGGGCAGGTTTAAAGTCTTTATGAAAATGCAAATCGCCTCGGATTCAAGTTCGGCCAGCTCTAGCTATTGGCCTTGGGCCATTTGCTTACTGCTGCTTCTTGCCACCATGTTGAATTACATGGACCGGGTTTTACTGAACCAAGCCGCAAGCCAGATTAAATCAGACCTTGAAATCGCCAGCTTTTCCTGGAGTTCGACACCCTCCCCAACTCGGGATCACTCCGATTTCAATTACGGGTTCCTGGAAGGGGCCTTTGGAATTTCCTTCGCATTGGGGGCCTTTTTTTTTGGCTGGGCTGCTGATCGTTATTCAGTAGTTTGGCTTTACCCATTGTGCGTCCTTGGCTGGTCCATCGCTGGAGTTGGTTCGGGTTATTCAGAAAATTACCCTCAACTGCTTGCCAGTCGTTGTTTGCTTGGTTTTTTTGAAGCGGCCAACTGGCCCTGTGGATTAGTTACCACCCGATGCCTTCTTTCCCGAGAGAGACGCAGCTTAGGAAACGGCATCCTTCATGGCGGGGGCGCCATCGGAGCAATGCTAACTCCCTTGCTGCTGCTTGCCTTTTCCTTGCCTGGTGGGATCACCGAACTACTTAAAACAAATTCGCTTGCAGACCTTTTATCAAATACCAAGTTGGTGCCCGAATGGCGATTCGCTTTCAAATTCATTGGGATGCTTGGTGCAATATGGGCGTTCATTTGGATACTTTTGGCCCTACCCAAAAAGCATTACTGGCCTTCCGCAAACACCTTTAAATCGGTGAGTTCGGAATCAACTTGGCATTTCATTCGGCGTTTTATCAAGGGACGCCAGTTTTGGATCCTTCTAGCAACCGTATGCTCAATCAATGCCACTTGGCAGTTCTTGCGCGTTTGGCTGCCACCGTACATGCAAGAAGCGCAAGGTTACACCCTTGCCAAGCTTAGTTTTTTCTCCATGGGGTATTACCTCATGGCCGACCTTGGTGCCATGCTTGCTGGAGCTTTAACCTTTTATCTATCCAAAAAAATGGGAATCGAAACAGCCAGGTTGGTGGTATTTGGCTTGGGAGCAGTTGTGTGCCTTCAGGCTTGGGGTTGCACCCAATTAGAGGATGGTTGGATCTTGCGAATACTTCTTTGGCTGTTGGGAATGGCGTCCATGGGACTATTCCCGATCTATTTTGCCCAATCTCAGGATATCTCCACTGCCCACACGGGTAGAGTCACTGGCCTGATGGGTTTTTGCTGTTGGATTTTTTTGTTCTTCATTCAGGCAGGGGCGGGACAGTGGATAGGACAGCGGAAAGAAGTGCTTGTTTCGGAATTTGAAAAAAAACAAATGTCATTGGTCATCGCCAAACAGGAAGCAGCCCGCCGGGCTTATTCGGAGGCCATTACCCTCGCTGGGATTCCGCCAATTTTTGCCTTGGCCTGCCTGTTATTCTGGCCCAAGAAATCGAATGGTCATTTAACCGGAGCTGGCACAGAAATGGGAAGCCTATAAACAACCAACTTTCTACTGTCGCCTGAATCATTAGACTGGCGCTTCTCATTGGTTTCAAACACCAATTCAGCACCTTGAGAAATCAGCGATTGCTCTTCGGGCAAATTCAAGCGCACATGTTTGCTTTTACCCTTTTCCAATACAACCCACCGGGCTGGAGGATTGGATCTGACCTGCGCGATTTTTGAATTTTCCAGAAACACACGGCCAGCATAATAGTGCGCCCATTGGTATGGATCAATCACCTCATCTCCTGGCATTCCGTTGTCCCGGATCCAATGGCCTGCAACCTTAAACCCTGCACGATTGAGATGAAGAGGTTCCAAAGTCAACTTTGCGGCTGCCACAAAAGCTGTAAATGCCAGGCAAACGAAGCAAAATCTCTCCAACTTTAACCTGGAACGATTTAGGGAAAATTGACTTGGATGGGCCCAAATTTTATAGGCCCAATCAGTTATGTACCCACCAGCAATCAATAGCGATGGAACCACTATCAACACCAAGTGCCGATCGGAAACATAACCAAGGTTCGAGGCAACCCTTATTAAGGCAAGAAAAACCCCTAAACCCACACAGGTTTGAACAAGGCATGCGGGATCCGTAATCAATTTATGCCGAAATTTCCAAATACCCAAAAAAGCTGGTAGCCAAAAAGCAAACAACAAACCACGAACAACCATGCCGGTTGTTGCCCAAATACCCCAAGCTAAACCGGGTTTGCCATCTTTTTCAAAGTCATACCAAGCTGCCCACAAGGGGCCACTTGTTGGACCATCTTTAAATAGCGGAGTTTGAACCGACGCGGATGCCTCCACTGGATTCGCTTGTAAAATCCTAGTGGCGGTAGGCTTGCTGGTTAGGCGTCCTATTGTCACGGCATAGGGAACAGCGGGAACCATGAATCCAAGGACTAGCAGCATCATGCCACCTATAGCACCTGCAGCGCCCCGATTTACAATCCAAACACGCTTGATAAACAGCAGATAAAAACCAACCGCCAAACAGGATAAAAAAACCAACCCACCTTCCGGCCGGGTCAAGTATGCGAGTGCTGCGGTGAATCCGGCAATAGCCAAGAAAGACCTTCGCTCAGTATTGATGGCAAAACCAAAAGACCAAATTGAACCGAATGCAAATAACAAAAAGGTTGCCTCTGAGAGGGCATCCGGAAACAAGCGAGCGGTCACCGGTAAAAACTGAACCAACAACACACCCAAGGACGCACCAGGTGGGGCGAACACGGCTCTAGCTAGTCCATAAAGTGGAAATATTATCAACAGACTTGCCAGCACACTTACCAACTGTGCTGACACTTGCATAGCGAGTGGCAAATCCTTTGCCAGGATTGGGCGTACCAAATGGCTCATTCCCAATGTTGCAAAAGGAAAGCCCGGATGCTGTGTCGCTTTTGAAAGAACTTCTTTCCACGGTTCATTTTCCAACTGCCAGGCAATTCGAATGAAGTGAATACTGTCCCGAGCAGTAACCTCTGTTGTGACCAAATGCCACATTCTTAGAATACCGGCAAACAAAATGAGCGCCAGCAGCCAACGCCATTCACTCCTCAAGTTCAATGGCATGAGGACTCTCACCCTTCGGCCCCCTTCAACTATTTGCCACTTGAGCAAAAGCCTCGTTTTAGCGTCTCTAAAAAACAAGACGAGAATGCTTTCGCATTCTCGTCAAATCCAATTCATATCAATAAGCATCCGCTACAAATGTGGTTTAGCGATAAAACTTGGTGTAACCAAAATTATTCAGGTACATCCGACCAGGCAGTTGGGCCTGAGTTGGGAAGTTACTTCTACCAACTACGGTTTGGTTTTGAATCAGATTGGTTTTGGGAGTGAAGAAATAGTCCGCCAGCTTGCCCGAACTACCCCTTACATTCATGGGAGCCGCAATGGGGCCCTGATACGGGTTACCCAATGCATTTACCCCTTGGGCCAACGGCATAGGCTTGGGTTGGGTGTCAGACCCACCCATGATGTTGAAAATTTTTGCCACATCAACCAACCAATTGTTGTTTGATTGCGTTCGGGAAAGCAGCAGCGGTGTCCCATTCAAGGTTTGAGCTTGGCTTAAACCAGCAAACCACATGAGGCAACTGGCAACCGCTAGAAATCGTATGCAGGACCACATAAGCGCACCCCCGTCAGAAAAGTCAACGGCCCAATACCCCCCGAACCGTTGGCAACCCTCTTGGGTTATATCGGTCGGGCAGTCAAGAGAATCTTGAGGGATTTTTCCGATTATTCCTAATCCTTGTAGTTTTTGCAGGTTTATTGGTCTTCCCACACCCTTTTGAATCTTCGTATGGGCAAACTTGCACTTACCCCCCTTTTAAAGAAAGGGAGGAAGGCTCTAGACATTTACTCTTTAGAGGGAGCAACTCGGGATGGATTTGGAAGCGTTAATTCCATTGGGCACTGTAGGTGGCGGGTCAATCACCGAAGTGATTCAGGTTCAGGATTCCGAATCTGGGGCCCTTTACGCACTTAAAATAGGCAAAAGTAGTTCTGGTTTCCCTAGCGATTTTGCGAGGTTGTTTTTAACCCGTGAATCACGGGCCCACGCTATGGTTCGTAAATCCAAATGCCCTTTCTTCCAAAAACTTCTGCATGATGGAACCTCATCAAACCCGCAGTATTTGATCCTTGACTGGGTCGATGGAAAAACACTTAGGGGCGTGATGGACCAAAACGGACCATTGGACATTACAGAAGCTGTTGCCCTTTCCCGCCAAATAGCTCAAGCCCTAGCAGCATTGCACCAAACCGGTTTGGCACATGGAGATGTTCATCCGGAAAATATCTTACGCGGTGAAGACGGAACGGACCGGCTTATCGATTTAGGTTGCGCGCACTCTATCGACGACCCCTTACCCGAATGCGAAGGGCTACTGATTGGTTCGGCTGACTACTGGTCGCCAGAAGCCTGCTCCTCGCATGGATTTTCTGGCCCTGAGGCGGATATTTTTGCTTTGGGAGTTGTGCTCTATGAATCTTTGACCGGATATCGCCCTTGGGCGGAAGGCAATGACCTTCGTGAAATCATTCGCCGGCGTCACGGCGACCCACCCAAGCCGTTCCCCTTAGAGCGCACGGATGTCCCCATAGCCCTTAGGCAACTCATTGATCGCATGCTAGCCAGAAGAATGAGCCAGCGGCCAAAATCAAGGATGGTTGTCAGCGAGCTAATTCGTTTGGAACTTGGCTTGATGAGTGGAAATGCCAATGCAGCTTAGATTTACTGGCTAACTTAAGAAGTCTGTCCCTTCAAAATCAGGATCGGAATATAAAACAAAACCCTTGCTTAGCAATTGTTTCGCAGCCTGCTCATGTTCCTCAACATGGAGGGCCAGAGCTGCGTTACCGCTAGGCCCAACAAGCATTGGGTAAGCATAATGTATATTAACCTCAGCCTCTAGAAGACTCTTGCATATTTGCAGTAGCGGCTGATTAACATCTGGGATTCGCACAACCAGTAGATCACTTTCTGCAAACATAAGGCTTGCCTGCTCGAGAATTTCCCTGGCCCTGTCTGCATCATTGAGGACTAGGCGAATAATCGCGCAGTCGGCGGTATCAACAATGCTCATCGAGACGATGCGCACATCGGTGGTTTCGAAGTGACGGACAACAAATGCTAACCCACCTACCCTATTTTCAACAAACACATTGAACTGCCTAACCCCCGGCCAATCGCGGCCATGGGCGGTACTTAGGCCAGAATGATAATCATCGTCGCCACCTTGAGTCGGCATAGCGTCTCCCGAACCTTATAAGACCAAGACCTTGGTGGCCTTGTTGCCCTTGCTTTACTTCAAGACTTTTGTATTGAGGCGAGACTCCAAGACGAGGTGTCTTGGATGAATGATTTAATAATCTCTGAATATTGAAGCCCAATGCAAAACGAGCCCAACACATCCCAAAACCCCTTCAAAATCGAAGTAGCCGATCGCGTTAAACGGTTACCGCCTTACTTATTCGCAAAGATAAATGCGCTTAAATATCAAAAGCGTCGTCAGGGGATTGATGTGATTGACCTTGGGATGGGAAACCCTTCGGATGTTCCCGACCCCCAAGTGATTGAGAAAATGGTCGAAGCGGTTCGCGACGAGCGCAACCATGGTTACTCCACGGCCAATGGATTGCGGAATCTTAGGAAAGAAGTGGCCATTCGCTACGAGAAAAGATTTGGAGTTCATTTGGATCCGGATTCGGAAGTGATTGCCGGATTGGGTTCCAAGGAAGTCTTTAGCCACATGTGCCTGGCTCTCCTTGGCCCGGGTGACACTGCAGTGGTCCCGGCCCCGTCATTTCCAATTCATGTCTACGCGGTGATGTTGGCATCTGGCAATGTGATCAGCTTGGACTGCACCGACCCGCTAAAATTTTTGTCGCAAGTATCACTTGTTGCGGAGCAGCTTTATCCAAAGCTAAAAGTGCTAATTCTTAATTATCCTCACAATCCGACCACCACAGTTGTCGAGCAGGACTTCTTTAAAGATGTGGTAGCCTTGGCCAAGAAGCACTCCTTCATGGTCATTCATGACTTCGCATACGGGGATGTCTGCTTTGACGGCTACAAGGCCCCCAGCTTTCTAAGCGTGCCTGGCGGGAAGGATGTGGGGGTAGAGACCACCACCATGAGCAAAGGCTACAACATGGCGGGATGGCGCTTAGGTTTTTGCGCGGGAAACCCGGAAATGATTCGGGCCTTGGCGACCATCAAGGGCTATTACGACTATGGAATTTTCGCTGCAATCCAAATCGCGGGGATCGTTGCCTTAAGGCATTGTGACGATTTGGTAGAAAACCAAGCCATGATTTATCAAAAACGCAGGGATGTGCTTGTGGAGGGTTTGAACCGTATGGGTTGGGAAACCATCCCGCCTAAAGCAACCATGTTCGTATGGGCCCGATACCCCAAAGAATGGCGGGAAAAAATGGGTTCAATTGATTTTTCAATGAAATTGATCGAAGAGGCGGAAGTTGCTGTCAGCCCGGGCAGAGCGTTCGGGGAACTTGGCGAAGGGTACCTTCGCCTAGCCTTGGTAGAGAATGAGCAGCGCATGCGGCAGGCCTTGAGGAACATAGGAAGGTGCCTCAAATCAGAGGTTGATCCTACTCAATCCCTGCCTAGCTAAACTTCATTCGTTTCCTTCCTTAGTGGAAAGGCCAACGCCACACCAACGGCAGCACAGAGTGACGAGGCAAACCCCCATACCAAAGGCTCCATTCCCCAAACAATCAGTGGGGCGAGCTTGCTGGGGCGGGGTTTACCCCAACCTGGCAACCAGCCAAAAAGACTTTGCAATTGTGCCCCAAAAATTACTGCTGGGGAAGCTTTGGTGGCAGTATCTGTCCATCCAAGAATGTAAAGCCCCACCAAAACCGAAAATCGGACTAACATATCTGCTAATTTTCCCTGCTAATTTGCCCTTTGCCAAAACAAAGCAAAAATTATGGGGAACAAAAACGCCGATGCCTGGGCGGTTATTGTGAACACAATCACATACTGCAAAAAATCAGGTGGAAAAATTGCTAATGCAGCCACCAGAAAACCCAAACCGCCGGTGGTGGAATAGGTCAGGATGCGAATGGATTTTTTGGAAGCGCCGGGATTGTGTGTGCGCTGGTAAAGATCACGAACAACCGTGGAACTTACCAAGAACAAGAAAGCCACCACTGTGGACATAATTGCAGCACAGGGAGCCGCCAAAAGCAGGCCGGAAAGAATCGGGGAAGCTAGTTTGCGAACCATAACCGGCATAATACTGTCAGGCTCACTCTCAGAACCCATACCCTGACCTTACGCGGTGGGGAACGTAGCGCGGGCGCAGATGAAAATCACCATCAAGGAAAAATAAGTGAGGGTGTAATAAAAGGCGACCAAAACCAAAGCCCGCTTCAGGCTTGGTGTATCCTTAAACGCCATCAATCGAACCATGCCACTAGGCTGACCGGCTGAAGAAAATGGCCACATTATGGAAAAAGAAAAGGCGATACCTAAAAGCAGAAAAGCGGAGGGGACCAGGGCACTAATCAGGTCACCGACTTGACCACCGGGAGGTTGCATCTGCCTTAATCGTTCTGTGGCCACGGCCAAACCTGTGAGGCCATTCTGTCCACGGAAATGGGACCAATCTAGTGCAAAAAACCAAGACCCCAGGCAGCGATTTCCCAAAAAATAACCGCCAAGAAAAGAACCCTTTGAGGCAAATCGATGTGCCAACAGGCTGCCCCCCCTGACCATTAAAGGCTAAATGCCAAAAGGCGCCAAACCGAATCTTCAGACAATCCCATGGCAAGATCCCCAAACAGTTAAGGGCGACTTTTGGGCGTCGGGACACTGCCATCAATTCGAGTCATCATTCGGAATGATAAAAAATGCAAAAACCACAGTAAAAGCGGTGCAAAGCAGCCAGGGCAAAACTATCCCCAAAAACCCAATCGGGCACTCACCAAACAATCCCCATGGATTCGGGACACGGTTTGGGCGGTGCCCCAACCATTGACAAACTCCCAAAACCACAGCATAGGCAACAGTAAAAAAATTAAGCTGGCCCAAAATTCTGGATAAACCACGGGCTATATCGATTTCAAGTCAGTTGATTTGACCGATTCATTTTCAATTTGGCTTAAGTCCATGTGACGGCATTCTCCAGATTAGGAACGCGCAGGCTAATTCAAGGTTGCAAAGGCGGAGAAAGGGTGCAAACCATCCCATGGAACTTGCGCCCTAAATAAACCGGTGAAAAACGACTTTGGCAGGAAGTTACTTGCACTGCGAATTCAACGGCAAAAAAAAGAGGATGGGGTAATCAGATTAACATAACTTCAAAAGGCAAATGAAAAAACGGCTGCAAACGCTTTATTTTTAACCTATGATAGTCCTTCAGGAAATAATTGTGGCTGTCGTGAAATAACACTCACGGCGCCTGGATCCCAACTATCGATTGCTAACCCCGCCTTGAAGGTATTCGCCCATGGCTAACACCGCATCGACTGCCGTAAAAAACCAGCCTACATTTTTAGGCCACCCGGTTGGCCTATACATCCTGTTTTTCACCGAGATGTGGGAAAGATTCAGCTATTACGGTATGCGTGCGCTCTTACTTCTTTACATGATCAACTATTTCCGTTGGAGCCAAGCCGAAGCATCTAATATTTACAAATGGTACACCTCGCTAGTTTATGTGACCCCACTCATTGGCGGATTTTTGGCTGACAGGTACCTTGGCAACCGGATGGCAGTTGTAATTGGTGCGGTCTTGATGGCGCTTGGGCACTTTTTCATGGCCTTCGAGCAAAGCTGGATTTTCTTCACCGCTTTGGTTTTGCTGATTATTGGCAATGGTTTTTTCAAGCCAAACATGTCAACCCAAGTAGGCAGGCTTTATGGCAAAGGGGACATGCGAAAAGATGGCGCCTACACCATCTTTTACATGGGTGTTAACTTAGGAGCATTTTTATCCCCATTGGCTTGCGGTTGGCTAGCAGAAAACACCCAGGGAGGTTACCATTCGGGATTTTTTGTTGCTGGCGTTGGCATGGTACTTGGCCTTATTACTTACTTGTGTGGGTCACACCTGATTCGGGAACTCCCAGAAGGGACTGTGGCGCCGGCAGAATTTCTGTCCAAAAACGAAAAGGCAGGTCTTGAACTGACTGAAG
>Ga0315905_10001508_pt1 | contig 25025 bp, 58 predicted proteins | sample LakEriMetagenome_5_FD_203522 | JGI IMG/M metagenome (GOLD analysis project Ga0315905, IMG submission 203522) | Freshwater fungal communities from buoy surface, Lake Erie, Ohio, United States - Buoy 4 MA121 | ecosystem: Environmental > Aquatic > Freshwater > Lake | place: USA: Lake Erie, Ohio...
CCCAGCATTACTACCACCACCAGCGCCACCGCCAAGGCCATTAATGCTGTTAAAACTGCTGTTTGCGCCGTTTGTTCCTGGTAAATCGCCAGTGGCAGTGGCGGCAGTCCCGCCAGCACCAATAGTGACTGAATATATAGTCAATCCCGATAAAGTAGTGCTTCCTGTTACAAAGCCACCACCGCCGCCACCGCCGCCACCAACGGTGCCGCTGCTATAGCGACCACCACCGCCGCCGCCGCCTACGACCAAATAAGTAACCGTAGGGTTATTTGAACTGAAAGTGCCAAATGTGCTAGCCCACGAATTTTCAGCCGTCTTAATTATCTGAATTGAATTATTTGAAGCCACTGTAGGTGTTGGTAGTGCAACCGGAAAGTTGTTTGTAAAAATAGAAACGCCTGATGCGCTCAAGGCTATAGGGTTGGTTCCCCTGTTCACAATCGTAATCACCGTCCCAATTGGGAACGCAACCGATGCGTTTGTCGGGATCGTGATCGTCTGTGCCCCAGTGTTCGCCGAATAGATGTGCTTACCAGCGTCATCAAGAACAAGCGTGTAGTTACCACTTTGGATGTTCTGTGGGTAGGATACTGTGCCCCCAGAAGGAGCCGAAGAAGTATGCGATGCGTCGACCCATTGACTAGATGTACCATCATTATAGTAAATTTTTAGAACACCAACAGTGCTGTTCCACCATAGTGAGCCATTACCTGGTGAGGCTGGGGCTGTATCCGAAACGGATATACTTGCCCCGCCACCACCACCTGTAACATCAACGATAGTTTCTACGCCGGATACATTTTTCTTTAAGTATAACTTACCATCAGTCGTATTAATAGCCAGCTCACCAAGAGCTAATTGTGCGGTGGTCGGTACCGCATTTGCAGTAGCCGACCTCCTTAATTGAATTGTATTTGCCATATGGCTCCCTCCAGTGCTTATATAAGCGGGGCTTTAATTATTAGAATGTTCCGCCGTCGATTGTGCTGTTCGCACTTAGGTAGTCCGTACCTTCCGTAGCTGCGGAATAGCTTGTTCCATTACCTTTTAATAGGCCGGTAATTGCTGCTGTAAGTCCAAGACCACCCTTTGTAACACCAATTGCTGTAGCGTTCCAAGTACCAGTACCCACTGTACCAAGTGTAGTTATAGTTGTCTGACCTACATAAGTAGATGCAATATCAATAGCATCAGCTGCAACTGTAATGCGGTTAGCAGTACCTACAACGTCGATTGTATTGCCTGTTTTAGTTAGACCATTACCTGCCGTAATTTGTCCAGCTCCAGAGAACTGTGTAATTGTAATTGGGGTTGTACCAAGTGTACCGCCCTGATCTACTGTGAATAGGAATCCATTCTCGGCATTTGTTGTGCCTCTTTCAACGAATACAAATGCAGCCGGTAGTTCAGCCCAAAGGCTGGCGTCATCCGCGCGAGTAAGCACCCAGTTTGTAGATGCAGAACCAATGTTAGTTACTACGAAAATACCATTTTGTGCAGCAGTAGTCTGATCTTTAACAAGTACGCGATCATTCACTGTTAGTGTGATACCATCAATGGCTAGTGCGGCTTGAGCTCCACTATTAGTTAGTGTTTGTGTAGTAGCTGTTACTGTTAAGTTAGCAGTTGTTGCTACTACAGTGCTTGCTTTAGGATCGAGTCCTTGAATAGCAAGATCCACGTAGTTCTTAGTCGCGGCATCTTGTGCGGCAGTAGGATCAGCAAGACCTGTGATCTTCTGCGAGTTCATAGCAAGCGCGGCTGCTGGAGCTGCGAGCTGTGCTACTGTACTTGTGCGTACCTGGGTATCAAAGTCACTGATCTTAGAAGCAGTAAGTGTAGGTATATCTGCAGCAACTAGTGAGCTGCTAGCAATTACGCGTCCTTTAGCATCAACCTGTACTTTAGTATACGTACCCGCAGTAACACCAGAGTTTGCTAGTGTTAGTGTAATTGCTGTAGTACCTGTACCAGAAGCGTCGCCAGAGATAGAGATTGACTGGTTGGCAGTTAGATACGTACTTGTATCAATAGCATAAGTATCAGTACCTGTACGTCTAATGAAACCGGCTGTAGCGGTATTCATGAATGTGGCTAGGGCTGTAAGTGCCGGACCTACACTAATACTATATGTTGTATTAGTAGCTGTATTTGCACTATATCCAGTACCAGTACCAACTGTAACTGTTGTATTACTTGCGCCTGCAGCACCTACTGAGAATGTAAGGGTACCATTGTTTACTGTAGGTAGATCACTTGTTAAAGCTACTGTACCCGTACTTGCAGGTAATGTTAGGGTAGTTGTACCTGCAACAGCACTTGCTACTACTTTGGTCGTTCCACTTGTGGAACCAGCAAAGATAGCGCCATTTGTTGAGCCAGCAGCGTTGAGAGTTACCCCTCCAGTTAATGTAACTGCGGTAGTAGTAGATGCTCCACGACCAGTTACTGTAGCTAATGTATCGCTCTCTGCCGTTAAGTATGTACTATTATCTAATACATAAGTGTCGGCACCGCTTCTCTTTAGGAACCCTGTACCTGATAGCCCAGAAATTGAAGTAAGGTCGGCATCTAGTGCCTGAACTTCGCTAGATTTAGCGAATACTTCATAACTGTTTGATCCTGTACCTACTGCGATACGATTTTCGTCTGTAATTAGGTACGGTTCGCCAAGATTTAATGTATTACCTGTGACAGCAGCATTAAGTTGAGCTCTAGTACCTCTTTTAATCTTTAAAAGATTTGCCATTTATTTATTCTCAGAATGTGCCGAAGTCTACATTCGCTACAGCTAATTCCATGAAGCTGTTGTTAATATCTTTTTGAATTGTTATACTACTGTTTGTTCTAAGTACCCCATTTGTTCCAGTAGTGCCTCCTAAATATCCTGGGACACCATTTGCAACAACGGCTACTTTTTCGTCTTTTAGTTCTTCTGTTTTTGCAAACGACGAATAGCCGCTGGTACTAGTACCAACGGCCAATCTGTTTTCGTCTATGATTAAGTAAGGCTCACCGTCTCTTAGCTGACCTGCTGCCTTAGCAGCCTCAATTTGAGCTCGCGTACCTCGTTTTATTTGTATAGTTTGTACCATGTCCAACTATAACGTACCGAAGAGTACGTGCTTGCCGCTAATGCAGCCTAGCTCTTAGATGTGGTGCTGGCTACTATAATATGGAGCCAAAATGCGCTCAACCAATTCCAGAATGTAAGCTGGATAGTTGTGCCAAATAGCTGGTTAACCGCTAAAATAGATAGCCAAGGGCCTAGAACGAATACTCCTACGATCAGTAGGATAACTCCGCCAATGCCAAGAGCTGTGAAAGTTTTTTCTAACATGTAATGTTACTCCAAAAAGGATGTGAAGTCAAGTTATTTTTCTACGAGGCTAGGATAAAGTCGCCTGTACGGTCTAGAAATTTGTAGTCTATTTTTGTGGGCAGAAACTCTTGAATTGCAGCAAAAATAGTATTTTTATCAAACTCGGCACAAGAGTACACATCAAGTTGCATCAGTCCAGGACTTTCTTCGTCCCAGACGTGCAGAACTATATGACTAGTCTCAATGACTGTCGCTACGGTTAATCCACGATTACCCTCCATATCAGAATACGTAGCATATGGCCCCATTAGAATTTTCATTCCGATGGCCTCTACTAGGTTCTTCTTCCAGACAGTAATATAAGTTGGGTCAGTTGGTGGGGCAGATAATTCTGCCCTCACTACAAGGTGGTGATGTACAAGCAATTTATTTTCCTTCAAGCCACTTTTTAAAGTAGGGTCTATATGGACGATATACGTCCACTCCATATTGTTTAAGATGATCTAGGTTTCCTAGATCGTACGCATAAGCACCGTCGTAATATCCCCCGTAACTATCAATACTAGGGAAATATGGCGAGACCTCTTCAATAGTCTCAATAACATAAACTCGATAGTAATTAGCGATATGTTTTTCACTAACATTATGTTTGCGCTCTAGCACGATGGCCATACAATGCCTACGAGCATGCCATACGACTTGTCCATGCTCAAATTCTTCGCGCGCGCACTGTTCAGGAATAATACCTGGCTGCCAGTAGTTTGCTCCAACAACTTTTTGCGGAACTCCTACAAACTCAATAACATCCTTAACAAATCCAGGAGAACGATAGATGCGCTTTGAAATATCTGTTACTGCGTCTCCATCAAGATAACTCTCGATTATAGTTTGAATCTCATACTCGGTTGCCGCTTTACCTCGGTTTGCAGCCCTACGCTGCTGCTGGTCTTCTTGGTCTTGCTTAAACTGTTCAATAACTTTAGATAGGCGAGTAGTATTGTACGCAATATTAAGAATGTCACAAGCGTCTTTTTTAGAGATAGGCTTTTCAGCCTCTAAAAGCTGGATAACTCTTTTGATGCTGGTTTCAGTAATGTTTTCGCCTTCTTTAATCTTTACTTTACCACGAGCTGCCATGCTATATCTCCCCGAAAATGAGTTGTTATTATACTAAGAAAGACTTGAAATGTCAAGTTAAATTTTAAAGATCCTAAGTACTTCTTCATCTAGATCGTAGTCTAGCATATCGCCCTCTTCCCAATCGAGCCTTCTAAGCATGCTCTCTGGTATAACAATAAAGTATTCGTCGAGGTCTTCGTTATATTCTAGTTCCATATTCATTCCACTGTTCCTTGACAAGCCTCAACAACATTTGGAAAATGTTGTTGAATAATGTTCCAGCATTGTTCTGCAACAATACGATGTTCCTTTTGAGTGGCTTTATCCATACGAAGCTGACAATAATGAATCCAGCTACGGAGAGTTCCCGCCATAATCATGGTTGATTCTGTACAGCCTTCTGGAAGCACAGCGCGAGCCTGTTCCTTGGCAATACCATTTTCTATTGCCCAGTTGTAGGCATCTTTTGCTGCTATTGTGGCGCATTCTTGTATTGCTTGCCACTCATCAGCTAGTCTCTGTCCTTCTTCGCCCACCTCGACGGAGTTCTGTCTATTCTTCCGATCTTGTAAGCGAGCTTCCCTTGTAACAAATCCAAGATCTCTTGTTGGATCAGCATAACGCTGGCTATATTCTTGGAAGGCGAAACTTCTGTGTCGTAAGATTTGGCGAGCAATATCTCTAGTCGTTTTAATTTCCATGCTGACATGTACCATCTCCAGTGGCGACCAGTGCTGATTCTTAATTAGATAACTAACCAATTTATTAGCTGTCGCCAGATTATTTTGATTTGAGGGATTAGATACTCTAGCTCCCCAAGCTACTAGTTCTTCGGCTGTGTTACAGTCTGTATAGGCACTTGGCTTAGAGATAGAGATTAGGTTTACTTCACTCATTGAATCTCTTCCAGTGCCTCTAGCTTATCCTTGTACTCGGCAATATGTGCTAGCTCAAGTTCAATAGCGGCCATAAAATCAGTATGGTCATGAATAGCCATTGGATTGTCCATCATAATGTGGACGTTCATTGCGTGCTTATCAATATGGGCCTGGAAATGCTTCTTAAGCACCCTTTTAATCTTATCTTTCATTCGACTCTCCATGATGTTGTGTTTAATTTAATATTTGTAGGCCAGTCGCCTTCGGTATAAGATTTATCATGAAATCTTAACTCGTTTGTGGGCATGATACAAAGTCTGCCATTGTCTAGTTCTATGAACATGAACTCTTTCGACTGGGATGGATCCATTGTGTACCCATCATTCATAGGAACGGCAGTAAACAAATACATGCCAAACTCGCCGCTCCTACGTATCTCAGCCGTTTGATTATTCAAATAGTCATACTTTATTACTGAGAATTGATCGCCGTAGCAGTCCCAAATCTGAGAATCCTCAAGAGACCATATCGGTTTCGGTTCTGGAGAGAATGCTAGAGCATGAGGAGGAACACCTCGCCACACAGCACCACACTCTAGCATTACATGGCAGCCCCAAGAGTGTCCAGGTTTTGAATGTAAAGCGAACCAAATACAGGGTTCAAAGGTATATGGCTCTACACCCTTGCGGATGAATGATGAGTCTACCCAACAGTAGATATGATGTGGGATATTCCCAGAACCAGTATATAACATTATTTATTACGTACTCCAATAATAATTAGTAGTGCAATCAGTACTACCCAGAACCATGCAGGTAATTGGGCTAACAAACTTAGGAATAATAAGACGAAAATCAATTGTATTATTAAATCCATTTACTACCTTCCTGAGATTCTGCCAGCCTGTGCAGCTACCATGTCGTCATCCCACCAGTCTGGTTTACCGCGTACTTTCCATGAAGCAAACGGACCTTTGTCTAACATGTAGAACTTGCGATAAGAAGCGACGGCATCGTCACTTTTAAGCTGATCTGGCATTGCAAGAGTTGGGGTAGACCAACCTACATTTGGTAGTCTAGTAGGCTCTGGCATACGATTGGCCTCTGCACAGGATGCATGAGATTTATTACCGCGCCACATCGTCTCCTCGTTGAGAGCATTGATGTAGTTGATAATCCAGTAGTGATGCTCTAAGCTACTACGTGCCCAAATAGCGCTGGGATGATTGATGTGAGTAGGCAAATATCGAGTGAATACACGCTGGTCAATAGCCGGCTCATTACGCTTATGTTCATTAATAACTCCTAGTTCTTCGCTTGTTAGTTTACGGGGAATGAAGCCTAGATACTTATCGACCCACAGTGTAGTAGTCATAAGCTGAGCTGCTTCCAGCTGCATCTTACCTACATGCTTGTCGATATGATACTCGGCACATTTGTCTAAATCATGGTCAAGATAAAATAAATTCATAGTAAGCCTTTATAGCAAAGAACAGTAGTAAAGTCAAGACTGATTATTAATCTTCTTAACCCAGTCTTCCATAAGCTTAGCGTACCCGCCAATGTCATGGTAGTTATCATCATACATAGGATCACCATTAATAGCACGAGCGAACTTATCCGCTAGTGTGGTGAATCCTTGCTTTACTACTGGAGGTAGTCGTTCCCACTTCTCAGGATATATACGAAAGGCATCCTGAATAGCTTGAGCAATAGTGGCGTGCTCTTCAAAAGAGCCATAACGGGCGCCACGTTCTGCTAGTGTAGTTTCTATTGACATTTGAGTTCCTTCTTGTCATTTACAGCATCTTTTACGCAAATATATAGATCTATGATCTTATTTAGTTGGAAAGATACTGCATTATATCGTTTACTTGTATCTACATTAGCCTGTACAAGTCCACCCATAGTTGGATCTGTAATAGGAGGTAGAGGCTCTGCTTTTTGTGCGAGATTTCCTGGAAGAGGAGGGATTTGCACCGCTGGGGCTAGTCCTGTCTCCTTACCTGCACAAGCGGTAGTAAGAAGCGCCAAAGCTAATATTAGTTTTTTCATTGTCCTAACCCTCTGATTGCATTAAGTTCTTTTAGAACATCTGCATCTGTTTTACACTCTTTATATATAGGCTTTTCTTGAATAATAGTTCTGATACTATTTTCATGAATAACTTCTTTTTGTACCCTAGCCTGATCTTGCTTTCTAGCAAGCTCACCGTAGTTAACTGCTTGGGTTGCTATAGAATCTGTGAGTTTTCTGTTCTTCTCACCTTCTATTTCGATTTTCTTTTCCCACTTAGTGCGTTCTTCTGTAACGCCTTTGTTATAATAAACATTGGATACTACAAAGAATTCTACTATAATTATAACTACCGGAAGTACTATTTTCCAATATTTAATAGCCAGTTCTAGTAACTTTTTACCGAATCCTAGCATCCTTAATGCGAAGAATAGCATATTTCTGCTCTGTGATTCTTACGAATCAGCTGGACAAATGCAAATAGGGGGCTGTTAAGCCCCCTAGTAGCAGTCATCACATTTAGGAGATTCAAATATACGTCTCGTAGAGGGCATTGAACAGCCTGAACAAATATTAGCCGACATTTCTTTAGCAAACATAGAGAAAGCATCTGTTGTCTTGCTCCCTCCTTTATATATAATAGCTAAAGTTCCGTGTCGTACTGAACATTGAACATCTTCAATTGCTACCCCATCATTAAACTCAACATCATATTCTACCATAGCTCTAAAAGCGTCAATAATATGATCCCAAGCTAGCGGGACTTCCTCAGATACGGAGTAGTTCATTGAGGTATTTCTCCTTGTCACTAGATTTGAAATAAGCGCTTTCTTCCGCGAATGTCATCTTTCTGTGCTGTGGAGTACCTTGCTTATCTTTCCAACAGACATGAGTGATGCCGTCGAAAGGTATTGTCCATGGATTACTCATTTTATCTCCTTATGAAAATGCCCCGTTCTGTTTCTAGGTGGAAGCGTACCCAAAAGAATCAAGCTGCTAGAGCTAGACCTTCATATGCGTTGTTATCGTTTGCATTTACGTTTTGTGGCTCTTTGCCAGTCAATAGTCTCGGCGTTCCTATTACACGAAAATCGAATACCAGGTCGCCCCCATCATGAATACTGCTCTTTTCGGCGACTGAACCCTCTATCGGAACAGTATTCATGGTGGAGGCGGCGGGAGTCGAACCCGCGTCTTTCCGCTTTTATTGTCGGCTGTCAGCGACTATGTATATGATATAACAAAAATTACATCAAAAGTCAAGAAATATTTTCTCGTTCCTGCTTAGCACGAAGGTGCTCTGCTGGACTCATTCCGTAATCCATATGATTAACTGAGATATTAGCTAGAATGAGCTTCTGTCCCGTCGAGCGATACCAAAGATCACGTTGCTTCTTTTTTCTTTCCATTTTTTGCTTGTGCGTTTCCTGCATCTACAATCTCCTTTAGGGTTCTACCACATCCTAGACAGATATAAGTTACCTGATCTAGTTTACACTTATTTTGACACTTCTTTTCAGTCATATATACACTATACATACTTTAAGCCTTGATGTCAAGAAGTAAATTAAGCGACCCAAAAGTAATCTTTCCTAGTTCGGGTCAAAATATGTCTTGACTTTCAAGTCAAAATCACATATATTACATGAATGCAGTACAAGAAAAGACCTTGGACGGACGAGGAGCGTTACATTTTGAAAAAGTATTATAAGCTCAAGCCGATGAAGGAACTTCTTGTGCTGCTGCCTGATCGAACAGAGAAGGCTATACATAATCAGGTATCATATTTAAGAAAAAGGAAATGGACTTTTGGGTAAAAAGAGAAAGAGATCAAAGACGGTCTCTAAGGGTGAACGTCGCAATGTTTCGGCAGCGAATTCGTTTGACACTTGGGGAGTAATTGATCGAGCTATATTCAAAGCCAAAGCCCTTGCTGCCGGGAAGCGGGTTTGTTTTACAATCCCTAATCCCGACAAAACTAACACTAAAGCAAGGTTTATTAAGGTATGTCAGAATGGACGATAATGTCGTTGAGCTATTTGGGAAGAATCCTACAGTAGTTGTAGTGGATGAGATTGATCCTGTATTAAATTTTATACAGGATATATTTATTCCGTGGGCTATTGATAATGAACTTGATATTAACTCCATGAAGTTCAAACTTAACGCAGCAACTATTATGACATGTTTACAAGGAATGTTACTGGATGACATTTGAGAAGTTACATGAGGATGCAATTATTCCTCAATACCAAACAATCGGATCAGCTGGTCTAGATCTTCACAGTATTTTAGCAACCACGATTTTGCCTGGAGAGAGGCAACTAGTAGGCACTGGCCTGCGAGTAAATCTTCCCAACGGTACAGAGGGGCAAGTCCGTTCTCGCTCTGGCCTTGCGGCAAAACATGGTATTATTGTTCTCAATGCCCCTGGCACTATAGATGAGGATTATCAAGGAGAGATTAAGGTCATCCTTTATAATGCTGGTGATAGTACTTTTAGCATTGAGAAAGGTGATAGAATCGCACAACTAGTGGTGGCACAGGTATATAAACTCGCCGGTCATACACTAGAGAATATTAGAGAAGATAAGGGATTCGGGTCAACAGGTCTATGAGAGTCGAAGTAAGAAATAACAACGTGGATCGTGCGATGCAGATTCTAAAGAGAAAACTCATCGACGAAGGCGTCTTCAAAGAGTTACAGGAACGTCGTTGCTATGAAAAACCAAGTGATAAAAAGCGTAGGTTAAAGCGAGCGGCAGTTGCCAGGGAGAGACGTAGGGAGCGCGAAAAAATATCGTGATAACTACTAGTGGATTGTATAAGTGAAGTAGCAAGCGTAGTATATGCTGAAAGTCGTGGGGAAGGTGAACAAGGTATCAGAGCCGTTATTCATGTGATAATGAATAGAAGCAAAGAGCAGGGCGTTAAGCCTTGTATTATTGTTAAACAACCCAACCAATTTGCAAAAGGAACTAAGAAACCAGCCGATCCTAAGTGGCAACACATAAGAAAGATGGTATTAGAACCTGGGAAAGACCCTACTAACGGGGCTACTTACTTCCATAATTTGACAGTCAAGCCTAGGTGGTCTTATAGATTTAAGATAACGTATAAGTTTGGCGATCATATTTTCTACAAACCTAAAAAATAAAAGAAGCCCGTTAGGTTCGCCTAGCGGGCTTTTTTATGCTCGCACGTAATCTTTGTACTTAAAAAGTGCTTCGTCGGCGCACCTCAAAAATAAAGCCCGCTTCCATTGCTGGAGGCGGGCTCTTTTTGTTTCAGACTTCTAGAATCTGGCTCATTTTGAAGAACTTATTCTCACCGTTGTAGCCACGAGGATTACAGACGATTCTAGTATCATTGATGCTATAATCAAAGCAGTCGTGCATATGTCCGTGTGTCCATAGCTTAATCTGCGGTCGGTCTATAATAAACCCATCTAACGATGAGTAGTACCCATAATTCATCTGGGTCTCATTATGATACTTTGGATGAACACTCATGAAGGATGGAGCATGATGACTCATGATAACGACGTTATCTAAGCCTGCACTAGCCTCGTCAAAAAACTTTATAGTTTTGCGGTGAAGTGCAGCCGCATCCGACGGCCTAAAGCGGCCCCCATATTCATCACCCTTCCAACTAATGATACGAAAGTCATTCATACCAGCCATGAGGTATTGCTCTGTAATAGGATCGTTATGGTTCATATCAGTCCAAAGAGTAGCTCCTAGGAAAGTGATTCCGTCCTTCTCCCACTTCTGATTATTCAGAAAATGAATATTAGGAAATACTGACAGATAATTCCTGATAGTATCATCAGTTCTATCAATATATCCCTTGTAGTATTCATGATTGCCAGGAATATACAGAACGTTCTCATACTCATTCGAGCAAAACTCGAAGAAATTGAGAAAGTCTAGGGACTTAATATGATAAGGACTATTAATACTCTTATCAAGGTAAGCACCCATACAAATATCACCATTGAGCATTAGAAGGTCGGCCTTCTCCTCATTCTTTGGAAAGAAATCAGCATCGAACTCTAGATGTAGGTCGCTCATTTGTTTAATACGCATAAAAAATCTCCCTTTAAGCAGCCATTATAGCGCCTAAAGGGAGACTTGTCAATATTTAATTTTATGAACGTACTCTAAAGCCTTCTCTGGCCCCCACTCTATTAGATAGGGGTGGTCTTCAAAGAATAACTTAGCTACTTCATCTTCAGTAACTTCTCGGCATCCAATAATATTCTCAGCTACATGATGTTGACCGAATTCCTCTACGGCTTCCATAATAACTTCGTCCCTGGCATGAGCGCCTTCTTCGCATTCTACCATATAACGCATACGAAACATAGATACTGTCTCAACTAGATACTTGGGCATTTGCACATCTTTCCTTGATAATTGGTGTCCATATCAGTAATATAGTCTTGTATAATAGTTACAATGGTTTCAAACTTTTCGTTTTCATCCCATTCTTCTACTATCTGTTTGGCTAAAGATACTGCTTCTTCTCTAAAATTTACCATTCTGGCCCCTCTGTCTGTCCTGTGCGTTCATACACATAGAAAAAATCTAGTCCATAGGCTGGACATACCATTAGTTTATCTGGCATACCATTAACGTCCTGTTTGCCTAGCTCACCGCAGATGAAATAGGTATAAGGAATATGCTCAGCCATAAGATGCTTATATGACTTATAAATCCGGCGAAGAGCTTTTAGTTCGCCTTCAAATGCTTCCATTTCCATTATAGTTCCCTCAAAAATAGTGCATCATCATACCCATCTGCCCAATCTTCGTATGACTTGGAGCCATACGCATAGGGGTTATTGGTTCGCGGCAATCCATAGCTAAAAGCATTAGATCCTAGTATGTAAGCATAGCTCTCTTTGTTCTTTTCGAGTTTAGCTTGAAAACTGGTCATTAGTCCCAGAGACTCCTGTAGTATTTTCCGAAAAGAATCAATCCTCGGTTAATACGATCATTATACTTTTCTAGGCCTTCCCTGTCAATACTAAAAGTATGATTTGGTCCGTGACCCATAGTAGAGTAGTCGCCGTTATCACTCTTTGTCCAGATAAGGTCAGTTTTACCACTATAGAAAGCTTGCTCGCCAGGACATTCTTTGCTAATCTCATTGAAGGCCCAAATCATTTCGTCCATGATCCATTCCCATTGTTCTTCTCCAGAGGCGTCCTTAAGACAGGCTGTAGGAAGATCATTATAGTCTACGCTACCATAGCCATGATTAGTAGCCTTAAGCTGTTTGAGTCCAGGAAGAATAATAAGAGATAGGGTATGGTCTAGGCTCCAAGTGTCATAGGAATCGTACTTGACCTTTTCCTTTCGCTTACGAAACTTATTTATAGGTTTTAGACAGAAGTCAATACCATCTAAAATTCCAACTACGATATGGTCAATCCAGATGTACTGATCTTTTTTAACGTCAATCCACTCATCACCATACATAAGTTCAAGATACTTGCACTTAGTACGATGAGTGGTGATAAAGCTTTTATATGGTCCAATATTAACTTTCATGTTCTTCAATCCATTCTATCTCATGTATAGCTACAGTTCTAGTTTCCATGGTTCCATCAGGATACTCTAGGTTCAGAATTACGCCGGTGGATTCTTCCCTACGACTGTAGGAATGTACTACATATACGATGCCGGCATCGTGCCACATATCTGTATTGAGTCTACACTTCATTAGTTTCTCCGCATCTTTGAGATTTCTTCCGCAGATTCCTGACTAAATACAGGAACCATGTTGGACTTGTGCATAGTGGCGATACCAAGAAGGCGGTCGCCAGTGTACTTCATTTCGCGCTTAGGGGCAGCGAATGAGTCATAAGTGTCGCCGCTAGGATACTTTGGAGTCTCACGACGATAAGTTGTGGCTTCCATCGCAGGTTTAGGGTGGCCTTTGCCGCGTGAGCGGCGTAGCTTGCCTGAGCGGTAGGCTTCGTACTGTGCCAGCGTTTTGGTCTTAGAGCCTAAACGCTTCATGAGCTTATTATAGTCGTTAAACTCTTGCATAAACTTATCGGTCATTATGTTCTCCATGTCTAATCAGTTCTACTAACCAGCGAATCTGAGGGTGGTGCGTTTCAATATAACTAATAATTTCTTTTTGCTCTGCTTCTCGACCAAAGGCCTCGCCACTGTCATAAGACTTTTGCATAAGAAATGTGTGAGGTAAATCCATAAGTATCTCCATTAATTTCAATCAATATACACTAAAAGGCAAACCATGTCAACACAGAAAAAAAGGGGAAGCCTAAGCCTCCCCTTCTTTTGGTTGAAATTTACCACACCAGTCTTCGTCAGAGACCTGTGGCCAATCTCCTACAATTGGAGGATTCGCCCTACAGATATAAACTGTACTATCATGCTTTCTATTTACTTCATCCCCATTAGCGTTAATGAAAGTAAATAAATCGCCCTCCTTGACTACTAAATCACAGAATACACAATTTGTGCACTTAATTTCCATATTTTCCTTAATGAATAGTATGAGTAATAATATATTGCTCATCTACTAGCCATTGCAGGATAATACCCATTTTCTCGTCAGAGATTTCTAGGTGTTCCTGAATAGCAACAAGACTATTCCATCCGTGCATTAGTAAATAAAGCACTCTATGTTTGATAACTTCTTCATCCATATCCTAAACTTTCTTAAATAATCTTACACAACTCTAGTGCTTCCATTGGTGTAAAATCTTCCGCAAGATAAGCCTCATATAAAGAGCGTCTAGCATATGCTATATCTGAAGCGCGTTCGGCTGCTATCATATAGCTTTCGGTTAGTAGCTTTACAATCTCACCTGGAGTTGGCTGTTTTTGGCTCATCCAATTCTCACACTACTCCCGCGACCACGGGAGGCTCTATCCTTAAACATCGCTAAGAATATATCATTAATATTATCTGATTCCTTAACAAGATACCCAGTCGGATCACCTACCACATGACGGTATAGGGCCCAAGTATCTCCTTCAAGGTCTAGTTCGTAGCGTTCATCGCCAGTAAATCTTAGTTCCATAACACAGTTATACATTAAAATAGGACTGGAGTCAAGAACTTTTTTAAGCAAATAAAAAGGGCCGACTATTCGAAAATAGCCGACCCTTCAGATGCGTGTTACGTTTACACGACTGCTCGTACTTTGCGAGCTGTCAACTGGTTTTTGATTTAACTACATCTAAAACACAGTAAACAAACGCCTCGTGGTATCGTCAGAGGTTAACGCTAGTTAAAGGTAGCCTAGAACCTGACCAGTGACTAACTGGAACCTTTCGTCACAAATAGGTAATCATCCTACTCATGCGGAGCACTAACGTGTCTCATACCGGCACTTAGCGGTTATCTTACGAAAAACCTTTCTGTGCAATATCCTCACAGGTAAACCTTGAAGAGGACTAAATATCTGGAGCGGGCGATCGGGATCGAACCGACGACGAACAGCTTGGAAGGCTGACACTCTACCGCTGAGCTACGCCCGCGTTCGTTCGCGTTGTTAAATTTGTAGCCGAGGTATTACGCCCCCTCTCGCCCATCGACAGGCTAAGGGATTTACGATCATGCATCACGGTTAATTACTCCGTGTCCCTCTATTGCGAGGTGCGTTCCCTACTCGTTCTTTTGCGTTGACGACTACAAAACTTGGTACCAGTAGCTAGGATCGAACTAGCGACCAAGGGAATATGAGTCCCGTACTCTACCGCTGAGCTATACTGGTGTAATAAAAAGACTACAAGGTACTGGTTGCAGAGGTCGGATTTGAACCGACGATTTCCGGCTTATGAGACCAGCGAGGACAACCTGACTCCTCTACTCCGCGATAAATGCTATTAAAAGACACTAGTAAAGTGATAAAGGTCCTAAAAACCACGATCGTTGCTATAAATTCGGCCTTGAATGTATACTAATGTCATTTAATAGCACTCGTTAAAGTGCTATACGAAGGATGAGATTACTCCTTCTAACGGAAGTCTTTGGTCATTACCCAATCCCTTGCGAGGATGGTTCTACCTTTATCCACCAAAACGTCTCACGACTGTTCTAGTAACTTCCAGTGCTGCCTTATTAAAGTGATGGCGTTTTCACTGTCACATCGTGCTAATCATCCTTCAATCACCCGTCTGCCTTGCGAGCAGTTCAGTTCCGCTAAGAACTTCCGTAGTCTTTCCGAACAAACAACTTTGGCTTGCGACCTCCGTTGCACCACATTGTCTTACGACTGTGGTATTAAGCACCTTTCACACGATGCCGAAGCGGACTTTGCGTTTTGCTTTATAATAGAGTTTCAGTCTATCCATATATAAGTGAAACATAAGTTTTGCTAATCTACCTCGAAGTGCCACTTCCGCTGCTTCATTTCCTTTTGGGAAACAAAATACAACACTCCGACTGTTTTTCTCCTTGCGGGATACTAGACCATACTTCAGGACTTGCGCCCTTGATATTGCTGTGTAGCTCTTTCACGCTAATGATCGAACACCACAACTACCAGTTAACTGTACGCACCTCATGTTTTGGCTTGCTATGGAACAGGACGCCAATCCTTTTATCCCTCACCGAACGGCTCTGGGCATATATCTTTTCAGACCATAACAACACTCCATGCGATGATTGCCTAAGTAAATAGACAACGACACGCTTTCGGCTATCAACCGAGTCGTATCCAACGCTGGCTTGCATAGTCAGACTCTTGCGAGCGCAGGTATGTAGAAATCCCTGCATTGGCCACATTGCTGTGGTTATCTGTTATAGAGCGCTATGCCGCTCTTGAATATCTTTTATAGATGATTTGACCATGAAAGTCAAGATCTATTTTTTGAATCCTTGGATAACTACTGAAGAATTTCAGTGTTTATCAAAGGGATGGTTGTTAACGCACAACCATCCAAAGCGGGGCCGATAGGCCGATAACTGGTTTACTACTTACTCGCCTCGGTTGTCTGGCCAGACCATATCCGATCCTACCTAGTAAGCAAGGTCTCCATATTCAAGAATTGTGCACGATGGAAACGAGCCAATTATCTACTAGCACGTCTTATTAGGTTCGCCTAGCTTCCTTCATCGAGAGGTACAGTTGCTGTCTACCTCGATTACTATCAAGAACTGCGCTCTTGATAATCTGTTATACAAAACTTTCAAATGAAAGTCAAGTACTATTTTAACCAACCCTCAAGAGCAATTCTAGACTTTGAAGTCGTTCCCGCTCTTGATGTAACCATTATACTCATTTAAGCATTGAAAGTCAACACTAATTTTTAGCAATGGTGGAAGAGGAGGGATTCGAACCCTCGGAACCTTTCGGTTCGTCTCGTTAGCAGTGAGGTGGTTTCAGCCTCTCACCCACTCTTCCATAATGTGGTAGCCCGAACGGGTTCCGACCCCGCTTCTCCGCTGTGAAAGAGCGGTGTCCTAGCCACTAGACGACCGGGCCATTATATGGTCGCGACGGCGGGGATCGAACCCGCGACTCTGGCACCACAAGCCAGCATGTTACCGCTACACTACGCCGTCATAAACTTAAATGATTAGACCCCGCTAGGCTGAACCCAACACCTCACGACTCCGCTCAGGCGAGGCCGTCTAATCTTGCCCTAGTATTACCCTCATAAACTGGTCGGGAATGTAGGATTCGAACCTACGACCCCCTGGTCCCAAACCAGGTGCGCTACCAGACTGCGCTAATTCCCGAGAATTTACTTACTTTGAGGAGCTGCTTCGCTATCTGGAACAACTTCTGTATCTTCTGCTGTATTTGCTGCATGAAATGCAGCTTCAGCTTCTGGGCCCGCGGCTTCTGATACCGATGGTGCTTCTGATACAGATGGTGTTTCCGCTGGGGTACACGCTGCTGTGAGTGCGGCAACTGCTGCTGCCATAAAAATCTTGATGTTCATAATTAACTCCCTTTCATTGAAAATATACTTGATTAAGCGACTAAAGTCAACACTTATTTTGGAGTGACGGGTGAGAATCGAACTCACTCTCTTTCGAGGCCTGAGATTTGCAGTCTCGCGCGTTACCGATCCGCCACCGTCACGTTAAATTGGTACCCAAGGAAGGTAACGATCCTCCGTCTTCGAGTTATCAGCTCGTTGCTCTGCCTTTGAGCTACATGGGCAAATGGCGACCTTGAGGGATTACGATACCCCGTCCTTCGCAGTGACAGTGCGACGCTCTTCCTCTGAGCTACAAGGCCAATGGAGGAAGCGGTGAGATTCGAACTCACGGAACCTTTCGGTTCGCTAGTTTTCAAGACTAGAGCCATCAACCACTCGGCCACGCTTCCTTAACTTCTGGATGCCCGACTAGGACTCGAACCTAGAACCTACTGATTCAGAGTCAGTTGATCTACCAATTGATCTATCGGGCAAAATTTCTGGTGGGCCAGTGAGGTATCGATCCTCCCCCGCGTACGGATCAGATTTACAGTCTGACTGCCAGAGCCACTGGCTTTACCGACCCGTAGACGATGAGGGGTTCGAACCCACGACCTAAGGATTAAGAGTCCCGCGCTCTACCGACTGAGCTAATCGTCCAAGTTAAACTTGTGGTGCTCCCACACGGATTCGAACCGCGGACACCATGATCTTCAATCACGTGCTCTACCAACTGAGCTATGGAAGCATGGAGCCACAGATAGGATTCGAACCTACATTTGCAATCCAGTTACCTTTCTCTCCGTTCGTAGCGGAGGGGGTTACTGCGGCACTTATAATATCTGGTGCGGGTAGAGGGACTCGAACCCCCACGATCGCTCGCTAGTACCTAAAACTAGTGCGTCTACCAATTTCGCCATACCCGCGTTATTCTGGTGGAGCCTAAGAGGATCGAACTCTTGACCTCCTGCGTGCAAGGCAGGCGCTCTACCATCTGAGCTAAGACCCCTTATAATGGTACTCGGTGACGGGATTGAACCGCCGACCCTCTCGGTGTAAACGAGACGCTCTACCGCTGAGCTAACCGAGCATGGTGAACGCTCTGGGGCTTGAACCCAGGACCTACAGGTTAAAAGCCCGTTGCTCTACCTACTGAGCTAAGCGTTCGTTGTTTCTTCTAGATCGACTAAATGTGCTCTAATAAAATCTACGTTTGATAGCGCCTTATGCAGGTTTTGCAAGTCTAGCTTACCAGCCTTGGCTAGAGAAGGAATCTCTAGTCCAAACCACTCACCAATCTCCTTCACAAGGTCTTCCTTGCGAGTGATTGGCTCTCCATTCTTGCTGACACGCACAGGAGCCTGATAGACACCAGCGCTAGAGAGTTTAGCGATAATTGATCGCGCACTCTTTCCATGTTCCTCTGCGAGACGATCAACAGTCGCCCGAGTAGGGTCAGCATTATACTCATCAATAATTAGTTGTGTTAGTTCTTCTGTATAGCTCATTCTTCGATACTCCGACAATACATACGATAGAGGCCAACTTGCATACCATAAGCCTCAACTTCCCAAGGACTAAAGAAATATTCTTCCGAGTTAGCAGCGTACTCTTCGTATCTCTTACCATTCCACATACAATATTTGCCGTGGTCTACTAGTGCGCCAGTGGCGTACTGCTTCACATGAACCATCTCATGTGCTAGAATAGATAGAGGATCTTCGTATCCGGAATCTTCTTCTTCTTCTTTAATACCTACAATAAAATATGGAATAGCATCATCATCATGATACTCGCAATACCCGTCAATAGGCATATTAGGATATATACCTACGGCAATAATAGTAGTATCCGGAATACCCAGCTTAGCTGCATAGAACTCGGCGGCTTCCTTAAACTCATCGTTATCACAAATAATCATAAGGAAGTCCTCTCATTTTCAAGATAATTGTTATACCATAGTTAGGGGGTCGCTGTCAATGATTATTTTCTAGCGACCCCATATTCTTAAAGCGCGGTCTTTACGACATTACGCAGTTTCACGAGATCTTCGAGAACCAGCTTGTCGAGACCCTTGAAGGTCACGTTGAGCATGGACTCAATCTCGGCGGCTACAGCGGCCTTTGATACCTTAGCTTCCTTAGTAACGGAAGGCTTCTCAGCAGAGACCTTCGGCTGGTAAGGAAGTTCCATGGAACGAACCTTAGCAACAACGCTACGGATGCTAATATCGTGCGTGGTGGCGAACTCTTGGGCCATATCATAGGTGATAACGCCCATCGACTTCAGTTCATCAAGCATCTTCTCAGTGTAGTTAATTTTAGACATTTTCATTTCTCCCTTTCGATGTAATCATAATAACCGAATCACGAGGAAAGGTCAACACTGATTTTAAGCGTTCCTGCCCACATACTCGCCACAGCTTGCATCCGCATCTGTACGAGGCCAATATGTCCGATCTAGCTTAGAATTAGATGGACGAGGCGCATAGCGTTGACACTGACCACCACCAACAGCGGGTGTAGGATTCCAATATTTACAAATTTCACAAGTCACTTTTTACTCTCCTTATACGTTTATAGGCCGCTCGTAGTGCCAATAAAGGCACTACGAACGACCCAGGTATTAGCAGGAAAGCTCCTACTAATGCTGTAATCATGGTACTCGATACCACTCCAAAAGCAGTAGAATTGCATCAATATGTTGCTGAATCTGCATCTTATCATAGATTTCATTCATAGAAAATATGCCAGGCTTATCCTTTTCCATATCTTCTTCGAACTGGAATAGAGTTTCTTTTAGTTCATTAAATACTAGATTGGAAATCTGTTCGGAGTCCATATCAATTACTACTTGCATCTTAGTTACCTTCATACTTGGCTTTAAGCCGTTCATATTCATTGCGGTCACGCTCTTCCTGATAGGCAATAGCATTAGCCTGCTGAATCTCCATAACACTGAGTTCAACTTCAGTCATCGGACGATGAAAAGTAATTTCAACACCTGCACCCTCGTATCCGTCACTATAGATATTAAGACAAGATTCCGTTGCTTCTGGGTTTTCAGCTTCCCATGCCTGAAGTGCAGCGATAGCTTCCGCGACGCTGACACCATTAATGTCTAGTTCTTCGAAACAATACTTCGTATTCATATCAATTACTCCTCAATACCATGTTCAGCAAGGGCTTCTGCCCAGCCTTGTTCAAACCATTCATCACGAAACTTGTCGTAAAGCTCAGTCTTAGCCTGTTCGTAGCCAGCATCCCAGCCGCTATCATAACCACTGTCAACACCGGCAGAGTAGCCGTCGTCATAGCCGTCGTCGGTATCCAATAGACCCGCTTCATAGGCATCCTGCAGGGCATTTTCCATGAGCTGCTCTACAGCATCACGCTGTTTCGTAGTAATAAAGCCGTTCTCGACCCACTGGTCAAGATTGGTTGTCACATGACTTGTAAGCATTTTTATTTCCCTTCCTGCAATAGAGTTTCTTTGATTTAACAACTTTGGGTTTATTGAATTTCCACAAGTTGCGAGCGATTGGATTACGAGTAAGAGCCACCGAAGCTGTCCCTTTTCCGATCTTCTTCAATTTTACGCTTCCAGAGAAGTGCTCTCTGAAGCATAAGATACTTACGATACTCATTCATGTCTTTAAATTGCTTCATGGCTTTTCCCCTTTCGATTTAATAAATATAATCGAAATGGCAAATAGAATCAAGACTTAATTTCACGAATTGACAATTTCCATTCGATGGTCATTCAGTGGCTTTAGTGCTTGAGCGGCTAGACGAATGGCTTCCTTCTCAGAAGTCGAGCCTTCGATTACATTCCAAATATCTTGGTCTTCCCAACACTCGATTAGAATGTCCCAGCCCTCAAACTCATAGTGGTTTGCTGCATGAAAAATAACAGCCTCAACTAGTTGCTTGTTCACGTTCGATTTCCTTTCGAATAGCATCATGAAGTTTCTGGAAGGTTTCCTTGTTAAAGGCCCTGTTAAGATGAGCTATAGCCTCACCATAGGTGAGAGTTTCTTTTTCACGAATATCCATTATACGAGTTCCTCTACAATTCCTAGAATTTCTGCACCAATTAGGAGGCAGCCAGCTCCGACTACGTTACCTACCACTAGAAATGCGCCTGCTGCAATGCGTAGACCACTCTTAGCCAGCGAGACATAGAAGTGTCCACGGCTAGTATCTTTAGGTTGAATATCCATTAGTTGAACTGCTTGCTAAGATGCTGCATTACACCGAACCAGAACTTCTTGAACTCAGGATTCTTGGCACGACGATAGGCTTGGTAGGCATTATACCAACGATACTCTGGTGATTGAATGAACACTGTTTTTCTCCTTATGCTTCATAATACAAAAAATGGCCCCTGAAGTCAAGGGCCATTTTCATGAATCTATAAAATATATTAAAGGCCATAGTAGCACTGAAACAAAACCGCCAGTAATTTTTACAAACGGACTATACTCTTCCCAGTACCATGAGTCTACTAGAACATCCATCATTATGTATGTTCCAGTAGCTACATAGATAATTAAAAACCAACTAATCACAGGGCTTTGATTGCCTGTAGTAGATTAGTCACTCCTTTTTCAGTGAGGTGTCCCTCAACGTCGTTAGTGATTTCAGTATCATAGTAAAGATCCCAACTATCACCATCGACCTTCACGACTGCAAGTTCATACAGTTCATCATCAGCGCCATAGCTTCCATAACCTTTAATTACAGAAGCACCATAGCCATTGTCGAAGAAGACCATAGCTTGAACACCTGGAAGGCCCGAATTACGAGGCCCAAATTCTAGATCATCAAAAGTCATTAGTTATAGTTCCTTTCACGGGTAATAAATTTTTCTAAGTTGAGAAACAGAAAGTTACTCAACGACTGATAGTCATCTTCTTCATCAAGTTGAGCCCGCATTTCATTTACTAGAAAGTCATGCAGTTCAAAGGTTAAATTGTCAACATCATCTGGAGACATAGAAATGATCCGCTAAGTCAGAGAGAAAGGTGTAACGATCGTAGCCCTCTAGACGAACACTTGAATTATGCCCGTTTAGATTGCACTCTGCATTAGACAGATAGCTTTTCTCAGCGAACGCATCAAAGAGTGCCTTCGCGTCCTGTGGTGAAAGATTATCAAAATAAATATTAAGCACGGTATTCCATCTCCATATCTTCTGCCCACTGTTGGGCTTCTACTTCAGCTTCTTCACGAGTCGGATGAGTGCGAAAACTGCGCTCATATGGCTCCCAGAAGGGGCCGATATCTTCTTCTTCCTCATTAAGCCATACATGGACTCCGAAGAAGCCATTCATGCCTTCCATAACAGTAATAAAATGCTTATCGGTCATTTCGAACTCCTACTCGACGGCCAAGTGCAGGAATTGCAAGTGGCAATGCTAAAATCAGCATAAAGATGCCTTGAATAGTACTCCAGCTTAGGCAGGGTACTGCGAACCAGTTGATGATACACGCAATGACGAAGCCAATGCTAGTATATATAGACCATTTAATCACATTGTACCTCCACTTCGTTCCTGCTGACGCATTGTGCGTTCCCAACTATATTCGGTAGCAATCTCGTTCATCTTCTTGAGTTCACGAGACTTCATACGATACCGAGCCATGAGTTCCATGTAGCGAAGTGCGAGAGAGTCACGACTAGCGTTCTCTACCCACTCAACTAGATCATGGTCATCATAAACTCGGTCTAGCATATCATCAAATGTCATAGTTTGTCTCCTTATGCAATGATAATAGCGGATTGACACGAAGATGTCAAGGTTGATATTCAACTATCTCGACTTCTTCCTCGTTACCATCAATTACCCAGACCTGTCTATAGGCTTCCGCCTTCTCTCTAGAGTCAGTAGTCCATACACGCATTTCATCAACCGGCCCCTCACTTACGTAGACCCAGCTATTGTCTGGTAAATATACCTTAATTGCATACTTCATAATTGTTCCTTTTCTTCGCGCAGAGTAATTCTATCATCCTCTACAACCCAGACTAGTGCTGTTCCTTCTGCCCAGCCCATTCGCTCCATGAGTTCGTCAGATAGTTCTATATATAACTCTCCGTCTTCTGTCTCTTTGACTATACTGGTGGTTCTATCTCGGGAGAATTCACTATAATAATGAAAGTACGCCGTTGATTCATCTTGTATCCTGTCATTCATTATGCTCAAGTTCCCTTAGAACATTTATTAGATAATTAAGTTCTTTTATACTCATAGTACTTACTTCTACACTAGTACTGTAGAGTCCTACTGTGACTTCGCGATAACGCCATAGTTTATTCTCTTGAATAACGGCCTGTACAGCTCTTAGAAAGTCATCATTTACTGATTCAATTTTCAGGGTATACATATAATTTCCTTGCTACTAACATATCAAATATCCACTTCTTATTCTGCTTCCAGAAGCGGCGAGCGCGAAGCCCTTCCATTCTAGCACTATACTGCTCTTCTGTAGTATAAAACCAATCCATAGTATTGAACTCACACCCGACGTGCATATAGCCATTGTCTAGTGCTACAATAGGATACTCTATCCCATCTATGATTATAGGAGCACTATGGATTATAGTGCCATTCCAGCTCACAGAGTCGAAGTCCGTGCCAGGAAAGTCTACAGTTGACAGCATCGCGTCACGCATCGTGCATAGAGTAATCTCACAGTTTTTGAACTGCGACCTAAAGATGTAGGCTTCATTGAAGCTACACTCTATAAAACGACAGTGCTCGAACCGCACGCCAGTTAGATACGCCATATCAAGGTCGCACCTAAAGAAGTCGCAACCGACAAAGATCGCGCCTAGGAAGTCTGCTTTCGTGAAGCCGCAGTCCTCAAACTCGCAATCTTTAAATTCAGACTGTGTAAAGTCTCTGTAGGCAAAGGGCCTATTGAAGTAATTCTCGTTAGATATTTCTGCATCTTTAAACATAGTTGACACTATACTACACAAACGAGCTAAAGTCAAGACATAAATTTAGCACTTGACTTCAAGCCCAGGCCGTGCTATACAGAGTTCATCACAGCCCAACCAGGGAAACGAAGTTTCCAAACGCTAGGACACAATAAGTTTAAACCATACCTTAGAAAAATAACTCTTGACTTTTCGCAAAACCTATGATATTATACTAACATAGTTAGTTGGTAATAGCTTATATTTACTTATACAGTTTATTACACAACAACTTAAACTCCAGGGTTGTTGTCAGAAAGACGGGAGCGTAAGCGGTAGTCTTTCTACAACAGTACCGGAGAAGATTTAAAGAATCTATTTTATACTGTTTCATATCTAATGAGCTACACAGAGACGAAGTCTCAAACTAAAGCATCAACTCCTGAACAAGTAACCGAACGAAGTTCACCAATAAAGCTACAACATCTCGAAGAGATCTAAAAGAAACAATTATTGCTAAGGAGTTTGAGACAACTGTTTATGCTCAACTAAAACAGTATAATATCCGATTTAACGGCTACAATTGTATTTGCAATACAAACAAGCTACAAAGGTCATTTTAAGCCTCTTTGTTGGTCAACAACTGCTCCTACTTATTTTTAAATTTATACTGGTTTATAACCCTTTCAACGCAAACTTGTCCATACTATACTAGTCGCGCGTCAGCCCACTCTAGCCCGCCGTAGCTCTTGAAATACTACTAGTTTACTACTCATTTGCGCACGAAGTGCGCCAGCCTCGCTACAACAGTAGTGGGGCTATTTTTTTGTCTGCTTGCTGTG
>Ga0315905_10001510_pt1 | contig 25020 bp, 26 predicted proteins | sample LakEriMetagenome_5_FD_203522 | JGI IMG/M metagenome (GOLD analysis project Ga0315905, IMG submission 203522) | Freshwater fungal communities from buoy surface, Lake Erie, Ohio, United States - Buoy 4 MA121 | ecosystem: Environmental > Aquatic > Freshwater > Lake | place: USA: Lake Erie, Ohio...
TCTTGCATGGAGCCTGGCCCACTGGTGGCTTGTTCGTGGACATCCGAGTTTGTTGCTTTTAATTTGATTTGAACCATACCACGCCAGAGCCCAGTGCACAACAATGCGCACAGGCCCCTGCACCAGTGTCTATTGAAATTTGTGCTTGCGAATGATTTCTAGTGGGTACTGACCATGCTCTTCCAGTCGGTAGGGCCTGCAATGTGCAGGGCTGCGTGTGTGCGCATCGCTTAAAGTGTGTAGCTAGAAGGATCAGAAGTAGACGGAGGCTAGGTAGAGGAGCTCGGCGCCGCGTCCGCCGTCGCAGCGCTCGGGACAGCTTCCGACGATGGGCTCGCGGTGTCATCGGTCAAGTCAATAACGGCATTCGCACTACTAGCCCCAGCTGCCGCACTCGCACTCTGAGCAGCAGCAGACGGCTGAGCCGCAGCAGAGGGCTGAGCCGCAGCAGAGGGCTGAGCCGCAGCAGAGGGCTGAGCCGCAGCAGAGGGCTGACACTCCCTACTGGTGGCAGCAGGTGACAGAGGCTGCGGCAGCTCTTGACTCTCTTTGAAAATACCGCCTGCGCTTGGTGCCACCGCTGTCCCTGCATGAACTGGCGCCAACATCATGGGAGAGTGCTTGATGATGGCGGACCACTGAGAGGGGTGGCCCATGGCTCCCGGCATGGCAACACAGAGTTTGTTGTTGGCCAGCGCCTGCAAGTGTTGCACGTTGAGGTTGTTGGGCGGCAAGGAAAGGGCGGGAGATTGGACCAAGGACGCGACCTGGCCCTGCATCCCCGCGGCGCCCTGAGCCATCTCCGAGGCCCTCAAGTGGTGAAAAAGCTGCTGTTGCGAGGCGTGGTGCAAAAGCTGCAAGGTGCAAAATTTTCAATGCCAGTATTGTTAGTATAAATATTATTGGTATACGCAATGATATATATTATTGGTGATACACAACGGTCTGAGCAATGATCAGATACCAGTATGATCAGTATAAATATTTGTTGTTGTATCAAATATTGTACCTGCTGCTGCGAAGCCAAAGCGTGTTGCGATGCGGCGGCTGAGCCATTCACCATTGTCATCGGCGGAACATTGACGCCTGCTATTGATGTGCTGACTCCTGCTATTGATCCTTGCCCAGCGGCGAGGCGCATATTCTGCATTTGCTGTTGATGCATGTGCAGCGCATGCTGCTGAAGTTGGTGGACCGAGCGCATGTCCTGCGAAGGCACACGCCGCTCTCGCGACTCCACGATCATATCTGCAATCTGCACGTGGCGCATGGAGTTGGCGTATTTTTTGTGTGGGCCACTCGCTGTCCCCCCCCCCCCGTGCTTACCCAGTGCCATTGCTGCCGGCTGCCGCGACAGGTCCATCATTGCACGCCATGAAGGGCGAGTGTGCTCGTTGGCAGCTGCGGTCGCGTGCGAGTGCAGCAAAGCGCCATTGACGCTCGAGTTTGCGGTGTGCGCTCCCAGCAACTGCATTTTCTGCAGCTGCTGCAGTGTTGGTGTGCTGTGGTGGAGGCCACCCTGCTGCTGTTGCTGATGCTGCTCACGTTGATGCTGATGTTGCTGCTGCTGCTGCAAGGCCGCTTGCTGCATGGCCTGATGCTGCTGCTGGTGGTGGTGGTGCACCTGCTGTGCTCGCTGCTGCTCCAGCGCTGCCAGCTGCTGCTGTTCTGAAAAGTCAGTGCCCTAGTATATTTACTCCACGAAGTCACTGAATACTGAGTTTTCAGAATTTGTGCCTGTTGTGCTCGCTGCTGCTCCAGCGCTGACAGATGCTGCTGGTGCGTGACCTGCTGAGCCACCTGAAGCAGTGGCCCACACAGAGATGCACACACACACACACCGAATTAGTGTCAAAAAAGACCTAATTAGTGTCAAAAGAGACTTCATTAGTGTCAACGTGAGATGAGTCAGACAAGGAGCCGGAGGAGGCACTGGCCAACAAACTCAGAGACCCAGTTTAGGGTTTAGGGTATAGGGTTTAGGGCATAGGGTTTAGGAGGAGGCACTGGCCAAGAAACCCTGAAGCCCAAGAAGCAGGTTCTGCTTCTCAAGGTGATCGCTATGGCGTCTTCTCTCGGTCGGAGGTCGACCAGCCCCCAGGGCTGAAGTCATCTATGCGCACCGCGCCCAAAGTTCACTCTCACCGATGGGCTAAGCCACCACCTCTTGGGCACGTAGCTGAGCACGGTGATGGCTCACGGTCATAGCTTTTGTGCACGTTGCTGAGGACCGTATATGGTACGCAAAATTTGAGCGTGTGCGTATGCGCGTGTGCATCCGCCCGCATGCGTGGTTTTGTGTCCACCTGAAGATGCTGCTGGTGGAGCTCTTGCTGCTGCGGCAGCTGTTGAGGCAGTTGATGCGCGCGCTGCTGCAGCAGATGTATTTGGACTCCGACCGCCTTTGACGCGGCAGGTCGTGAGCGCAGATTGCCATCATTCCCCGCATTCCCTGGCGGTGCGTCGCGAGTAGCAGTGTGCGCACGGGCGCCAGCAGACTTGCTGGCAGCCACCCCATATCCACCCGAGCCCTCCCGCGTCTCCTGCTCGGGCAACGCCTTGCCTTGACTGGCGCTTGCCGATGGCATACACGAGGCTTTGGAGTTGATAGACTTTTGCCGCGCTCCGTCAGCAGCATCGGTTTTCACCACCGTCGTGCCTTCGGGATCTCCGCCAATGCTGTTGTCTTTTAATGCGGTGTTGTCGTGTGATGCAGTTTCCTTGCTCAACCTGGCTTTCTCGAGCTGTTCACGTAGATGCTCGCGGCCACTTATCTCTTCGCGGAGACCTGCAGTTGACGACATGCTTGTATTCACCTTGCCCAACGCAGCAGCAGGGGCGCGACCTGTCGAGTTGTTGTTGTGGGCAACCGCTTTCGGCTTCTCAACGGTCAAGGGCTTGATCTCAGGCTTCGCCAGGGAAGCACGCGAATGCACTATCACTTCTTCTTCCAAGGCGCTCACATCATCTGTGTCCGACTCCCACTCCGCAGGGTCGATGAACTCGGGCTCCGACAGCGCATCATAGTCCTCATCGTCATCTGAGACATAGACGGGCTCCAGCTTGTCCTGTGCCGCGCTGAGACCTGGTGCAATTGAGCCATCAGTTCTCATACGCTTCTTCGCAGCAGCAGCATTGCCGGTGCTTGCCCCGCTCTTACATCCCACCGTCGAGCTTGCCGACAACTGCTGCGCACTCACCGTCGTTGGTTCAGCTCTATCCTGTACCCCTGACGCGAGATCCCCGTCTTCGGCAGCTACTGCGGCCGATGTGTCTAATGTTTTGCTGGTCGAAGCCGCGTCTGTCTCTGTTGCCTTTCGCTTTCTCACTTCCCCTGACTTCAGCGTCTGCGAGCCGCCTACTCCAGCATCGGCGGACCTTGCATCTACGTTGCCATTGCCTTGTCTTTGCAACGCCTTCGGGTCACTCAGCGATGCAAATTCTGTTGAAGCCTCCTTTTGAGCGTCGCCTGGACTCGTGCCCATGTTCTCGTCCGTGTCGCACGCGCCGCCTTCCGCAATGTCCTTTGCTACGTCCTTTGCTACGTTTTGGCTTGACGATGCTACCGACGCATCTTGCGAAGCGCCGTTAGCTTGTGCATTCGCCTTCTCGAGAGCCTGAAACTTCGCCACGAAAGTGGTGGAGCACGCCAACTCAAACGGCAGCTTAAAGCCACCAGAGTGCATGGACTTGAAGCGCTCCACCACCGACCTAGACAGCAAGGCGCTGGACGACGAACCACATCCTCCTCCTCCTCCTCCTCCTCCTCCGTTCTCTTCATGTTCCTTTGCCTCTATCCGCTTCCTGAAGGCAAGAAACAAGAAGTAGTACTTGTCCTTGTCCTCCGTCTCCACGGTGTCGTTGTCTTTGAGGAGCTCACTATTCTGAAATACCTGTAAATGCTCCTTGAGCTTCAAAGCTCCGCGCGAACCGCAGAAATGATCAAGGAGGTACTGGACGAACAGCTGCTCGTCGTCGTGAATTGCCCCGTAAAGCCGGAAAAAGAGGCCAAACAGTTTCTTGGTACTCATGTGCGCGCTAGAGGGATGGGGCGACAGGGCCTGATCGGCTTCCAAGTGCTGTGTCATGACGTCAAACTTAGCCACGAACAAGCCCACCAACTCCAGGAGCTGCTTGTGCCAGTCGTGTAGCAGAAGCTTGCGCCCTTCCACGTGCCCCCCCACAGACACAAGCGTTTCAAGCAGCAGCACCCCGGGGTTGCCAGCAAGGTCGAGCAGGGTCAAAAGGTTAATGAGCGACGTGAAAATGCAATCCAGACACTTCTTGCGGACGTCGACAAGGGTGGTGTCTCGGATGAAGCGCTCGATAAAATCGTCGGCATCAAAAAGCAGGGTAAGGAAATAAATCGACTCTTCGTCCTTGCGATCCACGCGCCGCAGCATGAAGTCGAGCAGGTCCTTGAGCTTTTCGTGCTCGATGAAGACCGCCCGCAGCTCGCTGAAGCGAGCCTCATCTACGATGTTCCAGTTTACAATCGCATTCCAGAATTCCACTGCAATCTCATCGCACACCAACACAACATAAAAGCAAACCAACGCACAGACACATACACAGACGCGAACCACACACACCAAACGTGGAAAGAAAAGACCGTGTCAGGCGCGCACCCTCACCAGCATCCTGAACGCACCCTCACCGCATCCTCAATCGTTCTTTTGGACGAGGTTGGGAATCGGGCGGCAGGAGCAACACGGGCTGGAGAGAAGACAAAAAGGGCCCAGGAAGTAGAAAAGACTGACTCGACAATAGGGGATGCCCAAGACGAGGAATCGACAACAGAGGCGGGCAGAGAAGACAGATGCGAGACAGCAGAGAGTAGCAGAGGAGGGCAGAGAGAGACAGAGAAAGCGAGCAAGTCTGAGCAAGACGTACGCCCTCTCGCAGGAGGGCAAAAGTGAAGATTGTCAAGTTCTTCTCACCGCACACTTGCTGCAGAGAGTTTCGGAGGACGAGGTCGGTGCCCACTTTGCCCACCACAATGTCAGCCAAGGCCCGCAAGAAATTGGAGAGCGTCCGCTGTGAAAGGAACAATTTGCCTGCCACGGGCATCGACGAGGGGACGCACCGGGAGGACGGTGAGCCCACGAACACATGAGAGGAAGGGAGGGACAGAGAGCACGAGCATGGCGCTTTGCTTGGCGCTCGCACAATATATAAAAAGTAAAAATAAAAACAGTTAATGATGATGCATGCTCATCATTTTTATTCTTGTATTTGTTTTACACGCACCAGCATTGCTCGCGACGTCACATGCTGACATCACACGCACTCCAGCGCATGCGCGCACACGTGCACCACAGACGCAGAGACAGACAGACACCCACGAACACGAACTGCTTTTTTTTTATGCGAGACAGACAGACAGCACTCACAGAACGGCTTCTTGGCCTCAGCAAACTCGTGGCTGACGTAATTGTGAAGCAAAGTTACGAGGTTCGTGAGCATCGCTCCTGTAGTAAAGACAGCAGATCTCAGATTACTCGTCATCCTGCCTCTCTCCGCTGCACGAACCGTGCTGCAGGCCACGGCATGCAACACATGCGCAGTCGGTGAGTTTTATATCACACTGCATAATACAGATTTGATACGTGTAAATCTACTTTAGCAACAGCCAGCATCTAGGAGCGTGCACGTGCTCAAAATGCGTACACGCACGTGCTCAAAATGCGTACACGCACGTGCTCAAAATGCGTACACGCACGTGCTCAAAATGCGTACACGCACGTGCTCAAAATGCGTACACGCACGTGCTCAAAATGCGTACACTCTGACACTCACTCTCAAGTCTGGCAGACAAATCAGCCGAATCTGCATCTCACATTTAAGCCAGCATACATACATTAAATGTTTAATGTACATACATTAAATGTTTAATGTATGCATGCTGGCTTAAATGTGAGAGTTCTTGCTGATTGTATCTTATATTATTGTATATTAATGTACATTAATGTATTCTTATATTATTGTATATTAATGTGCATTAATATACATTATTATACATTACAATCAGCCAGATCCGCGTCCCACATTTAAGCCAGCATACATTCATGTGCTAGAGCCGCTCCAGGATGCTGCTTCCCTCCCGCAACCTCAATTGCGTGCGGCGAAAAGCACACCGAGGCACCCACCCCAAGGCACCCACCCCAAGGCACCCACCAGTTTCATTCAACTTGTAGTCTTTGCTGTGCAGCGCTAGCACCCAAGAGATGCTCAGTTGGATAATGTGCTGGTTCAACTTTTCATTGCCCACAAACAGGTTCGGCAACCTGCACGTACGCGCGCACGAATACATACACCCTGCCGTCACGTGGCAGCGCGCGGATTGGCAGCGCGCACACACAATGACGCACGCACTGCAGTGCCGTTGCGGCCCTGCCGTCCCCGAATGCGTCTGCCTTTACCGGCATCTCTGCCTCAACAAGGACAATTACCGCGCGTGCTGGGGGTATTTGGCGGCATCGAAGAGGAAAGTGACATTGACGAGGATGCGCAAGATAGATGCCAGGTTGGTGTTGAACGCCGCCACGGCGTCGGGCTTCTGTCTCTGCACGTGTGGGCGCGCGGTGAATCCTTCCTCTTTCGGGGCGCCCCGAAAAACAGAGAGCACGGGCATCAGGGGGAGCGGCAGGAAGCACGCACCGGGAGGCCTTCCCACTCGGCAACCACTTGTGCGCATACGTCATTCAGATGCTGCAACGGACAAGCAGTACGGAAAAGAGCGCGTGAGAGGCACGGCCAAGAAAAAAATGCCAGATGCAGCACGCACGTTGCCGCAAATCGGTGCTATACAGGACGCTAGCGAACAACTTACGTTCACCAAGTCCTCGAGGTGCACCCCGCCGGCCTCGCCCGGAATGCTGGCCAGCGCCCCTGCTCCGAGACCCCCGGGCATCGAAACACGTCAGGAACAGGCGCCTGTTCCGGGTACTCAGCAGCTTGTTCTGGCGAGCACGAGCATGCGAGCACGAGCGTGCGCTGGTGCGCAAGACACAGCCTCACTCTGCTTGTTCTTGGAGTAGCTGACGTAGCGGCACAGGTCGCTGTAGCCATAGTCGAGGTCCCTCAAACTCTTCGTGAGCGTCGACTCTGCTGCCCTCCGGTCTGCCATGTTCTGTCCGTCCTGGGCCCGCGGAGCGCGCCGCCTTCGTGGGACAGCCGGGGCACTCACCCGAACATGCCACTCACCCGAACATGCCCGGGCAACGCTGGTCCCGCTGCCGATGTCCGCCTGGTCGCCGGGGTACGGCACGCTGCGGGCAAAAGCGAAGTTGATTGTTGACTTGCAGAAGAAAAAAATTGGGTTCGTGGAACTATCGGCCTGTGGCTCGCTGTGTGTGCCTGCCGTCTTCATTGGGTTTGGTCACTCCGGGGGAGCCTGGGCGCGGGGTCTGTGCTAGGCCACCATTCGTGACGGCCCCCTTTGGGGCGCCCCTCGCGTGGGCACGGGTGGTTGATAAAAATCCAGACAGACTATCCTGTCTGCTTTTCTGAAGCTGTCTGCCTCGGCAGGTCATATGACCCGCGCTCAGCTGCAGTTCGCTCAGCTCGCTCTTTTTCTTTCGCTCCTGCGCGAGGCGGCGTGCGAACCGGCCGCGGCGCCCACGCTGAATTTCTGCGGGACAGCGAGAACCCGGTCAATGTGCAAGCAGGAATCGCTCCACATTGGCGAGGAGCCAAACGCGCGCTACTCTGAAGAGTGCAAGTGGGAGTCGTCATGCGGGTGCATCGAAAAGAGCTGCATCTGCGGGCAGTACGGCTGTATACACAAGTGCGTGGAGCCGAGCTACCCAGAGCTCCACTGCGACGGGTACGGCTTTTGCAAGTGCCTGGCCCCGTCCAGCACCACAGTGGCGGACGGGGGCGCGGCCGGAGGCGGTGGGACGGGCGAGGGACAAACTCCTACTGGCACGGGCGAGACGGAAGCTGTGGGCGGGGGCACGCCACCCGCATCAGACAGCATCTTGAACATGTCGACGGTTGCGGCATCAGACGTGCCGCAGACCACAAACGCCTCGGGAGTCCTGACGACCACCCCAGCACTGACGACTACCCCAGCACCGACAACCACAACGCCGTTGCCGCTTGGTCGCACACCGATGGACCCAGCCGAAGCAAAGGCGCTGGCTTCACAAGTGACGACGGCGGTGGCTACGGCAATAGGTGGTGTTCTTGCCGCAGGGGCCGCAGGAGCCGCAGCCGGGCCTGCTGCCATGGCGATGATTGGGCAAGTCCAGGTGCTGTCACAATTGGGCAAGGTCGGCGGTGGGGGCGGGGCTCTGTCGGCCTTCAGCGAAGGGTTTGAATGGGCCAACTTCGAGCTTCCGGTTTCTTTGTTTCCTGGTGGAAATATGCCCGAACCAAACCCAGCCGACGAGGAGCCCACATCGACTGGCGTGCGACGTTGGCTCGACGAAGCTCGAAGGTCCTTTCGACGAGCCAAGAGGCCCCGACCGAGACCTGGGGAACCAGCGTGCGAATATATACGAAATTCGACGGACGAAAATGTCACGGAAACACTCTTCGAAGAAGACAAAAATGTCACGGAAACACTCGTGGATGAATATGATTGCGATCAATGCGGAGTGATCAATGGCATTCCGCTCCTGGACAAACTCGTCGTCATCTGTGCTTCCTTGATTGCTGTCTTTGCCATTCGATCGCTCGCTCAACTGATAGTAACCAGGTGCTGCAAGAAGGATCCCATGGATTCCTTGAGATTTCCGGTGTGGGAAGGCCCGACGCTTCTTGTGCACTGGTTCTCGTTGTTCCTGTTTTTGGGTTCGCTTTCCCCCGTGCAAATGGGTAGGTTCTATGTGGCGTCTGTTTTGATGTGGACCAACAACAGGTTTGGTATGTGCGATTCCTTGGCGGCAACACTGGGAAGACCATGCTCGCTCTGGATTGGTCTATCTGCAGCACTCCTTTTTTTAGGACCAATATGCTTCATGATTTATGCCTTCTGGAGAGTCTCTCGCCATGTGAAAAAAGGGTCAGTTGTTGCCCACTCCTTTAAAATATCCACATGTGCTGGGGTTCTGCGTGGATCTATATTGTGCACTTCCAGCGCCAGCTCAACTCGGCGCGCACGTGTTGTCTGGCGTCTAAAGCACAGGGCATGCAAAAATTATCGCTGGGTGTCGTTCCTTTTAACACAAGTGTTCTGCTCTGCATCTCGCATTCCCTTGTCCTGGACGTTTTCATTGTCCTTATGCACCAACAACCTCGTCAGGTTGATGGAGTATTCGGACATTGAAAACGTCGAGTGGAAGAAAATGCGAGAGCACATGAGACAGGCCGACACATGCAAAAGCAAAATTAAGGCATTCACGGATTGGATACATTCAACGAGGCATCACGGCGAATGGAAAGAGGAAACGAAGGTCGGGAATTCCGCTTCTGCAACAATGCAAGGGTGGGGGCGCATGTTGCAAACATTGGATCGCTTCAACACCTCTAAAAAAAGCAATTACACAGATTGTTCTGGAAGATTCAAAATCAGTATTATTCCTGCCGCAATCTCGCCCACCTCTGCTTATCATATTGGACATTTCTAATCATCGCATTCTCCTCATTTGTGTCTTTTTCAGGAGGCCAAATTTTGGAGTTTTCTAGTGAAGGACCTCAAGTCTAATGCGTGGAAATACTTCATGTGGATGCTCTTGAAAAGGTTGTTGCTCGCTGCTATTATGGCCCTTACTGTTGGTGTCGTCAATGCGGGTGCTGCGGTCATGCTTCAAGTTGCCGATCTGTCGGTTATCTTCTTGATGAGGTAATCCTGTCTTTAGCTGGCATAGCCTTTCCCTGTACGATCTCTATGAGCAAGTGTTCTGCAGTGCTCAATTTCTGGTGTGCAGCCCCTTCTCGGATAATGCTTTCAATCTTTCGGAGACCTTTTCTGCCGTGAGCAATCTCTGCGCAATGTGCTTGGCCGCGTGTCCCGCGATTCTCGGGTCGGTTCATGTGGGAATAAAGTTGCACGGCCGTGGCACGTAGGACAAATTGCACCGCGATAAACTCATTGTGCGATTCATCCAAAGTGCGACAGATTTTTCTTCTCTGGTGCGCTGTACTGAATACTCTTCTTGCAATCAAAATATGGAACTCCAGGTACATGCCCGAGATTTTCAGCGACTTTTTCGTCATTTGCACTGCTCTCCTGGGTACGATGATCGCAGCTGTAATGGGAGTACTGGGTCCTATATCGGCTGCAATCAATGGAGTAGCTGGTGCTGTTGTTTCATGTTTGCCAAAGCCTCCTGCACCGAATTTGGGTGCGATCGGTGGGCTTGCGATCGGGTGGGCGTCGAGTTCAATGGACATGGTGACAAGCAGCCTCTTGGAACAGGTGTGGCATCTTAGCTCCCTGCCCGTGAACCTGAAACACGATCCTCTCACTTGTTACGACTTATACTCTGGTCTTCTGTGGGGTAGATGCAAGAGGCAGCAGGGGAACTAGCGCAAGACGGAGTCCTTGATGCGGTGGACCAGACGGTTGAGGATGAGGCGGAAAACGGTCTGGGAGGAGCTGAGATAGCTTTTCTTGGAGCTGGCGGTGCCATAGGGGCTATGGCTGTCTATAAGGGTGCCCAAGCCTTGCGCGCACGAACTAACGAGGCTCTGCAAGATGCGCACGTGGCCAGCTTCCGGTTGAAGCTCTCGGTGTGTCAGCAACACCCCTTCTGCAGCTGTCATCATTCCTTGTGTGGCAGCGTTCTATTCCATTTCTTGCACCATTCTTCTCTTCCCTAACCTGTATCTGGCGCTCGTCCAACTACCCATGACAGCTGAATTTTGAAAAGGCTGGTGAGGAAGGATCGGAGGAGCGGCGAGCATTTTTACACGACTTAGTGCAGGACATGAGCAGCGCCACAAAAGTGCCTCCCGACAGATTTGCTGTAAAAGAATTGTTGGCCGGCAGTATTGTCGCGGACATAGATGTCACGGCAGGTTTCAGCGGCGCGGGCCCGACCGCCAAAGCAATCGTGGCTGATCTCCAGCTACAAGCGGCCGACCCAGCCTCAACTCTTATGCATGGCCTAGTAACAAAGTTCACGCAGAAGATTGTCATCCTACCGGCAGCAGTACGAACCCCTGAGTAGTATAGATATGTACAAAATGACTGTCGGTCCCATGTATTCACATAGCGAAAAAAATATTTTTATTTTTTTGCTTCATAAGCTTCATAAGCCTATACTCCCCCCTGACCGACAGTCATTTTGTACATATCTTTTATATTATTAATTTAAACTTATCTATACACCCCCCTTGTAAGTATCAAATCTACCCAAAAACGTTATCAACTTTTGCAACCGATCCATCCACCAGTTCCTTCAACGATCGAAGGGTTTGATGATTGACTTAACGATTGTTTCCATTGCTTAGCATATTCATTTATCCTATCTTTATTCTCTTCATCGTAATCATGTCTCTTTTGTTGTAATCTTTCTTTGTTCTTTTCTCTATAATGTTCAAAGTACTCTTTTCGATCTTGATTTTGACCAGACATTTATATTTATGTTATTGTACTATAGCGATATAGACGATCATTCCATGTTGTGCAATGTGTTCCCGATTCTTATGTATATCATAGGTGAAGGTTGCCGACTTAGATGGAAATGGGAGCAGGAACTTTGAAGAATTAGCTGCTATTCCTATTATCGCTACTTCAGGGAGCCTACCTCGAACGGTCATCCATCGCACGCAAGGTTGCGATATGATGCTGAAGGAGCACAGTGATATCGAGCTGTTCTCAACCGACGAATACTGGGCCACTGAAGTTGCGCGCAGAAAATGCTGCGATCGTGTTGTGAGGAGCTGGGCTTCGCTGGTACAACCCCGTGCGACTCATGTGCACGGTAAGGCGCTGGAATCTGTTACCTGAGGTTTGTGCCGACTCCAAAGCCTAAGACTTCTGACATGACTGTGTGGTGCACGTACAGAATTGGCAAACGTTGCTATAAATTCAATGACACATGAGTCCGATTCACACGATGATGCGCCCGGTTCCGGGCCAGGAGCAAGTACTAAGCCCCACGCGCATGTAATGAATGGTCAAAGCAGCACAGTAAATGGCATTGATTGCGTCGCCCATGATCACATCATGATTACGATTGACCACGACGAGCGAGCAGAAGCCTTACAAACTTCAACATCTGACAAAGCTATGATGTGTCTCGAAGGGCACCATCGCGACGGCTTGATCCAGGATATTATGAGTGCTGCCATGTTGGGACCAGTCGTTTTGGAGCAGAAGTTGCTATCCCTATACAAGTCTGGCGATTTGGACGACGGTTAGTGCTTCCCATCGTTTGTTTCCCCGATCCCTTGTACTTTTTTTGGTGCGTGCTATAATCAAGTTGTGATCATTTTCGCTGTCCGCTCTCGCTGATTGGAGCTCTTTGGTGTGGCGGTGATCAGAACTTGCAGAATATCTCGAGACTGTGGATATGGAGAGCGGCAGATTGATAGCGGACCACGACTTTATAAATGATGTCTCTAGAATCTGAATTGGAACCTCACGATGTCAGTTGACCTGTTTGCGCTAAAAAGAGGCTGAGGCCGGCATCTTTCCTACGCTGTGCTACCTCTCCATCTCGACTGGCTCTCGCTGCGTCAAGGCCATTTCAAGTCTTTGTCTTGCCGTCCGGTGCATGTGAATTCATGTGAATGAGATCTAATTAAAGTAATACCATTAAAATGAAAGCACGTGAACGAGCAAAAGTCAGTTTTCAATGCACGGAAGCTGCAGGATCAATCACGTGAGGTGCACGTGGGTATACAGTGTACGTCGGTCTTTCCCGACCGGCTTCAGAACCTACAACAGTCGCCACTTGTACGACAGGTCTTGACAACATGCTGGATGGGGGTTTTGCCCCCCACAGAAGCTGAAAGAGTATGTTTGGACTGTGGCGCACTTGAGAGAGAGAGCGCGCGCGCTCGCGGCGCGAGCTACAGAGCCCTGGTCACGGTTAACTACTCCCGAGGCTGAATAGAGGTTTGATATTCAGCTCGTCCCTGTCTTGTGGTCTCATGTGACTTATGGGAAAGTGAGCGAGAGCCTCCCCTTTGTTCCTCTCATTCTTCCCCTCCTCATTCCCTCCTGCACCACCCAAGAGGGCGGAGCCGGGGGGGGCGAGGGGGGCGAGGGGGGGGGGGGGGAGCCCGGTTTGGCGTGTGCATATATGTGACCACTTGGGTTACAATTCTGGAACCGTTTCGGTCTATAGCTATGCTCTGACGGGCCCGACGGCCCTCTACGCCCCTCAAGAGAGAGAGCGCGCGAGAGAAGAGAGAGAGTTTATTATGAACGAAACTCCTGAATAAACCAACCTCTCCTTTTGAGACATTCATCCTCTCTGCTTCATCGGCGCTGTAGCAGATGAGCCGCAAGAAACAGGGCGTTGATCACCATTGCCGTTGCTATTTCATACACCAGTTTTGGTGCGAAAATAGCCCAGACCTGAGGGCCGTACGTTGTGAGTCAGCCCGCACCAAAAGAGCGCAAAAGGAGAACACGCGGGAAGCTTCATTACACACACACACTCACACACACACATACACACACAGACACACACACACACACAGACACACATAATAAACACGCGGGAAGATTCATCGACAAAGGAAAAGCCCTTGCAGGGCCAATTTGGCGGGCGTGCAGGCGGTAGATGAGGTAGGAAAAGAGACCATGAGATGCCGGCGCTCCACGCCCACAAAGAGAGCAGTGGCGGCAAGCGAGGCCGCATGTACAAGCTGCACCATACCCCCAGTGCTTTCACATCGGCTGACCCCAAGCCCCCCTCTCTCTCCACTATCCTCTCTCCCTCTGTCTCCACCATGCTCTCTGAGGCATGCGCAGCTCGTCAAAATCCAAGCCCCTATTGTGTTGAGGACCGTGAGGAGGAACGCGCTGCGGGTATCAACCGTCAGAGACATCAACCGTCAGATGGGACTGGCCATATTGGGGGCAACGCCGTGCACTCGTGAGCGCCCTCGCGGGCGCGGATGCTAGGATTCGGATTTTTGTAGAAGGCTGTCACACGCACACAGACACACACACACACACACAAACACACACACGCACCAGAAGTGGGCGACGCCGTTGACAGACACATCATCAATCCCGACAAAGGCAGCGCCATACTGAATGCCCTCAAACGTCGGCCGGTGCCCTGTGCCGTAGAAGAGCATCGTTGCCACAAAACACCCCTATACATAAAAATATTGCATCCAGTTGCTACGTGTATGATTAGTTGATAATTATATTACTCGTCTTACCAGCATCTCCCGCAGCGACTGCCCCTCCGGATGCCCGTCCGTCACGAACGGCAGAAGCCGCAGCACAGCCACTGCTGCCCCAAGGACAGGCGCACTATCTGCCCCGAATATCAGCGCGGCAACCGGCACCATACTTTCCACCACCGCATTCAAAGGCTCTACGACCCCCCCCCCCCATTCCCCTCCCACCGCCGGCACCTCACTCTGCGTTCCTCTCGCCCCCATTGCACTTCCCGCGCTGCTGTCTGCCACCTGGGCCTGTTGGCCGACTTGGCGGCCGCGCACAGCTGCCGCCAAAATGGACGACAGCTCCACCAGGGCTATTAAATATGCTACGCGAGGCACCCCCAGCCGCAACCACCTACTCGCGCCCTCAAGGCGCTGGGAGAGCTGCAAGGCCCAGAAGACAAAGACACACTGACACACCTTCTCAAAAGTCAGTGCCCTGCTATATGTATTGTATAAACTCACTATACAGAGAGACTTTTGAGAAGTTTTGGCCATGAAGGAGATGGTTCGCGAGCACACAGCCAGCGCGCTCCTCTTGCGTGCGCCGCCGCTCTCTTGCGCGAAAATGAGAAATGCCAAGCCAAGGGTGGCGCGCACGCTGGTATCGCCCGCCTCCCGCGCACCCTTCTCATGCGACAGCGCCACGTACTCCAAGGCCATCCGCCCCAAGCACATCATACTCACCACAGCTACCAACCGCGCAGTGCACCATTGCCCTTCTATCTGCCCTCTGGGACTTGGCGCGACTCCTCGTGCACGCTCGCGGGCCGGACTCCCGGCATTGTCCCACCAGCACACGCCCCAGACCCCCCATAAGAGAAGCAACGTTGTGTATAGGAAGTGTGCCACAGCACGCCCAGCCACAATAAAACTGTTGGAGAAAAGTGCCGCACAATGCACCACCAGACATAACCCCATAGCCCCGAACATGAACCCTCCTCCACTTGCAAGTTTTCCTCCACCCACGGCAATCTTTTCTGCACCCATGTCGTCTGCCCCCCCCTGCCCCATTCCCCCACCCCCCAAGGCGTGTGTCCTAGGTGTGCTTGTGGCACCGTGATGGGGCTGTGGCGCCTGTGCGCCGCCTGACCAAAAGTCTCAAAAGTCAGTTCTTTTGGTACAATCAGTATATCAAGTCACTATAGAGAGTTCTTTTGAGAATAGATGCCCGGTGACTTAGCGCGCGAAAGTCTGGCTCCAGTCCCAAGGTCTTTAGCCTCCCGCGAGACCTGCCGACTACCCCGTCCGCGCACCTTTCCCCCCATCCCCTCTCCCCCCCCCGGCTCCGCCTTTGCCCTGGGGCTCGCCGTCCGCACCCGCGCGGCGCCAGTGGAGCGCCCTTGATCGCTCCATGAACTCTCCTGACACGCGCTTGTAGGTACGCCCGCAGCAGCGAACGCTGCGGCGGACACGAGGGCGAGGACTCCGAGTACCATGCGCGTCTCGTCGAAGGACGCCCATGCGTGTCTTGCACCCACAGCCGCCTCCTCCAACAAGTCGCGAAGTCTCCGCTCCACATCCTCCGCCCCACCCACCCCACCATCATTTCCCCCCTCTCCCTTCACCCCCACTCGGTGGCTCGGCCGTTCGGGCATGATGGAGGCGTAGGCGTCTTCTATTCGGCGCACGAACTCGGTGGGAAGTGCTTGGCGCGTGGCCTTTTGGTACGTGGCAAGAAAGTGTCGCACCTGCTGCACATTGCTGTGGAGAGAGCTGAGCACATTGTTCGTGTCCTGCGTTGGAGAGCCCGTCGAACGTAAGAGCCAAGGAAGGACCGCACCCAAATTTCCAAAGGGAATGGGCATTCCCAATGCAAGGCTTATCGTCGGCACCACATCTGTCTGCATCACGCGAGGCACTCTCGCTGGCAGCTGCTCCGACCAGGGGCGGGGCGGTGAGCCCGCAAAGTATTCACGCGAGAAAAAATCTGCCGTCGGAGCCGTGCGCGCGGTGGCCGCCGTCGCTGCTTTGCGAGGTGTACTTGGGGAGGGAGGGACGAGGGCTGCGGTGCTATACGCAAACAGCAGCGATTCAACCTCCTCTGCAGTTGCCCCACCGTGATCACCCGTCACAGTTTGTCCGTGGTCGCCGAAGAAGAGCAACAAAGTATCCCCGCGGCCCAGCCGCTTTTGCTCCTCCGCCCACTGAATGGTCTCATTCAGCACCGCGTCCATGTCAGCGACTTTGCGGCGCATCTCAGGATGCTCGATTCCAAAGCGGTGGCCGATGTGGTCGACCCCAAGGAAGTGGCCGATAATTGCCGACCGCTGGTTGTCAGGAAGCTCAGCTGCCTCTGTCAATTCGCCGGGGAGGGTCTTGATCACGTGGCTGTCGCACCCGTCAATGTCCTTGACGTTGAGACTTGGGTACGGCTGCGCCTTTGTCAGGCGGTGCGGCGGAAAGAGGCTGACCCACGTGTCGTCGCCGGTGATTGACACTCGGTGCCCTGCGCGGATCGCGCCATGGACCCAGTTGTCTTCTTGGATGTCGATGCCAGCGTCGAACGAACGCCCAATGTCCACAAATGTGGGCAGTCCGCCCGTCGTCAGGCCCTTGAGCCGCTGCATTGTTGTCGTTGGCGCGTCCGCCACAAACTGGCACAGCCGCGCTTGGGTGGGGCTCGCCGCGAGCGACTTTGCAATGGCCGGAAACTCGGGCGCAAAGTCGAAGCGCAGCGCGTCGACAACGAGCAGCACCACAAAGCGAAACTCAGGCACGGTTCGAACCCACCCGCCGTCGCAGCCCGGTGGCCCCGCGTACGAGACATTGCACGGCAGCCAGTGTGGACACTCCGCCTGCGGGTCCGCACACGACGCGGTGTCCGGGAGCTCCTGCCGTGTGCACAGAAAGCCGCTCACAAAGAGGTACACCCCCAGCGCCTGCAGCACGCCAGCCCCCACGCTCCAGGGCCGTGATCGCCGCGGGATCGCCAGCATCTCGCGCGAATTCGACATTTTAATTTGACACCTTTCCTCTGGTGTAAAGACTTTTTTGGTGTAATGGTGCAGCTCCTGGCGGACACGTTGCTGCCTCCTGCAGCGTTCCTCCGCAGCCCTGGATGTAAGACCGCCCGACCCAATATGAGCAGGTGCGGGGCTCTTGGCGTAAGAGCCCAAGACGCGCATGGCAGCGCAGCGGGGGAGGGTTGAGGCAGCAGAGGTCCTCATCGAGTCCGGGTGCCAGGTCAATGCGCGCACAACGTGCGGGCACACACCTCTCCACCTCGCCGTCGAGCACCGCCAGCCTGGCGTAGCTGCTGCTGCAGAGCAGGGCTGCGACAGACTGCAGCGACAACATCGGGCACCATCCGCTGCATCTTGCGGCCACGCTTGGGTCGCTCGAGCTTGTACACGTCCTCCTCAAGCACGGGGCGCCGGTGAACCAGGCCTGCTCGCGAGGGCTAACGCCGCTCGATTTAGCCATCTATCGGGGAGCCCCGTCCGCGTGTCTAGATGCACTCCTGAGCAAGGGCGCCGTGGTGGCAACGCACCCGTGGAACAACCAGACGGCACTCGACGCCGCGGCCTTTCTCGGGCGCCGGGAGGTGGTGGAAAAGCTGTTGGCACACGGTGCCATGTCGGACGCGAGGCTGCATCTGCAATGGGGTGGTGGCCTTGGTGAGCGCCAGGGGGCACCGGGGGGCTTACAAAATTACAATTTACAAGCGCAGGCTGTATCATACCTGGCCGCCATACGTGATGCGGCCAGCCAGTCGGACACACAGACGCAGCTCGCCGCGCTGGAGCGTCTGGGGTCCGTCCAGGCGAGATTAGCAGCTATTTCGGGAGCGCCGAGGTATCTCGACGACGAAGCTTTTATTGAATATATCGATTCCTCGCCTCCCCAGAACGGCTCAGCGGCAGAGAGTTTTCGCGAGGCGTCGAGGCTGCGCGGTGATGGAGAAGAGAATGTAGCGAGCAGCTGGAGACTGGCACTGGTCGGGGACGCGCAGGAGAATCCTTCCGCGTATAATCTACACGATCTACACAAAGGCAGACAGCTTGAGGACTTGTGTGTGTGCCTCGATGAGCCCGGCGCTGTGGCTCGGGCGGTGGCGCTCTGGCGCCAGGTGTGTGTATGCACACACACACACACACACACACACGTTATCATATCAAAAATGGCCTAGCGTTAGGTAAAGGACTGAAAATTGTACGTTATCAGGACTTTACTAAGAAACGCAACTAATCTCAAAAGCGTAAAGAGAAAAAACGCAATGAGGGTAGGGTTAATAAGAAATGCCGTGTAGAGGATGTTGAGAAGGTAGAGGATGTTGAGAAGGTAGAGGATGTTGAGAAGTTCGTGAATCTATTCGCTAAACGTCTGCGCATTGATGACGTTTAATAGATTCACTTTTTTGTATTGTAATGAAATTTTTTGCTCAAATCTTGCCCCCATGCTTTTGAAAGCTCGCGCTTGGAAAGCTCGCTTTGGAAAGAATGTGTTCTCTACATATACCTATAGCTAGAATGTGTTCTCTACATATACCTATAGCTAGCTCGCTTTAGCGTGCAACGGAGGGATTTTGAGGGTTTAAGGTTAAAACCAAGGTTTTATAGAGCCTAAAGGCTCTAAGGCGGATGGGTGGTGTTTGAGGTATGGGCGGATAGGTGGGTAGAGGGAGAAGGTAAGGAGGGGGTGCGGGTTTAGCTCTCTTATGAAGCAAAAAAAAAAGGCAAAAATTGCGCTGTCTTTTGCTTCGCCGGATTTTTTTTTTAAATAAATTGTGTTATGAAGTGATTGTGAAGCAAAAAATTTATAAACGGACCAGTAATCACTACTAGTCACCACATAGAGGACTTGTTCAGAATTTGTGCCTGCCAGCGTTGAGTGACCAACGCGCATCCTAACAGCGACCGCGCCCTTGTTTCCCGTCATCCCCCCCATGCCAGTGCGCACGGTCTCGAACGTCACGTCCCCTAGCAGCGGCTTCACGTCCGGTGCTACGAACAAAAACAAGATCACGCCTACCAACTGAGTGCACATGATGTACTCCAGCTCGGTACCTCTCTCCTTCGACACCTGCTATCGCCGAGGTGAGACTATAGAGAGTGTGATAGAATGTGTTCTCTACATATACCTATAGCTAGAATGGGTTCTCTATGTAATATATATAGTCTCGCCTCGGCAATAGCAGCCTCAACATTGGTCTTCCAAGCACCCAGCGGCGTGGGCTTGCCCTTCTGATCAACAAAAGCCTTCGAACCCCCCCCCTCGGATGCAGTCTTTTGCGCTGGGCTGCCGTCGCCAGCGCCGAGCATGAGAGACCCAACGTCTGACATAATATTGATCGCGTCCAACTCCACTGCCTCCTGCAGTCCAAGGAAAAAAATCTGCGCTCCTTCTTCACGCCATTTGTCCGACGCCCCGCTTATCATGGCCTTTAGCTTCTCCGTCTCAAGCACCTTGTGTGTGTGTGTGTGTGTGTGTGTGTGTGTGTGTGTGTGTGTGTGTGTGCTGTGTGTGTGTTGTGTGTGTGTGTGTGTGTGTGTGTGTGTGTGTGTGTGTGTGTGTGTGTGCGCGTGTGTGCGTACCTTGCCATTGGCATTCCACGTCCCACACCAGACGCGAAGAGAACGTGTCTCCCAAAGTTGGGGCTCAAGGGACACACACTTTCCATGACACTTCCAGAGCCTGGCAGTTATTGCCGCAGGGCAGAGCAGTCAGATGCGGCTGGGGCGCGCGCGGGCAGGCGGGGGCGCACGCGCAGGCCGGCGACTATGAGGCCCAGGGAAGACACCCAGCCCACCCCTCTTCTGCCGCGACGGGCACCCACCAGGATGATACAAACGTCTCAGAAGAAGTCGAAATGGAGATGACAGCCTTCGCCCCGTCCTTTCCAAGGACAGGCTCTGAGGTGCCTGTTACATACTCAAGTTCTCAAAAGTCAGTGCTCTAATATATTGACCATATGGAGCCACTACAGAGCTGACTTTTGAGAATGTTTGACCCGGCTTCATGATAGTCATGTGATGGGTGCTGGATTTCCCAGCCAGATCAGCCAGCCTAAAGCGAACTTCCCCTATTACCTCGTCCTTCTTGGGGGGGGTATCATAGTCCCAAACAGTCGCCACCAGCTCAGCCTTGTCGTCTTTCCTAGGGACAGACGGTAAGGCAAAAACAAATTCCTCCTTCCATTCAGGGGAGAGAGTATTTTTGATCGTCTTTGACGTGCGCTGTTTCTGCCCCGTGATGTCCAAGGTCACATATGGGTCTGCTGCGCCAGGCATGTCCATCTTTGGGGGGGGGGGGGCGGGGGGATTCATTCTCAAAAGTCAGTGGCCTAGTACATGTGCTATATAAAGCCACGGGAGAGAGCACTTTTGAAAATGTGTGCCTTTGGCAGATGCTGCGCGCGCAGTAGACCTACAGTCAACTGCCAACCTGGTTCACGGTTTAGGCTCACAGTTGAGGCTGATAGTTGAGTGTTTGGGCAAATACTGCGCGCGAGGTGAAAGCGGGTCTGATGCCCTCCTCTTTCTATCATCATCTATGTGTGTGTGAGTGAGAGTGTGCGTGAGTGAGTGTGTGTGTGTACAACCTGAAGACACGAGGCGGCGGAGCCACGGGGCGGTAGTTAAGGGGGCAGAGAGCTTGCTGGCGATTTCCTTTTGGGCAGCGGCGCCCATGCCGCTGTCTGGCGGCTCTGCATACGTGGCCTGGCGATAGAGGTTGAGCGCGCAGATGCTCCAGAGACGCTTGAGCGCAAACTCGAGCCCCTCCTCTCGCAGCTCCTGCACGTCATCGCCCTGGAGAAATTTGGAGATTAAAAAAGTCAGTGACCTACTATATTTACTATACACACAAACGATGAGTCATGCACACGCTACAGAGGGCGCACCTCATCCTCCTCAACGCCCTTTTCAATCCAAAAAAAAAAAGGTCCCCCGCAAGAAGGTCCCAAGGATAAAACAACGTTCCCCGGGGATACAAGAAGAACAAAAGAAAAGGGAAAATTCTATGGAGTCAGTCCATTTTTCATTTTGTTTACTATATACATTCACTATAAATGGGACTTTTCAGAACTTGACGAAAACCTGGTCTTGGAGCCGGAGATCAAGGAGGGCATCAGACACGCTTTCACCCACGTCTCGCATGTTACCACCGGACGCCGTCATCGCTGCAGCAAACTCTTTGCTCACCACACACTCGTCTTCCTCGAGGAAAACGTCTACGCGCAGGCTCTCCGCCCCCGTCTCGCCGCCGGCTCGCCGCCGGCGAGCAAGGATCAAAACATCACATTTCTCCAACCGATCTCCGTGGCACGCGCCATGGATGAGCGGCGCCGCCCACTCCTGCGCCAACGGCCCAGGCAACGCCGCAAAGTCCGCCATCATTTCCTTGTTCCAGCAGAAGTCTGTGTTCAAAACCTTCTCACTTTCCGCCGCGCCCTTTTCGCGCGAATACACGGCGGCCCTGCTGGTGAGGATGGCGGGATCTGACAAGTCCACGGCGTAGGAGAAGTAGAAGCCATGATGGCAAAGCGCCGTTTGCAAGCTGCCAAGCTCTTCGAGCACCTCGGAGGAGCGGGAGATGGCAGAAGGCGACGAAAGCATCAAGAACGGCAGCATGTCGACCTTGCGCACCCCCCACACAGCGGCGCCACAAACCTCACCCACGAACTCCGCAGCAGTAACCACCACCAGAAAAGCCTCGCTCTGCACGTGCACGACACCCAGAACCGCCACAATCTCTTTCTTCTGCGCCAGCGCGGGGGGCGTTGCCTTGACGTCAAACTCAAAGCAGTAGCTTTGCTTACAGATCCTCAGTAGGCCTCCTCCCCCCTCCACTCCCCCGTTACTGCTCCCTGGACCACCGTCGCTGTCACTCGGGTGAGCCTCAGTTTTTCGCTCGGGCGAGCCCTTTTTCGCAGCCGTCTCCTTCCTTGCACGAGCGGCGAGCTTTATGAGCTTTGACTCGACGTGCTTCTCCAGTAAGCGTGGGCGGCGCTCACACAGAAACTCGTCTGCGGTGAAGAAGAGTGTGAATGTCGGTAGGTGCGGCAGGGGTGGAGTCCACCCGCGAGGGGCGGTGAACTGGTGTTTGGCAGCGGAGGCAGCGTCGGCTTCTTGGTTCATGGCAGCCAATGTCGCTGATGTATACGCCTCCGCCACTTGGTAGGTAGCGGCCGCGATGCTCTTTGTATCGTCTGACATTGATTTGAAGTCCTTGCTCAGCATGGACGCCTCTTCAGCCAAAGCCTTGCTCACACTGGCTGCTGCCGATGTCATGCTTTTCATCATCGAACCCATACCCCAGCCCGATGCTTTGCCCGAGGTGGGTGCTGCTGCCTTGCCCTCCTCCTCCCCTTTCTTGGCCCCCTCCTCGCCCTTCTTGGCCTCAGCCGTCTCAGAAGAAGTCGAAATGGAGATGACAGATTTCTCCCCGTCCTTTCCAAGGACAGGCTCTGAGGTGCCTGTTACATAATCAAGTTCTCAAAAGTCAGTATTACATAATCAAGTTCTCAAAAGTAAGTCAGTGCCCTAGTATATCGATGCTGCGCGCAGATTATACCAACACGCAACTGCCAACCTGGTCCACGGTTTAGGCTCTCTGCTGCCCCTGCAGCAGATAGCTCTCTAATGCTCTCTCCTGCTCCTGGCGCCACCTCCTTTGTCTCAGCTTCTGTCTCCTTCGCAGCCGCAGCCTCCTCTTCCTTCGTTTTCGCCACCGCTGCTCCTACTACAGAAGCAAAAGAATCTCCCTTCTTCGCCGCCGCCGCTGCTTCCGCCTCTTCCTTCTTATTCGCCGCCCCCTCCTCCTCAGTCATCTTCGCAGCCGCAGCCGCCTCTATTTTCTCCTTCGCCGCCGCTGCTTCCTCTTCCTTCTTCTTCGCCGCCGCTGCTTCCTCCTCCTTGCGTTTGGCAGCGGCAGCATCCTCTTGCTCCTTTTTCGCCGCCCCCTCCTCCTCTGGCTTTTTTGCCGCCGCAGCCGCCCCTTCCTTCTTTTTCGCAGCCGCAGCTTCATCTTCCTTCTTCGGAGCCGCGGTTGCTTCCGCCTCTTCCTCCTTCGCCGCCGCCCCCTCCTCCTCTGATTTCTTTTCAGCCGCAGCCGCCTCTTCCTTCTTCTTGGCCGCCGCTGCGTCCTCTTCCTTCTTCATCGCCGCCGCTGCGTCCTCTTCCTTTTTCTTCGCCGCCGCCGCTTCCTCTTCCTTTTTCTTCGCCGCCGCCGCCGCTTCATCTTCCTGCTTCTTCGCCGCCGCTGCTTCCTCCTCCTTGCGTTTGGCAGCGGCGTCCTCTTGCTCTTTTTTCGCCACCCCTTCCTCCTCTGCCTTATTCGCAGCCGCTGCAAATGCTGCCTTATTCGCAGCCGCAGCCGCATTCGCCGCTCCCTCCTCCTCTGGCTTATTCGCAGCCGGCGGCTGGGAAGCCGGCGGCGGCGGGGAAGTCGGCGGCGGCGGGGCGGCGGCGGTTGTCGCAGCACCATTCTGGGCGCGAATTGCACGCATTGCGCGAATCTGTCATCGAGGACTCGAACACGTGCACGCGCAAGTGCGTGCGAACATGAACCTCGGTGGCCCTCTGATCCCACTCTTAACGAGTAAACCCTAAACCCTAAACCCTGAAACCTGGGCAGGCTCTGTCTTGGGATCTGCCTGGGAAGGAGCGGGGTGCGCTGCCCGCCACGCAGCTGCGTCGTACGGGATGATATCTTGTTTTCCGCCTTCTGCTCCTACTCGATAGGTCTCCTGCCAGGGTGGGCGGATGGCAAGGAAAGGGATGGTCAATCAACCTCAATCTGGCCGGAGCCCGCCTAGCATTTGTTTACCAGTGTGAATCTTGCTGTGTGTGAGCTTTGGCATGATAAATTGACGATATCTGCGAGTATGCGTGAGAGAGGACCTGCACCCCGCTTGGCCACCGCAGCTTGACCCAGCCCGTCTGTCTAATTTCCAGCACAACACCGATCGCCGGAATGTGATTGCCCTCGTAGCCATCCTGTGCGAAGAACAAGTAAGGCCGCGCTCAGCCCGAGGACGCGTCAAGGCGCAGAGAGACAGCGCGATGGCGCAGGGCAGCACGTGGGAGGCATGCCCGTGATCGTAGGCGTAGGTGAGCGCACGCACGCATGCAACAAGCATCTGCGCTCGCGTGTCTTGCAACACGCCTACACACCTGCTTTCCCCACTTCCAGTCGGGCCCGCGGATCACCTGAGAACCCACGGCGATAGAAGAGGCTGGCTGTACGGGGCCAGCGGCCGCCGCCGCAGCCGGCTGCACGAGACTAGCGGCAGAGGCATGCGTCTCCTGCGTCGGCCGAGGCTCAGGCGCGGCATTCTCGTCAAGAGTGGCAGACCCCGCGGCCGCCCGCGCAGGAGAGATGGGAATGCAGGACGTCACATGCTGTTTGGCGTCTTGGATGAAGGCCTTAAGCTTCTGCATGACAGACAAGCTCAGGGCTCGCCGCGCGACAGTCAAGCTTGCTGCAGGGTTCTACACGCTGATCCGGGAGAGGCGGCAACCGGGGACCCACAAAGTTCCGGGGAGCACAGAAAAGTGGGGAACTTACTAACTTATTAACTTCCCCACTTTCAAAAAAAAAAACCCCGGCCCGGGGGAGGCCACGGAAAACCCATTAAATTTCACAAAAGCTCGGCATGTCCTACTAAGCACTCCTCGGTCCGGGGTACGAGTGACGGCAGAGGCCCCGTAACCCGCAACAGGGTTCCGGACAGGGAGGAGAAGGGGAAACCTATCAATGACGCCCGACATG
>Ga0315905_10001512_pt1 | contig 25015 bp, 33 predicted proteins | sample LakEriMetagenome_5_FD_203522 | JGI IMG/M metagenome (GOLD analysis project Ga0315905, IMG submission 203522) | Freshwater fungal communities from buoy surface, Lake Erie, Ohio, United States - Buoy 4 MA121 | ecosystem: Environmental > Aquatic > Freshwater > Lake | place: USA: Lake Erie, Ohio...
CCGCCAGTGACTTAAACAGGTTGTCCACGTCAGGCCGGCCCAGATGCGGCATCCGCTCCGTGCCGTCCTTTTTCCGCACGCTGGCCGGACGCGGAAACACAAACCGAACCAGCACCGAAACCGGCACGTCCAGCGGCTCGCCCTGGTACGCTTCCGCAGCTGCGAACCGGGCCGCAGCCTTGAACGCATTCACCGGGTCACGGGCCGGCGTGTAGTTCATCGCCATCGGCCTGCCGTTGACCGTCGCCACCCGATGCCGCTGCCGTGGCTGGGCCACTGGAATGCCTGGAATCGTGAACTGAAGAATCATCCTCGCCTCCGTTCAAACTGTTCGCAGCTTCCAGTTCCGCAATCCTCGCCAGCAGTTGCTGCACTTCTGCCTCAAGTTCAATCACCGCCGTCCCCAGCTCAGTCGCCTCTCGCCGGTATTCATCAGCCTTGTCCCGCCAATGCTCGACCTCGGTTGGTTGCTTTTTCATTGGCCCTCCGTGTTTCAGTCTGTCGTGAAAATGCCGTTTTCAGTGAAACAAATCCCCGCCCGGTTTACGCTTGGGGTGGGGTGTTCTTTATGCGGTCGCGTAGCCAAAGCGACAACTTGTGACAATCCTGCAAAGAACGGCAGGCGACATGGATTTCATGGTTGACCGTGTAGCAGTCAAGCGTAATGACCGGCACCACGCTCGCCGCTTTCTCTGCGGCCAGTTCGTCTCTCAGTCGCTCGACTTCGGCAGCAAGCACTTTAGCCCCGACAAAACAACTGGTTTTCCCCCAACGTACTGCCTCATCCACGTTCATCATTCGCCCCTTTCCTTCATCTGTCGCACCCAATCCGCAAACCGCTGCGCCGTGCACGATTCGTCAAAACTGACGACGACCTCCCTGTATGGATTGACATACACCGATTCAACCTCCACCGGACACTCGCTCGCCGCTTTCGCTGCGGCCAGTTCGGCACGTAGCCGCTCGACTTCGGTAGCAAGCGTAACCATTGCATTGTGCATGTCGTCGGACCAGAAACCTTGGTCTTTGTCTCTGCGTGTGTACGCCATCGCCTCATCCACATTCATCGTCGCCCATCCTTTCCGCCGCTCTCGCTTTTATTCCAACTTCTCTGAAAGACCTTTGACCTCTTGCTGTAGCCTTATGTTTGTCGGGTCATTTGCTAATTGCTTCGACAGTTCAATCAGCCGTTCTGTGTCATAGCTGCTTCGCATCGTGATATACCCTCGACCTTTGCATTTTTCGCATCGCCCTCCACCGATAGCGTAACCGCCACCGTTGCATATACAGCATGTCATTCACCCCCCCTTTCCGCCGCTCTCGGCTTCCTCAACCTTCAACTCAACGCACTTGTAGCCGATTGATTCATAGGCACTGGCCGCTTCTGAAATTGGCAGTCGATGAGCGTTTAATGTGTCCTTGTCTGACGGGAACTGGAAAAACGCAAGCCATGAGTTGTGTTTGCTGTCAGTAATCCACCAAATCACGCCGTCAGGTTTCTTGATGCCGAAGTATCTCATCACTCCCCCTCGCCGCTCGCTGGCGGCTGGTTAATCGTGCCAAATCGCTCCGAATCAAACGCTGCAATCGCGCCAGAATCGTGAAAAACAACGCTCATTCGCCGGGTTCTGGCACAATCGCTGGCGGCTGGTTGTCGGGACTTGCTGCCAACCCCCGATGTTTTAGTGTACGGATGGTCACGAACTAAATTTCGTGAGCATCGAAAAAGCTCCCCGCCTGACGCTTTTAAGCAATCAGCAGCGGCAAAGATTGCGCCGCCGATCAAACGTTGATGCGGGGATCAAGAATCAAACTTCCTGGACAACTTTCTGCTTCTCCTGAACAGCAATTAGCGGCAATTCACCGCGCAAAATCTTCACTTCCGGTATTGCCTCGACAGTGATTGAGACGTTGGTTTTTCGAATGTCGTTTACTGAGAAAATGATCCGTGTGTCGCCAATGGTGCAAACAATCGTTTCGTTTTTCTTCCTTGTCAAAACCAGCCTTTTTACTTCGCTCATTTCGCGTTTCCTTCCAACGATTTCCAAATAACTCGATTCCAAATTTTGTTGATCGTGACTTCGTGAACCTTGAACCGCTTAGCCAGTTCGGCCGCGGTCTTTTTGCCCTGAAACCCACGAATCTCTCGAACCTGAGCCGAACAAAGTTTTCTTGTTCTGCTGTTGTCGCCTGCGGTGTTGTTCAATCTCATTGAAAAACTCATTCACGAAAAAAGTCGTCAAAAAGCCGCCAACAAAAAACGCGACCACGCAACCGGCGATCACCAATCCAAACGTGGGAATCATGTTTCCCCCTTGTGAATGCGGTATTCCCAAAGCCCGGTTTCCGTTCGCCGCCGGCTTTCGACCGTCCAGCCGCCAAACTTGGTTTTCCGCAGATCGCGGAGTCGCGCAGAAATGCCGGTTTCAGTTCCCCGGCCAATTGCAGAAATGATTTCGCGAAGCGTTCGCCAATCGCCGCCTCGCATGACGTTCAAAACGTCAGCGAGTTGCGTTCCGAGTCGCTGACCGTCTAAGGCAACGTCAAACGTGTTGCCGTCGAAATTCAATTCAGCTTGCTCTCGCATGAGCGCCACCCTCCTGGATTTAAGACTCCGGAAAAGCGGCGGCTAAAAAGAAAAAAGCCGCTCGCTTTCGCGTCGGCTTTTGAAGTGATTCAACCGCCGACGTTTTTCACATCGGCAGAAGTCTACCTAATTCGTTAGGGCAGTCAAGCGGATTTTTTACTTGCCCCGTTTTTTGTATGAAACAGCGAGTCAACGGTCACGTTCAGCGCAGCGGCGATTCGAAACAGCGCGTCGGCGGCCGGCAAGCTCTTAGCATTGACGATCCGGCTAATCGTCATTGCGTTTACGTCTGCCATTCGGCCAAGTTCGCAGATCCCAAGCCCGGCCTGTTCCATTTTCGAAACAATGTTGTGGCAAACGATTTTCAGCGCTTCTTTACGGTTCAATGCTCCCATGCCTCCATTCTAACTAATTCTCTAGGGTGGGCAATTCACGGAATCAGGCAGCGGACCCGTTTTTTTTGCGGCTTGTTTTGCCTGCCGACTGATCGGAAACGAGCCAGTTCATCGGACGATCGAGAACGAGCGAAAGCCGGTAAAGGTAAAGCGTAGAAATCAGCGATTTGCCGTTGACAGCGTTGTTTAGCGCCATCGGGTCGATGTTCGCCCGTCTCGCAAGCTCCCTCTGGCTCATTCCGGTTTCTGCGAGAAGTGTTTTTAGGTTTGCTGCAAGATTCCTGACTAGATTTGGCGTGGAAGTCATGCCCCACCCCCTAAAAAAGAAAGTCAAGTCGGCAATCGATTTTGCCGGTTAGTGCGGTCGAAAGGATTTGAACCTTCACGCCATTGCTGGCACCAGGCCCTCAACCTGGTGACAAACAAAAAGCCGCTATCCGGAGGGGTTTTGTTCAATGCTGCAAAACCATTAAACACGACAGGGAAAGAAAAGGTAGACACTTTGCTGGTGAGACTTTTTGTTTGATTCGCGATTTAGTCTTGATTTTTGCCGCTCGCAATCGAGACTGTCTGTATCGCTTTCGATACACCCCCAGGCAGAGCGAGCCAAAACATGACACTGGAAGAACTTGCGCGGAGCTACCACGCCAACCACGATTTAGAGTTGTCGGCCGGTTATCTCGAAAACCTCCGAAACGTCGCTAATCTCGCAACCAGGTTTAAGGGCCGAGAAGTAGACGCGACCGAATTAACCTCTGAGTTCTGCAACGAACTTTTGATCTGGCTCAGACAAAACGGAAGGGCGGACGGCACGATTCGGAGTCGCCGAACTGACTTGCTTATTCTCGGCAGGTATGCAGCCAGGCTAAGACTGGTTCCAAAACGCCCAAGGATCAAGCGGTTCAGGCTTCGCCAAAAACCAACAAAAACGTGGGCAGAAACCGAGATTGCCGCGATCTTCACGGCATGTTCCAAACTCGAAAAAGACTTGCCAAACGGCGTTTCCGAACGGTGGTTTCTGCAAAGCCTATTCGGCTTGCTTTACTCTACCGGTATTAGGCTTGGAGACGCCCTCAACTTGCGAGGCGAGGATATTTCATCCAGCCGCCGGATCTCAATTACATGCAGCAAAACCGGCCGCCCAATAACGCGAGTTATCGATGGAATCGCGTTCCAATTCATGCTTGAGGCTGGATGCTTCGATCGTGAAATTTGCTGGCCCCTTTGGGGGGGCGGGTGCGCTCGTAGCCGCCGCCGAAACCTTTATCGGCGCATATCCAACGTGATACGGGCGGCTGGTTTGACTGGTACGGCAAGATTTTTCCGTAGGGCTGCCGCAACCCATACAGCCGAGCGAAGCGGTGTAGATGCAGCGAGGCGGCTCCTAGACCATCGCTCCATATCAACAACCATGAATCATTATTTAGATTCATCACAGCTTACCCCAATCGAGGGGCCGAATTTAGGCTCGCTGCTCGGTACTGATTCCTTTCTAAACTGACAGCGCTCGCAGTCTTGAATCCAAGGGTGGTAAGTGCCCGAAGGCTTGATTGTGCATTCGCCGATTAGTCGGCATTCGAAAACCGCAACCAACTTGCCTGTAACTGCACAGTTTGAAGTGCGAACAGTCCTTTTTTGCTCGCCAAAGTGCCTACAGCTACAGCGTGGCATAGGAGAAGTGCAGTTTGCAGTTAAACGTTGTCACACTCGGCCGCCCCTGGTAATACTTCGTAACCGTGATCGGAGTGTTGAATTCAAGCCTGTCTGAGCAGACCGGAACAGTCCATTGCTGATACCCTCCAGCACTTACAATTCTGATCCATTGCTCCCCGAATCCTTGCTGAAAAATCCTCCGAAATTCATTGTGCCTAAATGTGTAACTAATAATCTGATTGCCGTTTGTATCCGCTCTAACTTCTGTTCTGAACTCTGTTCGAAACCCAACTCCTGTTTGATACCAAGGCGCGCCAAAGGTTGGGAAAACCAAAATCGGAGTGTCGCCAGTTCTCGGAATGAATGAAAACGGCCGATAACCTGGCAGCATTCCGCTAACGTTGTCGTGTTGCCTGTAGTGAAAAACGAGAGTATTGGCAATTATTACAGCCAGATACGATTCGATGAATTCGTTACCCGATGAAAGCCTTATAACCGGCACGAATCCGCAAAGATCCCATTTGTTTAAAAGGTTGCAAATGGTATCCGTTTCGTGTTTGTGTCTCAGGTTGATTTGTGAATTTCTTAATTCCGTGACAACCGAGGAATCTAAAGTCTCTCCATGAACGAGTTCTACCCCATTACCTGGGAATGCCTCAAAAGTCCAGATTTGGAAATAAGGCTCCCACCAGTCGGCATAATTTTGAAGAAAGTAAACGCTTTTACGCCCAAAAGTTCTTTCCGGCTTGTCGTAAACCTCTAGTTCGTTCCAATCTTCCTGGATCAATCCGTTGATTGCCCCCCATATAGGGCGAATCCAAGTTACAGGGGTTCCGCCTTGATTGCTCACACAACCCAACCAGAGCTTCGCACCTGGCTTTTCGGGAACGTCGGCAATGAAACGTTTAGAGTAGGTTCGATTGCCGTAAGTGACGTTCTTCTCTGCAATGTATTTCAGGTCTTGCCAAACGCGAGAAGTGCAATTGTGGGTACAAAGCGCGGCCATTGAGGACGGTAAACCATAGAATGCCTTTTTGCTCGCTCCAACAAAATGGAGACGCATTCCATCGACAAGAAAACTGCCGCAAACGCATTCGGTATTTCCGCCGCATTTTGCCGAACAACAGCCGAGGCGCATCAGCTACCCCACCAAATGCCGTTATCCGTGTCGAGTCCGATCGGCCAGGTGATGCCGCTTGGAAGCGTAACGCCCGTGGCAAAGTTTGCGTAAAACAACAGCGGATCGTTTACCGTTGTGTCATTGTAGATCGCGATTGCCCAAATTGGCCCAACGGTTCCAGTAGTAACAATGCTTGGATTGTTCGTAAGCAATCGAGCCACGCCAGCCGTTTGACTGTAACTCAAAACACTGAGCGTCAATCCGCCTGCCACATATCCGTTTCCCGCTGAAATTTCAGTAACATCAGCTTTGTTTACGTCTGTAGGGTCAACGTGCGAACTGCAAAACAGCACCTTAAAAGAGTCGGCAGAGAAATCATGCTTTTTCTGACCGAGACTAAGTAGGAATGAGTTTACTTTATTCAAGGCGATCATGAGTTACCTGCATTCAGTGTAAAGCTGTCAACGGTAAAAGAGAAACCACTGGTGATTTGGTTTGGCGTAATGATCATATCGCCGCCGCCGCCGCTTGCGCTGCAAGTTCCTTGCATCTTACAAGTCGCACCTGCGTATATGCGAAAATAACCAGGTGTTCCGGTTGCGTCTCCAACTGAGTCCGTCCAGGTGCCAGATTTTGCCTTGCTTCCACCGCTTGCCGCGGCGAGCCAATCCGATGGAAGCGTTAGCGTTGCTAGAGTCGTTCCTGAATCTGCCGTTCCACAGTTCGCCGGCATCGTACCAGTGAAAATTTTCATTGTCGGCGAAGTACCGATGTTTGTTTCGATTGCGTCGAGAACTGCATTTCTGACGCCGGAATCAAATTGAAGTGCCATGAACCGTTACCTTAAAGTGGAACGTATCCTGAGGAAGCCGACGAAAGGGTAATTCCGGCTATTGTTCCGGATAATGATGCGACTGGATTGGAAAACTCGACAAGATCGGGATCAAGGCCGGCAGTGTAAACGAACGAATCAGCAGGCAACAGCGAAAATCCATTGCCGCCCGAGTAATCTTCAATCGAAACGCTGCTTGTGGAAACAAACGATTGCGTCGAACCTGAAACATTATTGGCCCCCGCTGCTTGCCCGCCTTCTTGGCAGTAGTCAGCAATTGCAAACCATCCTCCCAGCATGTAGGCGGCTATTCCAATCCTGGAACCGTCTTTTGCGATCACGTTTGGCGTCCAGTTGTAAACCCGAATGGTTTCGCCAGTAGCCGCTCCTTGAACGCTATCGGTGCCTGGCTGCCGCTCCAAAACGCTGCAATTAGCAGCACCCATAAAGGTATTTACGGCGGCTGGAATCCCTCCGCTTGGAGCTTGGAAAAGTTTGGTGTCGCCGGGAATTCTTTGAATTCGATACCATGCACCTGTTCGCTGAGGGCGGCCGCCTAATGCCGGTTGATCGAACGGCACATAAACCACCCACATTTTCTCAGATTGATAGACCGGCTCGCTGGTCCATTCAGCCGATACCGTTAGAACGTGAGTCAACGATTCAGCGCCGCGAATCTCTACTTCAAACGTGGAACCTGGTCCGTAGTAAAGATGATCTTCGATTGCAACCGCTCGCCGAATCAGGCCCGAGCTTCCAACTGGGACGAAGCATCCCCAATCGGCGTCATAAACGACATAACAAAGTTCTTTTTCCAGAATGCAGTTCTGCGCGTTTAGGTCGTAAACTTCGATCTCGTTGTTTGCCCCTCCGAGGGCTTGGAGCCAACGATTATTGAGCGGGTCGGCCTGCGCCGTATCTGGGAAAATCAATTGAAATTTGCCGTACTCCCCTGGCGGCATCCATTCGGTACAAACCGCCAAAAGTGCGTCTGCCGTTTCCTGAGGCGCCCGTTGGGTCATGGGAAGCCTAGTCCGAATATTGTTCGGAAAAAGGCTCGCGGAATCAATCGGGTTTCGAATAATGTTTCTCAAAGTTCACCTACCAACAAAGTTGTTCTTTGGTCGGTAAAGTCGTAAACAACCCCCGTGCAAACAGGGTATTTCTCTGTGAAAGGTGACGTTTTGAGAAAGACAGAACGCGGAAGCTCTTGAATTGATCCGCCGAGGTAGTCTTGATCAATGTTATCAACGCCATGCAGCGAGATTTGCCCGCTTATTTTTGTCGCTGAATGCGATGCAAGAATCTGTGTCGCAAAAACACCAATCTCAGAAGTCATGTTGATTTCAGAAGAATTTGCAGCGACGTTTTTCAGTTTCGACAGACTTCTTTCGTAAAACTGAAACCGATCAGGAGCCGAGATTACCAATTCCCGAACATCTCTAAGCGGCTTTCCGGCGAGCGGTGCGCCGACAGTTGCTTTGAGGCAATCATCTCGCTCGAACGTTGCTGTTGCCCTAACCTTGAAATTCTCTCCATATCTTCGCGCGTAAGCTGGAAAAATTTTACCCGTGAAAACGACGGCAGCCTCATTTTCGACAATCTCGCAAGAAAAGGATTGTTTCATTCCCCCGACTACCCCAGAGGAATCAATCGACTTCCACGTTTTGCCGCCATCTAAAGAAAACTCTATTAAAACACCTTTGTTTCGTCCAAAGGGCTGACCTTTTTCATCCAAACTAAGGCAAGGAAGCATTGGGCGCCGGGCGCTAGTATTATTAGTGATGCTTAATTGGCTTAGGATCGACAAATCGGCCCTGTATTTGCGGTAAACATATCGCAGGTTTGGATTCGACAGCATCGCCGGCGAGTCCCAAATAAAAGAGGTAATCGACTGTGCTTCAAGTGTTGCATCCCAATCTGGTCGAAGCATTACGGTAAGCTCAGACCGTTTGCGAGCACCGATCACGGTAACTTGGTTGAACACCTTGTCGCCATTGTCAACGTTTAAATCGATCTCCGGAAGTTTGTCGTTTACATCATCGAACTTTGTCCCAGGTTTGTGACCTGTAAACTTGATGATGTTTCGATAAGGCGAGTCTTTTGAGAAAACTTCAATCCGGCGGCTGTTAGACGAATCGTGCGTGATCTTCCAGTAAAATCCAAACGGATTGAGGATCATATCTAGGGCATCGCCAAGATAGATTCCAACAGGCAATGAAACGTTGTTAAGGTAGACATTTTGCGGCAGAATGCGAATTAAATCCGTCCAACTTGGGTTGCTTACATGCCGCTTTAGCCGCCAGGGGTTCAAATCTTCGCAAAGGTAGTAAACCGCATCAGGGATGGACCACAAAAGAAACTGTTGCGTTTGCGGCAGTGTCAAAAGGTTAAGATTTAACCCGTTCAGGTCAATAAATAGCGGAACCAAATTCAAACCAAGGCCAAATGTTTTATTGCCAAAAATCCGCCCCTCATAGCGAGGATTAAACACAAGTTCGCGATCAAGTGTTTGGATGATTGTAACTTTTTGCCCGGTTCCTCTTGTGATTTCAATGTTACGAGTCTTTAACGGTTCACCAAGTAACTGGTCGTCAAATCTCGAAGTAAGTTCTAAATAGCTTCCAGCTTCGCTCATTCTATATCTGCCGCCGACGATTCTGCCGTAGTGAATCCACTGAACCCGTTTTCCGTTTCGGTCAGCAATTCCAATCTGGCAGATTTCGTTTTCAAACTTGTTTGTCAGTTCGAAAGCTGTTTCAACGCGATCATTTCGGCCAAGATCGGCGATTTCAATTATTGCGGCATCTCGGTTTGCGTTTCCTGCGTATCTCTCGACTGCGCGCACGTGCGCGTCGTATCGCCTTTTTCCGGCAATCCGAACGAAAACCTTCCTTGAATCCCTAGCTGATCCCATTATTTAGGCTTATCGTATTCTAAATTTAACTGCCTGAAATGAAGGTTTCCGCAAATGTGAAATGCGCCGTAGGTCTGTTTATCCGGACCAATAACAGGAATTCCGCCAGCGTGCTCCTGTCCAGGAAACGCGATTCGCTCAAATCCCATAAATCGGCAATTTTCCCGACGAATTACATCAGTCCCGACTGTGACAACCAATCGGCCAAACTCGCCTGTTCGCTTGTCGTAGTTTAACAACAGCGCATCAAGCGCTGTGATCGTTTGGATCTCTGGGTGATGCAGCCAGCAATTGATGTAAAGGTCCCGGCCGGATTGGCCGCCGTAAATTTGAACTTGGCCCTTTTGCCCCCAAGAGAAAAACTCCCGAGTCGCAATTTCCATTTGCGAATCGATGATTAAGCTATGAGTTCCTTCGCAATAAAAAGCTGAACCGTTGAGACTAACGCTCATGGTGCCCAATCTCCTTTGCTTGGTTCAGTTCGAGGCTTATTGAGATCCCTCACTGGCAAAGGCTTTTCACCGCTTAGAAATCGTTCCATCGAGTCCAAAAGACCGTTTAACGATTCGGTAATTTGCTGAACGGCAGCCTTGGTTTCCTCATCAAGCTGAATTTTGTTTTCATTTTCAAAAGCCCGAGGCTTGACGATTGGCGAAACCTCAGGCTTGTTTGGGTTCTGGATTCTTTCAATCTCAAGCCAGAGTTTGTAAAGCTCATTTGCATTCTTAACTGTTTGATCCGACAGACCATACATTTCTTGTTGGTCTTGGCTCAGGTAGCCTTGCTTGAAAAGTTTTGCCGCTGGTTCGCGTGGATCAGTTGTCATAATCTGATCCCAAATGCTCATGTTTTTCGGATAGACTGGTTTTACTTCTCCCATTCCACGCTTAAAAACTCCAGTCGTTATTTGCCTGGCAATTTCGTTTTGGTAGTAGTCTCCAATAGCTTGTGGGTTGTCCGTGTCGATCATCGCTTCTCGCCACATAAACGGCGAAAGCCACTCGTTCTCATAGTAAGTTGCCGAGCCGCCTGCCGATTTCATCGTCTTTATCATTTCCCCGCGCAAACCGCGGATCGCCTCTGCGGCATCAATATCAATATTTTCCTGCGCGATTTTTACCGCTGTTTCTAGGTTTGCAGTTTCAAACGCTTTTGCATTTTGTGAAATCGAAACTCGCTGTTTCAGCATTTGTTCGGCCAGGCGATACGAGGCGCTTTCGTCTACGCGCCCCTTTTCGTCGGCGACGATCGGCAATTCGCCAAGCCCTTCTGCACCTGCTTCGCCGCGTAGCAATGTTTGGTAAATCTTCTTTATGTCAAACGCGCCTTCCGCAACGTCTTGAACCGCTTTTGGCTGAATCAAGCCCATGACAGCAAATTTGCTTCTTGCTCGGCCGGTAATATCTGGCTTGTCCTTCAACTCTCGGAGTGCTTCCGGCATCCCAAGGTTAGCCATTTCAAGGATCATTTCCTCATCTTCGGACAAACCGCCAAAGTTCTTTTCCATCGACGCAAGCAATTCACTGCGAATACGCTCAGCGCGTGGATCAGAACCTTGTAGAAATTCAATTTGCTCGTTAAGTGTCTTTGACTTCATTTCAGGAACCGTCGCAAACTTAGTAAACAAGTCTGCAAGGAAATTGAAACTTTGAGTTGCCGTAATATTTCCTTGCGTGTCGCCGGCCGCGATGTTTAACGCTGAAAGGAACGCAAGAACTTCATTTTGCCCGTATTGATCACCGAACGTAGCTGCAATCTGACCAGGAACAAGACCAAGCGTATTAAAGTATCGCTCGTTTTCCTGAATCAATGCAGCGCTTTTTGCCGCTTGCAAAACACCCTGTTGCGCGAATGTCGTACTGCCCTTTTTCTCGAAAGCCTTTTGGTTATAGACAACTGCTTTTGAAAGAGACTCAAGAGAAGCTTGATCGAATGCCATCAAATCCGGCCGTGTTTCTGCTATGTCAACTGCAATTTTGGCACGTTCAAGATATGGCATATCAACCGTACTACTCGCAGCAGATTCAACGATTCGAGCGAGAGCAGATTTATCTGCCACCTTAGAATTCTTGATCATTTGATCTAGTTGTGGCAAAATTGCCTGAACGTCCTCATTTCCAGGCATATTGAACATCATGTTCATAAGCTGCATTTGGTAGGGAACCTGCCGATTCTTAAATCCTTCCGCAACTTGAATCGCAGATTTCCATTCGTCGGCAATCATTTGCGCGACAGTATGTAGCGCCTTCATTGGCGCGTGCATTGCGTAGATCGCAATACTTGCCTTGAGAATATCACTAGACCAACCGGAAAACGAAGCGCCAGATTGTTTTGATTCTTGTCCGGTTTTCTTTGTGGCTTCCGCCATTTCCTTCTGCATTTGCTTGAATTTACGGGAGAACATTTCAAGCTGAGCAGCGGCCGAATTGGCTGCAACCTGCAGGGTTACTTCTGCCGAAGGTGTTGCAGGCATGTTTACTACCCCAATTTAGCAAGCCAGTAAAGATCAAAAGGTGTCGGAGAATGATCTGGTCTGAGTCCGCGGTGCCATTCTAGGAATAAAAGCCAGCGGCGATCATAACAGGTTCTAAATTTTTTTTTTGCTCTTGAACAATGCGAAGTTCGCGTAACTCCGTTAGCTCAACCAAGGCCCTGGCGGCTGAGGATTGGTCAAAAATTCCGAGGATGATTGCAAGCTCAAAAGTCACTCGATAATTGATCGCCAGCGAATCAGCAATTAGTTTCAATCCATCTTCAACGTTTACTGGAATCGTGTAGTCAGCAAGATCGGGCCTCTTTTCTCGAACCAATTCAATCATTCCAAATTGGTTTAGGATCTCGGAAACGATAGATACCGATGATTCATAGAGTTTTTTGTATTGATCTTTTACGACTTGAGTAAGCTCGCCATCCTTATTCAAAGCGTAGTTGGATGGCAACCTTGAAATTGTAGGAAGCAACCATGTGAAACCATCCCCAAGCGTTACTTGCGAGCCGACAATCATTGTCTTTCGTGCCATTTCGATCGGCTGGGGCGGATCGTCGGGGTCCACTCCGAGCCAGAATTTTGAATCATGGTTCGGGGTCCATTTGATGTTAGGGAAATGCCCGAGCGGTATAGACCTGCCGGCCCCAATCGGCCATCCGAAAACCATGCCTGGGAGATTGTCTGGTCCTCGATAGCATTCAACCGCCGTTGGCGCCGGTTCACCTTCGCGCAGCAGATCCCCAAGCCCCACCTTCTCCAAGTGTTCTGGGGCGGCACCTTTGATGTTCGGAATGAAAATCGAATAATGAGCCATGTTTAGCCAATAAGTGCGTCAGAGACGTTTTCTGTGCCGTTTGTCACGCTTGGTAAGAGCAGGTCCGGACGGTCAAACAAACGCCAAAACAGCGTTTGCATTGCTCCACGAAGATCGTTCGCGATCGCGATGTTCCAGTTGTCGCCGATTGCCAGCTTGTCCCAGGTCGAAACAGCGGCAATGAACGGTCCACCGTCATAAAGTTGAATTGCCTGTGCTCCAAATGAGCAGGAGTCAAGATACAGAGTGACCGTGTTACTCAAGGCTGTGCTAAACCGCACACGGAAAAAGACAGAATCGGGCAGCGGTGAAGGCAAGCGAAAAGTTGTTGCAAACGTAGTGAATTGGCTCGTCGAAACTCCGCTTGTAAGCGGAATCGAGAAGGTTTGAGCGTTACCCGCGTCGTCATTGATAACGCTGGTGCCGTCGAACAAATCAAGCACCAAGATACCGGCAGCCGGAACGGAGGAAAGTCGCAGCGCGATCGTCGCAACGTAGACGGTTTGAGCCTCAACCAAAGTCGTTACAGGCTGCATAATCTGATGCAGAGTTGACCCGTTTCCGGTCACTTTTGCACACTTCGCGCCAAACTGCTTGATCGTTGTTTCTTCGTTAAAGGTGCCTACAACGGGCGTCCAGGTGACAATCGCGCCGGCCGCCCAGCTTTCAAAGTCTCCGTTGACCAAAAAACCGTCAAGCGAAGGGTCGATAACGTTGAATGAAGTTGCGGCGCTGCTTCCATCGGGCCAAAACACACTTTGCCCGCTAGGTGCAGCGCTGGTCTCTCCGTAGGCTTCGAGTGTTCCAGTTTGCCCGCTCGCGACTGTGCAAGTGAGCGTAATATCCTCTGGAAACACATATTCAAGCCTTTGCCCCTGCGGCCCGGTCAAACTGCAAACAATCGCCAGGGTTCCATCATTGCCAGCAGAAGCGGTAATCGTGGCGCTTGGTTCGTTGGCGTCAACCGTTTTGTTGGCAGCCTTCATTTGCCTGATTAACTCTGCCAAAGCTCTTTCAAGCGTCTTTTCTTGCAGAGGGTTATCAGCGTGCGCCATTTCGATCAGAGTCGATTCTGCCGCTCCCTGTAAATCAAGCAAAAACCGCTCGGGGTCAAGCTGGAATCTTGTTTTAGATTCAAGCACACCTTCAACGGCAGATCGGACGATGTTGGAAGCACCGTCGTACTCAGCCAAAATGTCGTTTACCTCTTTTTCAAGCTGATTGGCACTTGCCCCAGCGAAAAAGTCGGAAACAACCTGGTAAACGTAGCCAATCCTACCAAGCCGGTCGAATAAACCAGTTCCGCTATCAAAATCGATTGCCACACCAACACCCTCCAAGTAACCAAACTGAAAACAACGTTCAAAATTGGTTAGTCGGTGATTGCCACTCCGAGAGTGACCGTCATTGCCGCGTTGGAAATGCTCGTTCCGCGCGGGCGATAGGTGTAGGTAACCGTTCCATCTTCGTTGCCTTGCAAGCTGATGGATTCGGTTGTCCATTCGTAATAAGGCGCGGCAAACCTGATATGTTCGGCGGTTGCTGCGGCAACACGATCGTCGCAACCAGCGCCTCGCTGGAAATAGATCCGAAGTCCGCTTGACCCATCATCCTCGCAACCTCGCGAAATGATGTTTTTTAGTCGTTCTTGAGCAAGATTGGTTGAAGTGACCTTGATAATTGGTTCGCGAGTGATGATGCTGCCCTCGGTCGGGAAAGCCGAACCGTTAAAACCTTTTTTGCTGTAGTTCAGCCCAAAATCAATTTCGACCCGCTCGATGTTCGTAAGCAAAACCTTGGATGCGGTTGGACCGTAAAACACTGGTCCAAGGAAGTAACGCGAGTTGAAATGAGGGGGAATGCTCGCGGCGGATAGGTCAACATTTTCAGCCAATGCAACGGGTTCGTTTGTACCGTCAAACAGGGCATGAATATCAACCGTCAGAACCGCTCCATCGGTATCGTTCTGGCTGGCAACGAGTGTTCGCGGAATTATGTCCAATTTCGCCATTGTGTAGCTGCGGTGGACGGCACTAGCGTTAAACGTGCTTGCGTCTGCTCGCCTTTGAGCATACGCGATCGCGTTTGTAGTCCTCAATCCGCTTGCGGGAGAGAGCACACCGAAGGCGGCTAAAAGGTCCCGGGTTGTCAAATTGAAAGTAGGTTCGGCGTAACCAGTCGCAATATGCAAGCGATCGACCGCACCACCTGGAATGATTTCAGCCTTTTTCTCATTGCTTGCATAGTTGAAAGAATCCAACTGCCGCAAAGTAAGACCAGTGGAGGTAAACGGGTAAATTGAAAATCGACCTGACATTTTAAGAGCCTCCTAGTTTTTCCATTTCCTTACGCCAACGCGGCCGGCTGGCAAGTTCGAATTTCAAATCAGCAGTGTAAAGTTCGGCAAATTTTTCAACGGCTTCCTTTTGTTCATCAATGGTCCAGGAACCAATTTCCTTTCCCATTTTTGCCATCGTAACATAACGCGGATCTTTTGCGTCATGCGAAACTGGAAACGGAAACCGATAACGCATTCGGCCGGTCAATATGTGACTTCCTTTTCCGCTTATTTGGACTGGCGGAACACGGTTAAGCATTGACGCCCGAGTTTTACCTTTCCTCACCAAGTCCACGTTATGCCGAACTGAATTCATCTTTATTTGCAGGTACTTCTCTCGCCGCTTCTGATAACCGTATTTCTTATCAGCACCGGCTTGAAAATGCTTTGGCAAAGTTTTTTCGTGATGTAGATACAAAACCGCCCGCATGACCTTCCGCATAATTTGATCATGCAGACGAACGAACCTCGTAGAATCAAACATCAGGTCAGGCGCGATGATCACGAACCCAACGAGAGGCATCATTGCCCCGGTAAAACCTCCTGCCGAATGAACTGGTGTAAGTTGCATCAGTAAAGCGAAACCTCCCAAGCCATCCACCACCAACTTCGGCGCTTGCTTGCCGTTTGTGTCTCGCTATCTTCGTCGTCGTATTGTGGGCATTCAGACGCAGGAATTAACACTGGTCGTCCGTCAGTCCTGACCGAATGAACAGCCAGCGGGTTGTAGGAAACCGCATTTATGGTTAAGGCTGTCCTGGAATCAAGAATTGCTTCCATTTCAAGCCAAACATCGGAACACCATTGCGTAAATGCTGTTTCCTGAGCGTCAAATGTCGCCTTGTCGCTCATATCGAATTCGGCATATTTTCGCTCAAGTAGCACTAATAGCGAGCCATCGCTTCGCCAGTTGCCAACTCCAATGTTCTTTCGGACCATATCATTAACGGTGACACATGCCCGGGCCTCGGCGAAATCTTCGTCAACCGCTCCGAAAATATGCGCCATTGCCGCCGTTGGGTTGTAGACAGTGTTTTGCCCCACGATCGTAAATGCGCCAACGGCATCACAAAACGAATTTGAATGCGCAATGAGCGCCCTCAATCCGAAATCTGGTTTCCAAATGTTCGGATTAGGCATTAAGTTTATCCTCGCGTCCGAACTGCAACATCAACTGCGCGGACAAACAAATAAGCCTTCATTCCAGAATCATTTCCAAGCCGGCGAACTGCTGACCAAACAACATCATCCACCTTTACCTGGTCGGGCTTTTGCGGATCAACAACTCGCTGAATTTCTTCTTCTGAGTGGAACTCAATAACAATCGATTCGCGAACCGACCGGCCGCCTGGCTTTTCAAGATTTACACCGTCGCCCTTTACCTCATTGCTTCCCTGTAGGTGATCTCGGACAACCACGCCAGTTACCCAGCGTCTTGCCGTCCAATCAGAACCGGGAGCAAGCCAAAATTGCTCGGCAGGTCCAATTTCGGAACTGCCGAACACGTTTGCGGAACCCCAATTTACGGCATCGTTGAAAAGGCCCATTGCAACCTACAATCAAGGGTTCTTTTTGGGGCGACCGCGGCGGCGGCCGGCTTCCTCGGTCAAATCCGCCTCATTCTCGGTTGACGAATCCAAGTTGATAACGGCCGCCTCTTGTTCACCCTGCGAAGATTGTTCCTTTTTGGTTGGCTCGGTTTCAGGTGCGGGTTTTTCCCGCCCGACTGAAAAAAGGTCGATTGCCCTTTGCTGAACAGGAGTCAAAGGCGCCTTGGCTTCGAGTTTCGTTTGGGCAATGTCAAAAACCAACCGATCAGTGGCCTCGGCGTCAATCCGGAAGTGCCCCGGGTCGTTCTCTTTTTCCTTGCAAACCAGAAGCACGTTTCCAATTTCGTCGGCAACGGTCTCGGCCATTTCGGCAGTCAATTCGACGGGAACATTGAAAACGAATTCAAACGTTTCAATGATTCTTCCCGCTTGGTCCCGCCGTGATCGGCCAAATCGCCCCGCTTGAACCGACGAAGAAAGAACGAGAAAGACTTTTTCCATTTGTCACCATGATTGAAGGTAAAAAAAAAGGGGCTAGCCTGAGCCAACCCCTATCCTCCTGAAAGCAGTCAGGCAAGCAAAGCCAGTTCGCTTAGTTGAACTCGCAAAGCATCGCGTGTTGCCACAACCCAAAACCGACGTTGTAGCGAACTTCGGTCATGAACTTGACCATCTTATCCTCAATGTCGGTCAAGCCCTTTACTTGGCGAATGAGGCTTTTGCGTTGCTGGAAAATGAATGGTTTCACCGTTCCGCCAGTGTAAAGCAACTGGAACTTTGCATCGCTTCCGCCGCCTTCGGCGCCAAGGCCCAAGATTGGATGGACCTGTGCTTTCGCCAGCAAAACGTTGTCAACGGCCACGCCACCCTGGGCAACAATCATTTGCTGCATCGCCTGGGAAGCAACTTCCCAAAGTGACAGCGGCACCAGCAAATGAAGGTCGCTAAGCAGATCCGCGGTGATTGCGCGGGGCATGAAATAGCTGCCTTTGTCCGTCTTGAATTGCATCATCAAGCGAAGGCACTTGTGGAAAGCTGCCTTGAACTCGGCAACCGTTACGTTCGTGTGATCGGTCGCGTTGAAAGTGGTCTTGTTCGACTGCGACCCCGAATCCCCAGCCAAGTGATCGGTGTCGTAGAAGAATTGACCATCGTAACAGGTTGCAGTTTCGCCAGTCAAAAGCAGCGAAACCATCAACTCGTCAGGGTGGCGAACTGCTTTTCTGCCAAGCCCTTCCGCGATGTTTGAATAGTGGCTGTACCGATCGTCCTCAATGTCGTAACGATCAACGCCCAAAGACTGCTCAAAGCTGCGGTTGGCGATTTCGTAATCGAAGGCTCGCAATTGGTCGAACGTCCGTTCTCCCAAAAACTCCTTCATATCCGGAACGTCGCCAATCCACCCGTACTTTTCGTCGCGGCTGTTGCTTGGAACGATCGTACAGATTTGAGGATAAAGCGGGCTGCCGGTGCGAACGCCATTGTCGAAGGATTGGGTAATCCCTCGCAAAACAGCATTGATTTTTGCAGTTGTGATTGCCACTTGAACAAACTCCTAAATTCTTTTGAATTCAAAAAAGCCCGCTTTTGGCCGGCAGACGACTAGAACGACTTCAACGAGACGACCGGATCGCCGCTGTCGTCAAGATCTTCAAGAACACCGATCTGCACGTTGTTGGTCGATGTGATTGTGACCGTGTAATTGTCGGAAGCGTAAATAATCTTCCCAATGTCGGCGGCGGTCAGCGAATGAACCACGTTTACCAGCGTGACAATGCCGTTGACGATACATTCAGTTTGCAGTGCGCCAGCACCCCCGGCAGAGTTGTTGCAGTTTTCAACTGCAACACCACCAAAGCGGTTGGCTCCTGTTGCCGTCGCGGAGGTCAGCAATCCGGAAGCTGCGATCAGAAATGTAAGAGCGCCCTGGTAAACCTGAACGGCGGCCGCCATTTTTCGCCGAACGCGGCGAGCGGCGCATCCAATGCGGTTGATTTGAGCTTCGGTAACGGCCATTTCACAATCTCCAAGAAAATTTCAGTTTGTGCGGTGCGGTGCGTTTGATTCAAAAACGAAACTTGTCAATTACTCGGCAAAGGTGCCCGAGTATTCAACGGGAGCATGTTCCCCATTTTTCAACAGCATCGGGGCAGTTTCGGAGTCAATTCCAAGCTCGATCCGGCGAGACTTGAGAAACTTACTCTTGTCGATGCCCATTTTGGCGTAAACTTCGGCCCCTTCTTGCCATTCATTTTCAATCTGGGTTTCAAGCTGCTGAGGCTTGGTCTTTGCCCCTTCGCCCTGGTCGCCAGTAGAATTTCCGGTCAATTGTCGGTCGCTCAGCGAGGCGGCCAAAAGTTTGTCTTTCACTTGCTCGATCGACAAACCTTCCTCGATGAAACCCAAGGCCAGGTCGCTCTTGTTCTGAGCCTTACAAAGAGCAACGATCTTTTTGGTGCGATCAGGCTCAGAGAGAATCCCAACTTGCTTTCCGTCTGCGCTGGATTCCTCCTTAACTTCGGGAGCCTTGTTGGCGACAGAAAGGGCCTCAGCCAGTTTCTTCGGCAGTTCGGCGAAAGCTCCGCTAAGAGCGCTCAATCCTTCGGCGATTTGCTTTTGACCGTCCAAAACAGGTTGCAAGTCAACTGACATTTCATCCTCTCCAAAGTGATACGCCAAAAACTTCTCTTTGAACCCTTCGATTCGAGCGGCCATTGCTGCTCGGTCCATTACCTCAAGTTCAAAGTAACCTTCGAGCGCCGCCGCAACAGTCCGAACAAGGTTGTCATTGTCCGAAAGGCTATCCGCGCTCAAAAAATCGTTGACGGCATCCCCCGTATCAACAACATCAATCGCGTAAAGTTTGCTCGGCATCCAGACAGGCGGAAGCGGATTCCCGGTGGCGTCTTTTTGCCGGGTGCCGTCCTCATTGAGTCTTACTTCTGATTTGTAAGTAAGAACCAAGCTGCTTGAAAGCGCTCCAGGGTCATTACTGGCGAGATCCAAAACATATTCGCCATAGGGTGTTCCGCCACCTTCCGGCGGCGACTTCATTGCAATTTTGGCAACGTGAAAATCTGCCCTGACCTTCGTGCCATCAAGCCGAAAGTTTTTATCTCGACCGAGATACTTACCGAGTCCATCATCCGACATTGAGGGGTGCTTGAACCGCGATCGCAATCCGTTTGGCTCGGCATTGCCTAGTTCAACGATCTTTTCCAGCGATTGCATCGTAAATTCCCCGCGTCCTGGGCTTTTAAATGGCCCAAGCTCGGCGACCACTCGCCCGTAAACGATCCTTCGCTCGCGATCCACGCCAATTTTGTTATCCGAAGGCGAAAGGACGGTTTTCCGGTCAGTAGGAGGCGTTTCATTGCGAAGATTTCGATTTGGCTTTTTCACTGCTTTACCCTTGAACGAAGTTTTTTTCTTACGAGTCTTTGAATGCAACGTCGATAACTTCCCAGGTTCCGTAACCCCATGCAAAATCAGTTGCCGTTTCTCGGCATGACCATTTACCAGTCATTTTTCTTGCGGAGTTAGGTGGCGTTGCCGCGGCCGCCGGATTCGTAAACGTAAATGTATTAGCTGTTTTCGTTATTGCGGCGTTTTCTAAAACCGCCAGATCAGAACCGCTTGCGGTTTCAAACACAATTCGAAGCGTCTTTCCTTCCATATCAACAGGAACTTTCTCGCCTGTTTCTGAGAGTGTGTAAACGCTGATTGAAAACGTCTTTTGAGCTTTCCAGGGAACATTCAATGGGTTTGGATTGTAGGGCGTTGTTTTGTAGTGTTCATTCTGCAAAATCGCCGCTGGGGAAATAACGATTTGCTGGCTTCCCCCTCCGGTTCCAACTGCTGTTGCGTCAACCTTGTTTGGCACGGAAAAAACCAATTGATCTGTTTTGGCTTTGACCGAAGTAATTTCTTGGCTGGCGTTTGTTGTTATACTCCCCGCAAGTTCGCCAAAAGTAAACGTCTGGGCAACGTCTTGCGCAAACCCCCACCAACTCGCCACGGTCATTACACCGCTTTTGGCGATAACTTGGTAAGTGCCTGCCGCTACGCTTGAAAATGTCGCTCGGTAAACGCCCGTGCGGTTCACTTGCTCGACAACTGCCGATGCCGTGTAAGCAGCGGTGTCAGTCCCGGCAGCATACAGGGCAGCGGTCAAAGTCAGTCCACCAGCGGCGACAAATTCAATCTGTTGCGTTGCCATCTTTACTCACTCTGCGATGCAATCCAATTTTTCAAAGGGGTGATGGCGAGCAAAATCGCCCCCATTGCCTGAGCAACTTCGGGCACTTCGCTTACGGCTTGCATCAATCTGTCGGAACTGATTGAAGCCGGTTGAGGTAAAACCTCTCCCGTCGTCGCGTTCATCGGAACGTATTCAATCGTTACCAGACCACCGCCCGATTGGTCAGTCGGCAACAACGTGCGCACCAGCACTTGCGTAATCCACATCGCCTCAAATTGTTTCGCTGGCGATGATGGAATTTGAACTGGCTGGTCCAGCGGGATTACGATTGTTTCGGGCATTCTTCACCTTCCTTTTTTGGCTTGATTGCTTCAGCCAAAACAGAAATTGCTTGAGCAATCGCTTCGTGGTCCTTGCGGGTGCCCGGCACGTTTTGGCAAACTTGGTCGAGAATCTGTAATGCTTGTTCAGGGTTCATGTTTACTCCAAAAGGGTTCTAAGGTTTGCGATTGAGTTTTGAGTCTCAACAATCTCTGCCTGTAGCGATTCTACGCGTTCCAAATCGCCTATCATTTCGGCACTTGTTTTGGCCGAGCCAAGGTTTGCAACTTTGCGTTCCAAAATGGAAATGATATAGGCAATTGTCATTAAATCACCATCTGGCGAAGAAGAATTGCGGAAGTGTTGAGCAGAATGTAATTGTAGAAAATGTCCGTTGCCCCGTCCCTGTAAATGACGTCGAATGCGGTGTCACCAACAACCGCTGTTCCTTGTGGGTACAGCATCGTCCCCCACGGGAACAACTCGCTGCGTGCGAATTCAAAAGCAAACCAGCGTCCTGTCGCTTCTTTTTGGATGTACAGCCGGTCGCCGTGGAGTGCGTATTTTGTGCCAGCCGCAAACGTCTCGCTTGAAGGCGAGTAAGTGACGGTCGCCCATGTGTTGCCCGGAATGTCATATCGATGCAAAGCACCGCTAGCCGCACCTTGAAACGAGTAGATATACCGACCGTTCAGAATCAAACTCTCGTTCGTCCAGTCGCTCGCCGTTGACGAATGCACCCAATGGGCAGACATGCCAGCACCGGGTGCCGCTGCTCTCGCCGCAACAGGTGTCAGAGTAGACCACGTATTGGCCGTGATGTCGTAACGGTACAGCGTTACGGCATTGTTTCCCAGCAGATAGAGGAAGTTGTCATTTCCCTCGATTGCGTATTGACTGGTAGCGTCTGGCGTGGTTGTCCACGTTGCAACCGTCAGGGTATCAGCCGTGTTTGCCGTGATAGTGCGGATTTGCCCAGCACCCGTTCCGGCAGTGATTCGCACCTGTGAGTTAATCCAGCTTGACGCTTGCCAAGTCTTGCCCGTTTGCACGAGCGTTGTCGAGCTTGCCGAGGTCGCAGTGCCGGTGGCGAAAGTCTTAAACGAACCATCGACAACAGAAGGGGTGGCAACCAGTTTGGCATCTGTACCAAACGAGGCGGGCATGTTCGCCAGCGTCGTCCACGTGTTGGTTGCCCAATCGTACTTTCGAAACGATGCTGCCGCTGTTGAACCGTTGCCCGCGACATACCAAGTAGGCGTAAGTAGCCGGTATACGGTCGAAGCAGAAAACGCCGACCCTTGAGTCGCCACCGTAATTACAGCGTTCGTTCCAATTGTGTTGCTGACAATATCCAAAACCGAACCATTGTTCGGCCCAGCCATGATGTGGATTTTGTAGCCACGCAGGTCACGGGCAAGCGTCTGATTGGTGGTAATCGTGCTGGTAGTGCCTGCCGTTGCGGTCAATGAAAAAACAGCGGTACTTGCACCGACCGAAAAACCTGCGGCAGTGGCAGACGCTCCCACACCGAGAGCCGCTGCTAACCCGGGAGCGGGCAACGTGACCCAGCCATCCTCTTCCGGCAGATACATCAATGCAGAGTTTTGACCTGTCAGATAGAGTTGCTGCTGACGAAAGTGGCGAGAGGAAGCAATCAGCATCCCCGCCGCTGAGGTGGTTGGTGCAGGTGTGCACCACTCCCACCGCTTCAAATCCAGAATTTTTCGGTTTCCGTTGGTTGTTGGCATGGGTTGCTTCCTAAGTTACTGAAATGTTTCGCCGGAGATTGTCGGCTTGTAAGTGCATCAATGCCGGGATTTGGTCATTGCACGCAAACCCGCCGATTTGCGTTTGATTGGCGAGTGAGCCGGTTCCGATGTTGGAGGTCACTGTGCCGCTAACGGACGCGGTTACGTTCATGCTTCCAGCCGTTGCCTGCCGCACTTCCATAATTGGAAAGCCTTGCGCATTCGGTAGTGACATGCCGATTGTCTTGGTCAGCGTGTTAATCGCAAACCGCATCGCCTCGATTGCTTCCAGCAACTCTCCGTAGGCAGCTACCGGCATTGGCGTTTCAACGGAAACGTAAGTTGAGTCGTCCCAGAAAATCGAGAGCGAATCGGCGTTGTTGTGTCCGGTCGTATCAAAATCCAAGGTCAGCACCGAGCCAGAAAGCGTGCCCTTTGTGCTGGTTTGGCTTGGGTCGTAAATGACAACGCCGCGAGTGTTGTTGTTGATGAGAAAGATTCTGCCAAGTCCGATGGTCGCAAACTGCGAAAACGTGACGGTCTTGCCCGAAGCTGAAAACGTGTATCCGGTTGTGTCAACTCTTTTCATTTACCATCCCAGTGCAATTGCTGTGTATCGAGACAAACCACCGCCGCCACCACCGCCGCCTGTGGCTGAAATAGTAACGGTATCAGTTGTCGCGTTTGTCGTGATTGAAATTCCGCTGCCCGCTGCCAAAGTCAATGTGTCAGAGGAACCGTCTGCCGAAACTGTCGATTGACCGGACACGGCAATGTTGGCAAATGTGAATATTTCAAGTGGTTCTGGAAGAGCAACACCCAAAACTGTTCCATAGAGATATAAATGGCTCCCTAATGTCAACTCTTCAACGTCACCAGAGCCACCCCCGGCGCCGCGACCAAGTATGCGACTAGCAGCAGAAACATTTTGTATTTTCGCGTAAGTCACCGCATCGTTATCAATCGTCCACGTTGCGCCTGAACCGGAAACCGTGATATCGCCTTTGTCGCCATCGGAAACACCGCCACCGCTGCCGAGCGTGATTGTCGAGGAAGCGTTTCGGTATCGCAGGTCGCCGCTGGTATTGACCCACAAGTCGCCTTGAGCGGGAGAAGTCGGGTCGCTGCCGGATGGAATGTTGAGGCTGGCCTTGCTTGTTGTTGATGGACCAAGAATCGTAATGCCGCTTGCAACTTCGATTGCTCGCCAGTCTGCCGCTGCGGTCAGCGTTGGATTGATGAAAATGCCGCGAGTGATTCCGTTCGCGCCGCCAGTTTGGTTGATAACCGGTCGAAACTCGGCAAGGTTCATCACACCTGTGCCGCTCGTAGGTGAAAACTGTCGGTGAATCAGCAAGTGAGTATTGCCGGAACCACCTGTTAAGGCTATTGCGTCCCCAGTTAGGGCGAGTCCTATTTCATTTGTCGAAGCGGGAGTTCTAGCAAAGATTGCCAAGCCCCTGCCGTTTGCTTGTCCAGTGAAATTTCCACCAGTAAATGAGAAGATACTAGCGGCGTTCGCATCCGTACCTAACCAAAATTCAGGAGCAGATTGACTGACCCTTAAACGCTGCACGCCATCGGTTTGAAGCTCCAATGCGCGGGCGGTGCCGGTCCCAAGTTTCTCCGTACCGATTCGCAGGACGTTCGATTCCCAAGCGAACTTGCCGCGTTCAAAGTTGTTGATATCGGTGAATGTGTTGTAAACGCGGAAGGCTTGGGCGTTGACCCCGTTGCGCTGTGCGAGTATGTTCGCAGCATCACGGAATAGCGTTAAATCCCACGTTCCGCCCGGTTGCCAGCCAATCCTACTTGATGAACCTTGAGTGTAAATCTCGCCTGCCGCCTGCAAGTTTCCAGCGGTTGAAACGATAGACGATTGTGCGTAAACGACACCGGATTTTTCAACCCTGAACCGACTCGACCCACCAACCCGCAAATTCACTAGCGAACTTAGCGCATTGCTCGCCGTGTCAGTGACGTTTAACTGAATCGCAGTTGGGGTGCCGGTAGTGTTCCAGGTTTGGTTGACGATTAACGCAGAGCCA
>Ga0315905_10001514_pt1 | contig 24992 bp, 23 predicted proteins | sample LakEriMetagenome_5_FD_203522 | JGI IMG/M metagenome (GOLD analysis project Ga0315905, IMG submission 203522) | Freshwater fungal communities from buoy surface, Lake Erie, Ohio, United States - Buoy 4 MA121 | ecosystem: Environmental > Aquatic > Freshwater > Lake | place: USA: Lake Erie, Ohio...
TGTTTCTAGCACTTTTCTCCTTGGGTATCCCTCTACCGCAGAGACGAGGAACGAAATCCGTTCACCACTTCGGGCTTCGCGAATCACCCCTTTCCTGTAGGGACGGAAGTGAGTGATCCAACGCCTACAGTGTCCTCGAGTTAACGCACTCTCGTCGGCGTGTGATCACACGAAACGAACAAAAACTGCTCGAGATGCAGAGCTCGACTGCATTCTAAGGAAGCAGGAAAGACCTTAACTAATCAGCGCAGCACCGATGACGGGTCGCCCATCACCGCTAAGCTCCGGCCAAACCACGAGCCCTACTTTTCCGTTACTCGCCGCTCGCGGAAAACCAGTTGATCTACCTCTCAGCGCGGGCTCTGCAATCGGTCTACTCAGCTCTAAACGGCCAGTACGATCGACAAATGCAATCTCGACAGCAGGACGATCCCGAGCACGACTGATCCACGTCAGCAGAAAACCATCGTGCCATGGGATGGCATCCACTCGACCCGACGGCATGGTCGGCAGCGGCAACTCATGCATCTGCGGCTTAGTCGCAAAAGCTGCGGGAGAATCCGCCAGCACATAACGCAAACGCAGTTGCTCATCTACCATCGTTGGCCAATAAACGAGTCCATGCTCGCCATTGACCGCGATGGCAGGGCCATTGACGGGACAACCATCGATCTGCCATCGATCGTCATGCACGGTAGTAGGAACTTGCCAAGTGTCGGAGGCTCGCCGTGCTATCGAAATATCCCGAACCTCGGTTTCACTGCGATCGCGATACACGAGAACGGATTGAGTCGACCAACGAGTCATATCCGTTTGGCAACAACTGCAGGTTCGATCATCGATTTCAAGTTCGCTAAAGAGCGCACCTTCTCTGTTGATGACGACCGAACGCAGTGCCATCGGTGCGCTCTCGTGATCATGGGCGATATGAGCCGCGTTATCGTTGGTCATAATCTCAGCGCGCCGCCCGTCGAGCCATGCCAACAACACTCGATCGTCACCGTCTGCGACCAGGGATACAAAGCCATGCTGCGTTTTCGTGCCGTCCCGATGAGGAGAGATCGGCTTTGACCAGCTCTTTCCACGATCGATCGAGCGAACCAGCTGGATGTCATAACCCTCGGCGGCTGAAGGATCATTTCGCTCCAACCAAAAGGCAACCCAATCGCCGTTATCCAGCACCACCAGCGCGGGTATATCCGCCCAATTCACAAACCAGTTTGAGCCCTCCGCTATGACCCCCTTGCCGGTCGGTTGCCCGTCAAAGTTGAGCGCAAGCCAGTTGAGCGTCGTTGTTTCTTTGTCGGTACTCTGCCAGGTCACTACAAAGCCGCGATCTCGTTCCAGGGCGACCGAGGGCTGCGCCCCTTGCAACACCTCTCCAATTCTCGCTCGGCTGAACTCCACCGGCGCACTCCGTGCCTCGAGAGATAGAGCCAAGGCCAGGATCGCGAACCAGATGTGTTTCTTCATCGCTCGATCCTCTCTCGGATAAGAATCAGATTAGATCCATACTGCACTCGGTCAAAACCGTATGGAGCGATGGCCCTTTCCATTGCTGCTGTACAGCCCGGTTTCATCCGATCATGTAACTCGACAAAGATCATTCGCGTGCGCGATAGCCAGCGGTGACAGTTCGGGTCTTCAAAGAGCTCTTTTTCAGAGCCCTCGATATCCAGCTTGAGGAGATCGATGCGCCCGGACGGATGTTGCTCAGCCAACTCAGTGAGACCGACGGCTGCAAAACCTGTCTCCCCCGATTGCGCCTCGCGGACACGGAAAGCCCATGACTTCGCCTGCGGATTCTCGATGACGAGCGTAGCGCTACGCGGCCACACGCCACAACGGAGCGCTTTGACTTTCGGATACGCTGCCGTATTGCGTTGAATGAGTTCGAAGTTATCGGAATCCGGCTCAATCGCAATGATGTCGGCCTGCGGGTACAGCTCAGCGAAGCGTATGCTTGCGTATCCGACGTTCGCCCCCGCATCGACAATCAGGCGCGGTTCTCCACCCGGAAAGGGATAGTCATACCACCGCTTGACGATAACTTCGTTGAATGCACTCCGATCCGACGTTCCCGTCCGCATGTAGATTGGATTTTCCATGCCAGGAACAGCGATGGAGCGGACACCTCCACCCAGCTTGGTGCGTAGATACAGCATATATCCGCGCAGCACCCCGAACCGACTGAGATAGGCCATGAGATTGTTGCTGCCAGTCATATCTGCGCCTCGCTGAACTACCTACTCACCACAACCGCCTACGTCAGGGCCGCACTCTCGATCGTTAATGCGACCCCTCCCCCAGCCCCTCGGGGGAAGGCGTACTACCGCCTACCATATAATTGTTACAGTTTCTTGACACGCAATCCGGTCGGGGTAGATTGGATTCATTCCTCCAACAAAACTAACGATAGAGGGTGACGATAATGAAGGGACAAAGCGTAGTTTTATGCTTGCTGGTAGCGCTCGGATCGATCGTAACGGCAAGCGCCGAGGGTTCGGGTTGGGTACTGAACCTTGAGCGGTCGGCCTTGGTCGAGCGGACGGCAAGTCAGCCTCTCGCCGCTAAAGCTCAGCTTATGCTGGTGACCACGGGTGTAGCCCCCAAAGGTCGTGAGGGCCAATTGGCCCTAAACGGCAATGAGCTCTCCTACAACGCAGAGCTGCAATTCAGCGCGAAACTCGATGGTCGGGATTACCCCATTCACGGCTCGCCTCTCGGTGACTCCATCGCCATCGATGTCGCAGACGATGAATCGATTCGCTCAACCATTAAAGCGAACGGCAATAAAGTCGCCAGCTTCAGTCGCTCGTTCAGCTCCGACGCACAAACCATGGTGGTCACTGCCCGATACTTCGGCGCCGAAGGCCGGGTCGCAGCTCGGGAGCGCCTGATTTTCGAGCGGCGTTGACTTCAAACCCGGGCTGAGGGGGGAACCCCTCGCAACTGGTTCAAGACATTCAGTACCGCCCGGGTACTAGACACGCCGGCTCCTTACGCGCACTCTCATCAAAAATGAGATACATCCGTTTGGAGTTAACGTCCAATGATCCGTGTTACCTATGTCTCGCGAGAAGCCCCTGGCCTGACGTCCGATAAATTGTTAGCGCTGGTTTCTCAGTGCCATCGAAATAACCCGGACAAAGGGCTAACGGGTATGTTGTTGCACGGCAATGGCACGTTTCTGCAAGTCCTAGAGGGTGACGACCATGTGGTCGACACGCTCATCGGCGCGATCGCCGCAGATCCGCGTCATATCGACATGAAGATCGTGCGGCGCGAACCTGTCACGAGGCGCCAATTTGCCGATTGGAGCATGGGCTTTGAACGCGTTACCGATGAGAGTCTAAAAGGGGTTTCGGGACTACACGACTTTGGCCTGCTTAACTTTACGCCGGAGTTCCTCAGCGGCCATGACGATGTCGTCGAAACGTTGCTGGAGCGACATCGCGCCCCCCACTGGGATCCACTCATTCGCGAGCTCGATGCGCGCGACAAGCTGATCGGCGAGCTGCGTCGAGAAATCATGCGAATGCGCAACGACAACGCGATGACTGCACTGATCCTTGAGACTATGATCGACGCAGCCAGCGAGGGTCATCTCAACGACACACATCTTGATATTTGCCGCACAGCGCTGCACGGCCTTCGCTGAATTCCAGCGTGAAGGAGTCCACCAAAGAAATGCTGATTTTCGCACTCGCGGGGATCGGTGCCGTGTTGATCTTTTCAGGCTATAAAATCATCGCAATGTTGGGCGACTGACATCGCATGAGCTGACTCGCTCCATCGATAAGCCAAGTTGCCTTACGTGACGATCAAAAAGCTCACTTACCTCGCACCGCTACTGGTCGCCCTGTTGCCGTTATTCGGTTTTTCGGTAGGCCAAGCCACAGACCAATGGGCGCTCGCATCCTGCCTAACGCCCTTCGTGCTGTTTGTCATCGTTCCGCTTCTCGACTGGATCATCGGGCATGATCTATCTAATCCCTCGGAGGTCGAATCCGCGGCGCTCTCCGAGCAGCGCTATTACCGGCTCTTGACCATGCTGTGCTTTCCCGCCTACCTCTGCACGCTGTTATTCGGCGCCTGGGTTATCGCCAACGTGCCAATGTCGCCGCTCGTCATGGCCGCGTGGATCGTCTCGATCGGACTCGTTGGCGGCATCGTTGCAATCAATCCAGCACACGAAATGATCCACAAGTCCAATGCTGTCGAACGATCCGTCGGCGGCACACTGCTGGCGATGGTCTCGTACGGCACTTTCAAGGTCGAGCATATCGCCGGACATCACATTGATGTCGCAACGCCGAAAGACCTCACGACCGCTTCGATGGGCCAAACGGTATTCGGATTCATACTGCGATCGATCACAGAAAACCCCTCTCGAGCACTCGAACTTGAGCGGGCTGCCTGTCTCCGACGCGGAATACCCTGGCGGTGGTATACCAGCGAAAGTGTGGGCTGGGCTGCGGTGTCGCTCGTGTTCTGCGCCCTTTGCTGCTTGGTCGTCGTGGGGTCGCCTCTGCATACGCCCTGGATCGGCGGCCTCTATTTTCTGGCACAGTCACTAATCGCCGTTGCGCTGCTAGAAATCGTCAACTACATCGAGCACTACGGATTGATTCGTCGCACACATCGCTTGACCGACGGCTCGCTGCGCTATGAGCGTGTCAATCATCTACACTCCTGGAACGCTAACTTTGCGCTGACCAATGCTCTGCTCTTTCAGTTACAGCGACACAGCGATCACCATGCACATAGCTTCAGGCGGTATCAGACGCTTCGACACCACGCGGACAGTCCGCAACTTCCTGCAGGCTATGCAACGATGGTCTTGGTTGCGTTGATTCCGCCACTATGGTTTCGAGTCATGAATCCGCGAGTTCCGAAGGCCGGTTAGGATATTCGCTTGCTACATTCATGATCATGAACGAGCCGCGAGTGATTAACTCAATTCTGTATAAGCGAATGTTTAAGTAAACATCACGCTTCTGACAGAGGAATTCTTGACTAGAAAAAAACCGCCGCACGTCGATCTTAGAAAACACTGCTCATTGAATAAGGATAGGCAGGCTTGTATTTGATACCTCCCTCAAAAGGGTTATCTCGCGAGTGCCTTCGAATAACGTAGACTTGTGCGATGACTGTCATGGACGCATCGAAACACACCGGCGTCGACCCCGCTCACCGGCGGGTCATTTTCGCCTCATCGCTGGGAACCGTTTTCGAGTGGTACGACTTCTACCTCTACGGGGCGTTGTCGGCGATCATCTCGCGCCAATTCTTTTCGGGTGTCAACGAAACAACTGGGTTCATCTTCGCACTGCTAGCGTTTGCAGCCGGCTTTTTCGTACGTCCCTTCGGCGCACTGGTGTTCGGGCGTTTAGGCGATCTTGTCGGCCGCAAGCACACCTTCCTCGTCACCATCGTTCTAATGGGTGTCGCTACCGCGGGTGTAGGCCTGTTGCCCTCCTACGAAACCATCGGGGTCGCAGCACCCATCCTGCTGATCATCTTGCGATTACTGCAGGGGCTTGCGCTCGGCGGTGAATACGGCGGGGCTGCGACCTATGTCGCCGAACATGCGCCCGAGGGGCGACGCGGTCTGTATACGAGCTGGATTCAAACGACTGCAACGCTGGGCCTCTTTCTCTCGCTGCTGGTAATCCTCAGCTGTCGGTTACTATTCGGCCCGCAATTTGAGGAATGGGGCTGGCGCGTGCCGTTCCTACTGTCAATCGTGCTGCTCGGAATCTCGGTTTATATCCGTATGCAGCTCGAAGAGTCACCGGCCTTTGCGCAGATCCGCGCCGAGGGCAAGCTTGCCAAACAACCTCTGAAAGAGGCTTTTGCCGATCGTGCGAATCTGCGGCTTGTAGTTCTCGCATTATTTGGCGCAACGGCGGGCCAGGCCGTCGTCTGGTACGGCGGACAGTTCTACGCGCTATTCTTCTTGGAAAAGACACTACAAGTTGATTCAGCGGCCGCCAATCTCATCATCGCCTCCGCGCTATTGATCGGGACGCCGTTTTTCATTGTCTTCGGCGCATGGTCGGATCGCATTGGTCGCAAGACGCTGGTACTCGGTGGATGCGTGCTCGCTGCGTTGACCTACTTCCCGACCTTTAAAGCCATCACACATTTCGCAAACCCCGCGCTCGAGCGCGCGGTCACCGAAGCTCCAGTACGCGTACTTGCAGATCCGTCCGACTGCAGTCTGCAGTTCGACCCCGTAGGTAAGAGCACCTTCCGCACCTCATGCGACATCGCCAAGACAGCACTCGCTCGAGCGGGCGTGCCCTATAGCAATGAAGCCGCCTCCACTGGCACCCGTGCACAAGTACTGATCGGCAACGGCGAAAACCAAAAGATCGTCGTAAGCTTTGCCGGTAACGATCTACCCGAAGCGAAGTTCAAGGAATCGGCTGGCGCATTCAACGCCGAACTGCGCAGCGCACTTGATACCGCAGGCTACCCAGCACGCGCTGATATGTCGCAGGTTAACTACCCGATGGTTGTTCTGCTGTGTGCATGGCTAGTCCTGCTCGTCACCATGGTTTACGGGCCAATCGCCGCATGGCTAGTTGAATTGTTTCCAACCCGCATCCGCTACACCTCGATGTCGCTGCCCTACCATCTTGGTAACGGCTGGTTCGGTGGCTTTCTACCCGTCACTTCATTCGCGATTGTCGCGGCGACAGGGGATATCTACGCAGGTCTTTGGTATCCGATCATAATTGCTCTTGCGACCGCGCTCATTGGGTCACTGTTTCTTCCTGACACTCATCGAAGCCGTCTGCCCGACTAAAAACAGATTCGGTTAACCAGCAACTAAATCACGGCGCAGACTGTTTTTGTATCCAAGTAGTCCTCGACCGCATGATGCCCACTGTCCGTACCCCAGAACGACTGCTTCACATCTAGGATTGGAAGACTGGCGACGTTCCCCAGAAAACTAATCACGTAATGATCTGGGGCGCCACAGTAAGGGTTGCGGCTTGGGCAGACTTTCCGTAAAGACTGGGCTCGCTTGGATTCAAACAGAGAACCAAATGAGCACGCCAACACTAGACTTCGCGGTTCCTAATGGCCATTAATCACTTAGCAATGCCGTTGACGACGCTATGCGAGAGCAACGGCACAAGCGAATATCTTTCTTGACGGCCAACTTCTTGCACAATACAACTTGCGAACAAAGAATTTAGTCGCAAATCACCGAAAGACACCGGAGATCGAGAATTCGGTTTTTACAGCAGCGATAGGGAGTCGCTCTGTCACTCAAGGAGCTTGAACAGAATCGAGCATAAGAATCCCGTCAGAGTCGATAGGCCAACGAGATTAGGATTTGCCAGATGCGCAGCTTCGGGAAGCATGGCGGCACATATCATCGTTAGCATGGCCCCTGCCGCAATGCCCTCCACAAAGATCAGCGTACCGTGATCGATGTGTTCACTGATCGAGGCACCTACCGCGGCACCGAGACCGGTCATCACGACGAGAGATCCCCATAGCAGCAAGATCTTCGTGGCCGACATACCCTGAAGCTTCATTTGCTGTGAGCTCGAGAGCGCTTCTGGAAGGTTCGAGAGAAAAAGTCCGGCGATCAGGGTGTAAGGCAGAACCGACCAGAATGTAGGCTCACCACCGGACAGGGTAATCGCAGAGACGGCCGCGATCATGGTGCTACCGATGATAAAACTCTCTGGTATTCCGTCGAGAAGGATGCCGAGCCAGATCGCAAAGGCGGCGTTTTTATGTCCGGAGTGGCGAGCCCCCATGTCCTCACGCGTAGGCATCTGACCACCGTGGTGGATCGCCTCGATAGCCAGCGCCGCCCATCTTTGCTTCTCTAGCGTGTTGAGCTCGGTCGCATGCTTGTTCTCTTCTAATCGAGACGCGGCAAGCGTACGCAGCTGCTGCTCGAGCTCCGGCACCTGCTTTCGGACACTCTCGAAATCCTCTGGTGTCAGCAGCATTAACTCAACGTTCGTTTTGGCCTCACAGTCAGCGCTATACGGCCTGTGCGACACGAGGGAGATCTCGCCGACGATCTCACCGTGACCGAGCTCAATGGGCTTTTCATGATCGGGGTGGTGAATTTCCAGTATTCCTTTGCGGACAAGGTACAGGCCATGAGAGGCCTCGCCTCGGCTGAAAATCGACTCTCCGGCCGTAAAAAATCGTGGGCGCAAGTGATTCAGAATGATGGCCATCTTGTCAGGGGGCAGATTGAAGAACACCGGAACGTGCATGATCTCGGCAAGCGCTCTCTCGTGAAATGCTTCCCGCTCGATGGCGACCTTAGACATCACGTAGGCCGTTTTCCGTAGATAGCCGCCCTTCGCATTCACGATCTGATCGAGCAGTACGAAGATCACCCCGCCCGCGACGCATCCGGCAATGAGCGCCAAAAAGTGTCCCGACTCGCGAAGTCTTTCGGTCTCGGTAGCGGCCTCAGTAAATGCGGCGATGGTCGGTGCAACGAGCTCGATCGCGAGCGCCGAGAGCAAGGCGCCGGCACCGAATGCCGCCAATAAGCCGACCGCGGTGCGCGGCAGACGAGCCGTAACTCCGATCAGCGAGCCGATCAGAAGGGATACCGCACTCAGCGCGCCCAGAATGCCTGCCCAGATTACGTAAGTATCCATATCGAGCTCCCGCTTACTTCAATAGGACGCGAAGCGCTGCTTTTTCGGCTTCCGGCAGATTGAGCTTGTCGATCTCGAGTACCGCAGCATCGACTGGCACTGTATGTAGCGTTTCACGCAACTTAGCGATCTCTTCAGACGCCTTAATAATGGTGTACGCCGCCGTCATCTCCGTTGAGTGCCTCGCCATCGCTCGCTGCTTAAGTTTCTCGAATTGCTCCTCGCTGAGGTGCAACCGAATCCGCTCCTCTTCCAGCATCCGTTCTTCATCCTCGGTCAAGATCCCATCCGCGAACGCGTCCTCAACCGCCTTCAACATCTGCTCGCGCTGCTGATGTAGCTGGTCGGAAAAGGCAGAGCCGAGAATACCCGCTGGCAAAGCCACAATGCCTATTCCAAGGATCGCGAGCACCATGGTGAAGGCCTGACCGATGGGCGTGACCGGCGAGATATCTCCATAGCCGACGCTCGCTAATGTAATGACCGCCCAGTACATCGCGCGGGGCATGGTGTCGAACTTCTCCGGCTGTACGGCATGCTCAAACTCATAAACGATCGCTCCGGAGAGGATCGTAATTAGCACCGTAATGAACATCGCTGCCGAAAACGCTCGCTTCTCACGCTTCAATACCATCGCGAATGTCGTCAGTGCGGTGTTGTATCGAGTTAGCTTCAATACCCGCAGTACTCTCAGCACTCGTATGAATCTCAGATCCACAGCAAAAAGGAATTGCAGGTAATACGGCACAATAGCCACTAAATCGATCAAGCTGCCCGGCTTTTTAACGAACGAGAATCGCCCTGAAAGTGCTGAGTGATGGGGCTCTTGTTCGGGCGCTGCGTAGAGACGCAGAAGATATTCAATCGTGAACACCGCAATCGCGATCGTATCGAACCAGTAGAACTCGACCTTCAACGGATCGTGAACTGCAGGTATGGTCTCAAGAAAGACCGCTGCGACGCTGGTGATGATGAAAATGATGAAGATCAAATCAAGCTGGTGGTGCAGACGCCCAGAAGTTGGTGTGTCGTTCATCAGCGCATCGACTTTCTGCCGCAGCGTTCTTTCGGCATTAGCTTTGCGAAACTCTTGTACGGCCGGAACGAAGTCTCTTAATAACTTCAAGAGGCGGAGCAAACGCAGTACCCGAAGCGCCCGGAGATCCAGATCGAGAATTCCAAGCAGATGCAACCAATACGGGGCGATGACGAGAATATCGATCAGCGCGAAGGGCGTAACCGCAAATCGGAGACTTGCGAAACGCTTTCCTTGATAACGCGGGTCGCCACCGGCGGCGAAGAGCCGCAGTACGTACTCGAGCGTGAAGATATAAATTGAAATCCGATCAAATAGCCCGAAAGACGCCTCATGAGTTGCGTAGAGCGTCGGGATATGTTCGATCACTAGCGCCAATAAATTCGCGACAATGAGCCACGTGATGAACGAGTCGAGCTGCTTGGCAACTCGGCTTTTTCCATCAACGTCAAAAAGCGTAGAAAACACCGCGGCACGAGCCGATGCGATTGCTGTCATAACGCCCCCTCCCCCGAGTGGCTGAACAGGACACGTATGCCCCGTCTTGTAGTAGTTATGAGTGAACCGTCGCGCTTATCAGCCAGTCTGTCAACTTTTACAACAAAATTGCACTTCGAGCGGCTCGACCCTCCAACGTAAAATGTACGGGGCGAGTCGGCTAGGATTTGAACCTGCGAAGCATGATGAGTGCACGCACCAAAAAACGTATCAATGCGATCGCACGCAGATTTGCGACTGAGAACGGCTACCGTAAAACGGTGTATCGGATCGGGGCGCTGTGCCAACGGCCTACACCGAACCCGCAAAAGCGGTCTTAGACCAACTCCCGACTAGCCGGACTCTCGGCCAGAGAGTTGCTAGCGGCTAGGGCGAGGGACACGAGAAAACTGCTGCAGACCGCACTTCTCAGTCATCTAAACACGCGAATTTGTTTTTACGCTTTACCGAGGGTGTCATCGGTAGCCGCTCCCGGCTCTCTGGTGTCAACCCCAACGAGCCGAGCAGTCGCAGCAGAAGCGAACGACTACGATCGAGCGCCGCAACGCCCGAATGAACCTTCGTAGATCCGCGAGGGGATTCAAGCAGGATTCCGTCCGCAGCGAGCTGAGCTTCCAGTCCCCGACAGCTTGCGGCGGTACGCGCAGCGAGATCGAGAAGCTCAAGGTCGAACCTCGTTATGGTTTGTGCCTCAATGGCGAGCCCGCCTAGGCGCTGCCAGGCGCTCGCCGCAGTCGACGAAAGCCCTGCGGGCGGCGGTGGCAATTCCGACAACACATCTTCGCGGTTCAGACGCGTCTCTCGGTCGAGCCTGAGCGTCCCTGATAACGATTTTGCAAAAGTACTGCGTGTCATATTTTTTGCTCCGTAAAAATGACAATCGGAAAAAATGGGTGTGCGCGCGGTACCAGGCGAGGGGTGACAGGGTTGAGGTACCCCCTCCCGTTGTTCGCCGAATAGCGCTTGGTAGGTTTTGCTCGTCGGTCGTCTCGGTGCGTTGCGGTCGAACTGGCCGCGATCGAAGAAGGTGGCGAACGCCGCACACGCAAGCCGTTGGTCGCGGCACATCCGCGCAAACCCGCAGGCCATGCACGGCGGTTCGTATTCATGGTCGGGCTCATGCGGCGAGGTGCTGTCATCAGCAACGGTCATCTCTGGTCGCCCGACGAGTTGTCCGGGGGGCGTCCGGATGTCCGAGTCCTTAAGGACTCTCGGACATTTCGGACACGTCGCTCCGTGTCCGAAGTCGGCCGTTCGGACAATTTCGGACATTTCGGATGTTTGCTCATGGACTCAGAACCGACGGATCGAACGTGTAGCCGCCCAGCGAGGCTGTAACCGCGCGTAGGTTCACGAGACCGTTGATCACCTCGATGCGGCGGCGGCGATCTCGGATGCCGTGGGCCTTCAGCAAATCGGTCAGCTCGAGCGTCGATATATGCCGTGCGTCCGGCCTTGTGCGCGACCATTCCCGCAACGCTGTCGCAGCGGCGGTCATATTTCGGCCGTTGATGCGCGGCGTATCTGGCGACGCTTGCGTCGCGTGCAGCGCCAGCGACGTCACACGTTCGCCGTGCGAGTCGACGCGCCCGAGGTCAACTACCTGAGCGGTGTAGCCGAGAGGCTCGAGCGAGGCGTAGTCCTTGAATCGCGCCCGAGTCACAGAAGCAGTCATCGCCGTCGCGGACGGTCGCTCGACGATGTACTCGGCGTCGGGGTTGCACATCAGTGCTGATGCGCCTCGAGGGCGCTTGGCATCCCCATGACCAGCGTGCGCGACGAGCAGCACCGAAGCGTCGAAGCGGTCGCGCAGACCTGTAGCGAGATCGCCGAGGTATTGAGCTACCTCGGCATTGGAATTTTCGTCGAGGCCCGCCGAGTACTTAGAAAGCGTATCGATCGTGATCAGCGCCGGCCGTGCACATCCGGCTTCGATCGACTCCACTAGCCCCGGGAGATCACCGCCTGCCGTAAGGCGCAGCGGCCGCTCAAGTGCAAGGAACGGCAGCTCCGCCAACGCGATAGCCGGGTTATGCGTGCGAACCCATGCGTCGACGCGCCGGTCGAGGCCTGCGCCCTCGCCAGATAAAATCACGACCGGATGTCCCGCTAGGGCAACCCGCATCGTCCAGTCGAGGCCGATGAAACTTTTGAAGGTGCCGCGCGCACCGGCGAGCACGGCCAAAACGCCGCGCTCCAGCACGCGGTGAAGAAGCCATCGTGGTTCCCTGCGCTCGGCAACAATCTCGGCGATGTGCCGGAGCGTGATGGTTGGGCTCGGCTTGGCGGCGTCGAGCTGCTTTCGTAGCGCCTCGACGCTCATTCGCGCACCATCGTGGCGAGCCGGTCGAGTCGTTGCGATGCCTGGGCGAGTCGCTGCCAGTCCGCCGCCGCGATCGTACGCTGGTCGAGCAGATCTGAGGCGATTAAGCCGACGACGACGGCCTCCTCGAGCACTAGGGAGAGAACGTCCGAGGCGCTCCAGGGGCGACGGACGCGCTCACGGGAGTGCCCGAGCGGACGGTCAAAAAGATCCGCTAGCTCGAGTCCCGCAGACGCAAGAACAGCGCTGGTTTCGCATCCTGCAAAACAATGCAGGAGCACACGATCGTCCTTTTCAGCGATCGCCAATGACGCGCCCTGAGATTTGTGTGAGGGGCATCGAGCGCGCCAACGGCCATCACCCGCGCGACGCACTCCGTCCAGTCGCTCGAGAATTTTTTCTGCCGCGCTCATCGGGCACCACCGTGAAGTAGGCAGGCGACACATCGCGGGCCTGGCGAGTCGTCGCGGCACAGTCCGCAGCGGGATTTCGCGAGCCGGTACCAGGCGAGCTCTAGGAGCTCACGGTCGCGGAGGCGGCGCACCTCAGCCGCGAGACGCATCAGCAGTGAAGAGCCAAATCGGCGATGGTGGAGAGACGAACGATTTCGCTCCCCGGGATGAACGTTCGCCCGCCATCTTTGAGCGGACGGATCTCCGCGGCCTTCAGCTTGGCATAGAGACGCACCCGAGAAATGCCCAAATAAGCGCATGCCGTAGGGATGTCATAGCGACGATTCACGTCAACGGGCGGCAGAGTTAATGCGTCTCTGCGGCCTGCAGATTGCTCGATTTTTCCAGCTTGATTTTTGGTGTTCAGCATCGGTCACCTCGTTTCATCGGTGACTCGAAAAATACCCCTAAAAATCAAACATTGGCATATCGAAACTCAAGATTATTGGGAATAGCTGCAGCTATTCCCAATTTTTCAAACGGACTTATCGCGCTCCCATGGAAGTGGTATTCCCAGCGCCGATGCGCGAGCCTTAAGCGTCTTCCGATCACACTCAAGATACCTTGCTGCTGTCGTCGCATTACGAGATCTTCTTGGATTCGAGACTACGGACAGTATTTCTTCTTTTGTCAGACTCTTTAAACGTGATGCTCGCGCCACTCGGGCACTGGATCGAGCTCGCCGATCAACCTTTTTTTCATCCTCGAAAAGCGCATTGATTAGTTTTAATACAAGCGCATGCTTCCATTCAAAAAATTCATTCCCCTTAATGAATGTCGGCAAATCAAGCCGAATAAAAGATAGGGCGACCTGCTTATCGAATTTCCTTTCTGCCCGCTGGTAGATCTTCCACATGCCTTTTTTATACTTGGGATCTTTTTGGCAACCCTGAAAAATAGCGAACAACATCGACGGATCGCCTGTTCGAAAATAGTCCTCACCAATTCGCTCGGCAAGGTCGCGCCAATCTTCGTAAACACTGATGACAGCAGGCTCAGTAATCCGTGGTTGTCTCACGCTCATCGTACCGCCTCCAACTTCTCGCGCATCGCGCTTGGAATGAAACGAAAATACGCCCGCTCGATCATCGCGACGGACGTACCGGTTTGAGCGGCGACGGTCAGCGGATCGATACCGTGGAGCTGCAGCAGTTCACTAATCCGCGCGTGGCGGAACGAGTACGCTGAGGCCGTCGTCGGGATTCGCGCTTTACCTTTGGCGTCTTGGTTATGCGCTTTGATGACGGCCGTAATTGCCCGACTCCATTGGTGGCGCATCCAAGGCTCTCCTCGCCCGGGCGAAAACAGTAGGTCGTTCGGTAACTTCGTTGCGACAGCCGCATGGAATAGCGCCCGTGCCTCCGAGGCGATCACAGTTCGCCGCACGCGAAGCCGTGAGGAGCGACCTTTCCGGCTTGCAAGACGCAGGGATTCCCCATCGAAGTCGCCAACACGCGCATTAGCGAGCTCAGACGGTCGCGCACCGGTCGCCTCAAGCCCTCGGAGGAAAATCGCGAGCTCAGGGGCCGCACGCGCGATCAGGGCGGCGCGCTGAGCTGCGTTCAGGAAAACCGCCGTATTTCCTTCCTGCTCGATGTCATCGGATAGGGATTCGACGTCCCAGGCCGAGCGGTTGGCAATGAACCCACGACGAACCGCCATATTCAGCCCGGCGGTGACGGCCCTGACCTGCCGGTTGACACTTCGGTTGGTTCGCCCAGACCGCAGCCGCTCGCGCCACTCTCGGAAGTCATCCATCGAAAGCTTGTCGAGACGGAGCGAGGCGATCGGATCGTTGTCCACTGTCAGCTTGAAGCGCATTCGGGCATCGACCGCCGTTTGCTGTCGCCCCTGTTCGATGAGGTAGGAGATGTAGCTCTCGAGTGCAGCTTTGACCGTGGCCCGTTTGGGCGCTCGTACGGCCACAGCGGTCATCGTGGCGAGCCACTGCTCCGCTGCTCGCTTGGCCTCATCGAACGACCACACATACTCCAAGGCCTGATAGTGCTGAGTGTGACTGCCCGGACGACGCCACCTTGCCACCCAGGTGTCTGGCCCCCGTCTAAAACCCAGGTAGGCGCCTGTCGCGAGCTTTAGCCAATACGGTTCCCGCCTAACTGGTAGACGCTTTCGTGACGTACCCTTGGTGATATCGTGGCTTGGCAAGTGACCTCCGCTCGAGGAGGCTCAGACGATACACTCGTTGTTCAGTTCCGTACGGAACCGTACGGAAAAACGCATTCCAAATCGGGTGTACTACCCTGAACACTAAAGTACTAAAGTAATATAAATCAGTTACTTATGGTACACTATTTTGCAACATAGTACTCCTTGGCAACGCTCTCAAGGCTGTAACACGGGTTCGAATCCCGTAAGGAGCGCCACCTCATCGGGGGTTGGTCAACCCAGCCACATGAAACCCGCTTCGGCCCCCGTCTTCGCCCTGGAAAGACTCTGCAAGTCCTACGGAACAGGCCCCGCCACCGTGCACGCCCTGCGCGGTATCGATCTGACGATCGATCCCGGCGAGCTACTGGTTCTGCTCGGACCCTCAGGCTCGGGCAAATCGACACTGCTTAACATCCTAGGTGGTCTCGACCGCCCCACTTCCGGCAGCGCGCGTTTCGGCGACCTCGATCTCGCGACGGCAGACGATGACACACTGACCGAGTATCGACGAGGCCACGTCGGATTCGTCTTCCAGTTCTACAACCTGATCGCGAGTTTGACCGCCCGCGAAAATGTCGAATTGGTGAGTCAAATCGCCGACGAACCGATGTCGCCGGACGAAGCACTGCGGTTGGTCGGGCTGAATGAACGCAGCACGCACTTTCCGGCACAACTCTCGGGCGGAGAGCAACAGCGGGTCGCTATCGCTCGGGCGATCGTCAAGCGACCGACCGTTCTGCTATGCGATGAGCCGACAGGCGCTCTGGATGTGGCAACGGGCGTCAAGGTGCTCGAATCTTTGCTGCACGTCAATGAAACCATTGGCACCACGACGCTGCTCATCACGCACAACTCGGACATCGCCCGCATCGGCGATCGCGTCGTTCACTTTGCCGACGGGATGATTCGCACGGTGGAGGTCAATGCCCGGCGAGTCGCGCCGAGCCAGGTCCGCTGGTGAACCCACTCACTCACAAGTTACTTCGCGATCTGCGCCGCCTGTGGATACAGGCCATCGCTGCTGGGACGGTGCTCGGCTGCGGCATCGCCATCTTCGTCATGTCCATCGGCACCTATGCGTCGCTGGAGTCAGCGCGTGACGACTACTACCGAAAGTCGAAGATGGCCGACCTGACCACCTCGCTCGTGAGAGCGCCCGACAGCCTAGCGCCATCTCTGGCACTCATCCCCGGTATCGCTGCGATCGAAACACGCACGGTGGGCTTCGGATTGATCGACTTGCCGTCAGTCGATGAGCCCGTCACCGCACAACTGCTCTCTCTTCCCGAGGGCAGGCGCCCGACGGTCAACGACCTCGTCTTGCGAGCCGGGCGCTGGCCGGAAATACATCGCACCGACGAAGCCTTGGTCAACGAAGCCTTTGCCACCGCGCACGAAATCGAACCCGGCGGAACGATCTCACTCCTGATTCGCGGCGAACGAAAGCGGTTCAACATCGTGGGCATAGCCAGCAGCCCGGAATTCGTGTTTGCGGTCGCTCCAGGCAGCATTTTGCCGGAACCCGGACGCTTCGGCGTGCTTTGGATCAACCGCAACACGCTCGCCCGCGCCCTCGAACTCAATGGTGCCTTCAATGATTTGGTCGTGCGCTTGTCTGCAGAAAATTCGTTTGCTGCCGTCAGCGCCACCATCGACGAACGCTTGACACGCTACGGCAGCCGCGGCGCATACGGGCGCGATCGGATGCTATCCGCACGATATGTGACAGACGAGCTATCGCAACTGAAAACGCTCGCCAGTATCCTGCCGCCGATATTCCTGCTCGTTGCCGTGTTCCTGATTCACTCGGTTCTCTCTCGCCTGGTGGGGATGGAGAGGCCCAACATCGGGCTACTGAAATCATTCGGCTATCGAAACCGGACTATCGGCTGGCATTACGCCCAATTCTCGCTGGCGTTTTCCGTAGTCGGCATTGGGCTCGGTATCTTGCTCGGTACGATCGTCGGCGAATACATGACCGGGGTGTACCGTGAGGTGTATCACTTTCCGAGCCTCGACTTTAGAGTCGATACATTGACCTACGGCGGTGCCGCTGCAATCGGTCTACTGGCAGGTCTGTTAGGTTCGTTCAGCGCAGTGCGTCAGGCGACGAGTCTTGCACCCATCGTCGCGCTATCGCCACCGACGCCGACATCTTTTCGCAAGCTTAGCAGTCGCATCGAGCAGCGATTGGATAACCTGTCACTACGCTCGAGGATGGTGGTACGAAGGCTGTTCCAGTTCCCACGTCGCAGTGCGATGACCATTATCGGAATTGCACTCGCCTTGGCCTTGTTGATCATGTCTGAGCACTTTCCAATCGCCATCAATCGCCTACTCGAACTGAACTTCGGTACGGCGCAGCGTATGCACGCCACACTCACCTTTGCGGACCAACGAAGCGATACCGTGCTACGCGAGATCGGCCGACTCCCGGGCGTCGTCATAGTTGAGCCAATACGCGTCGCTGACGTCTTTTTCTCAAGCCGCCACCGTCGCGAACGCGAAGTCATTATTGGTCTGCCGCAGGACGCCATGCTGAATCGACTCGTGGAGTCGAGTGGATTGGCAGTCGTACCCGCCAAAGACGGACTGACGCTCTCGACAAGCCTCGCCCGAAAGCTCGGCGTCAAAGCAGGCGATCGTATCTTGCTCGAGGCGACGGATGGACAACGCGTCACCACCGAAGTCACGATCAGCAAGATAGCGAGTCCGTTCTTGGGTGGTAGTGCCTATATGGATCAGACGACACTTGGACGCATGCTGCGTGAACCCGCTCGAGTCAGCGGCGCACACCTGATCATCGATCCGTCACAACGTCAGCTGCTCAATGCGCGTTTGAAGCAAATCCCCGCGATCGTTGGGGTGGCCTACACGGATCACTTCCAGAACGAGTTACAAAAACTTTTCCGTGAGGGAGTCGGCTTCTTTTCGAATATGTTCCTGTTTTTCTCGCTCAGTATGGCTGCAGGGGTTGCCTTCTCGGCAGCGCGAATCACCATCAGTGAGCAGGAGCGCGACCTTGCCACCTTGCGAGTACTCGGCTATCGCCGGAAGGCGATCTCGATTCTGCCTATCGCCGAAATGACCTTTTTACTGTTGGCAGCGATTCCGACTGGTTTGCTGCTTGGCGCCGCCCTATCAAACTGGATGATGCACCAGTTCGAAACAGATCTTTTCTCTTTCCCGCTGATCTTCGACCGGCGCGCCTATGCACAATCCGCCATCTTCATTACCGTGGCCGTACTGCTGGCGACTTTCTGGGCTCGTCGTTACATGGATAGAATGCAATTGGTCTCCGCGCTGAAATCGCACGAATGAACCGATCACAAGTGTCGAAATTTCTGATGCGATGGTGGTATGCCATCGCCGCCATGCTCGCACTACTAGGCGTACTGACGTGGTCGCTCCAACCGCGAGCCATTCCCGTGGAGACCGTCAGTATCGATCGGGGCAGCGTGCGCAGCACGCTGATCGACGAAGCGCGAACAAGAATGCACGAGACCTTTATTGTCAGCGCTCCGATCAACGGCGAACTGCTACGCGTCACCGTTGAACCTGGCGATGGAGTCAAGAAGGGCGAAACACTAGCTCGACTGTCGCGTAACCGTGCAGGATTCGTCGATGCACGAACCGACTCCAGCACGCAATCATTGATCGCCGCGGCGCAGTCCCGTCTATTCGCGGCGACAGCAGCGCGCGAATACGCTTCAAGCGAACTAGAAAGAGCGCAGAAACTCGCCGACGCGAAACTCATCGCCGAGACAACTTTGGATAGCGCCCGCACTCGACTGCGCGCTGCCAGTTCCGAGGAAGTCACCGCAAAGGCCGAACTGAGTCGTGCCCGAAGCGCACTGCTCCCGGCTGAGACGCAGAATTTAACCAATCAGATCGCATTGATTGCGCCCGCATCGGGCTACATCCTCGAAGTTCGACAGGAAAGTGCCACCGCAGTTCAGGCCGGCACGCCGATCATCGTCCTCGGAGATCCGTCTCGCATCGATATCGTGGCAGAGTTTCTCTCGCAAGATGCTCTACGCATCGAAGCGGGCGACACCGCGCTAATCGAAAACTGGAGTACGGGTGAATCGGCTAGTCGAAGTATCCGCGCCATAGTCGAGCGCGTCGAACCCACGGCGAGGACCAAGATTTCAGCGCTCGGCATCGAGGAGCAGCGCACGCGAGTCATTCTGCGTTTTGATGAGACGCTGCCGAAAGAACTCCGCGCACATCAATACCGCGTCGACGCACGAGTAATTCTAGATCAAGTGGACGAGGTCATCCGAGTTCCACCCGGGGCGCTCTTTCGTGATGGGGAGAATTGGAGCGTCTTCATCGTGCGCGATCAACGAGCACGCTTGCAACGCGTCGAACTAGGCACTCGCGGCGACGACTTCACCGAAATCAAAAATGGCTTGCGAGTTGGCGACAAGGTCGTCGTATTCCCTAGCCGCGAGTTGTCGGACGGCGCGAGAGTAGTTAACGAGGGTTCACGATAATCATGGATGACCCTCGCCTCAAAGCTATCTTGGCCAGCCCCAGTTACCGCCTAGCCGAAGACGATGGTGACTTCCTAGAGAGTGACAGCGCGCGAGCCATCCGACTCGCTCTCGAGTTTCACCGTGCCGAGAGCTATCTGCAGGCCCACGGTATCGAAAGCACCGTCGCAGTCTTTGGTAGCGCTCGTGTGCCCTCGCCCGAGGATCCACACGCGAGCGACAAACAACGCCACGACTACGAGCAGGCGCGCCGGTTCAGCTATGACCTCAGTCGTGGAGCCGCGCACACATCCGGATGCCATCGACTTGTGATCGCGACCGGCGGCGGTCCCGGGCTGATGGAAGCGGCCAACCGAGGAGCTGCAGAGGCTGGCGCACCGACCATCGGCTTCAACATCCGACTGCCTCACGAACAGCAGCCGAATCCCTACATCACGCCCGGGCTCGCCTTCAGCTTTCGTTACTTCGCGTTACGCAAGATGCATTTCATTTTTCGAGCACGCGCGCTCGTCGCCTTCGCCGGCGGCTTCGGCACGCTCGATGAAGTGTACGAGGCGCTGAACTTGGTGCTCACTCGCACGATCGACCCGATACCCATCGTGCTCGTCGGATCGAACTACTGGAGCCGGATGCTGGATCTGGATTATCTCGTCGCCGGCGGCTACATCGAGGCGAAAGACAAAGCGCTCGTGTACTTGACCGACTCGGGAGCAGATGCCGCTGCCTATGTACTCGCACGTTGCGGCTGCGGAAAAGATGGTGGGTCCTGACAGGATCGAACTGTCGACCAACTCCTTAAAAGGGAGCTGCTCTACCGGCTGAGCTAAGGACCCATCCCGTGGGAGGCGCGATTTTACACATATCGCGTCGAATCTGGGACACCCGCTGCGTGGAACCCCTCCCGGCGCAAACGACAGGAATCGCACACCCCGCAGGCTCGCCCCTGAGGATCCGCCTGATAGCAGGACACGGTTAGCGAGTAGTCCACCCCGAGGCGTACACCCTCTTGGATGATCCGCGCCTTGCTCCAGTGCAGCAGCGGCGCAAGCAACCGTATCCCACGGCCTTCGACACCGGCTTTGGTGCCGACATCGGCCAAGTGCTGGAATGCCGCGACGAACTCGGGGCGGCAATCGGGGTAGCCGGAATAGTCGAGCGCGTTCACCCCGATGTAGAGATGTTGTGCCTCAAGCACTTCGGCCCAACCGAGCGCCAACGAGAGCATCAGCGTGTTGCGCGCCGGTACGTAGGTCACCGGGATCCCGGCGGTCGGCTCGTTGGGCACACCGATGGCAGAGTCCGTCAGCGCCGAGCCTCCAATACCAGCGAGATCGACGCCCATGATGCGATGGTCTTGCGCGCCGAATACCTTGGCGATTTTGGCGGCCGCCTCGAGCTCGATCGAATGTCGCTGCCCATAGTGCACCGAGAGCGCGTAGCACTCGTGTCCAGCCTCGCGTGCCATCGCGAGTACCGTGGCCGAATCGAGTCCACCCGAGAGCAACACGACTGCTCGCTTCACCGAAGATGTGGTCATGAGCTTCGATCAACGACCGGGGACATCGCCCCAAAGATATTTGTGCAGTTGGATCTGGAAGCGCACCGGCAGACGATCCTCCAGTATCCAATCGGCCAGATCACCTGCCTTCAACTGCTGATGACTCGGCGAGAACAGCACGGTGCAACGCTCGGAGAGCGCGCGCGCTTTCAACTGCTCGCGACTCCACTCGTAATCCGTACGATCAGCGATGACGAATTTGAGCAGATCCTTCTGATCGAGACGTAAGAGCTCATCGTAACGATTACGCGACTCCTCGCCTGAACCTGGCGTCTTGATATCGACGACCTTGACCACCCGAGGATCGACTCGCTCGAGGGGCATGGCACCGCTCGTCTCGAGCGAAACGCGATAACCCGCATCGCACAAGGCCGTCAGCAACTCGTGCACTGCCGCTTGAGCGAGTGGCTCACCACCGGTCACGCAAACGTGACGGACTTCGAGCTCCGCCACGCGCGCCAGAATTTCCGGCACGGTCCACCACTGGCCGCCGTGAAAGGCATACGCCGTATCGCAATATTGGCAACGGAGCGGACACCCCGTCAGACGCACGAAGACAGTCGGAATGCCGACGGTATCCGCCTCGCCCTGCAGCGACCGGAAAATCTCGGTGAGTTTGAGACGGGTTTCTTTGGTCACTCAGCGCAACTTCTGCAAGGCATCTGCGGCCGTGCGCGCCGCATCGCTCTCCGGATAGCGCTGCAACAACTCACTGAGACTGCGTCGAGCATCCTCGTTACGTTTCAGCTCTATTTCCGACAAGCCTTTCTTCAACAAAGCATCAGGCGCCTTCGATCGATCGGGCGAGCGACCACCGACAGCCGAAAACGCCTCGACGGCACGCGCGTAATCGCGACTGAGGTAGTAGGTTTGACCAAGCCAGTATTGAGCGTTATCCGCAAGCGGATGTTGGGGATGAGCCGCAAGGAACGCTTTCATGCCCTCGATCGCCTCTGGATAACGGGCTGCCTTGAGCGCATCGAAGGCGCGGTTGTATAGCGCCTCGGCTGAAGGGTCCGTCACCACGGTCGGCGCTGCGACCGAAGCAGAAGGAGGCTCCACGACCGGCGCTGCGACCATCGCAGGTCGACGCTCGAGCTCGACGAGACGCCGATCGAAGTCGGCAGCCAGGTCGGCAAGCTGCTTGCGTAGTTGCTGGTTCTCGTTTTGCGACGACTCGATCGCGCCACGCAGTTCACGCAACTCGGTGGCTTGCGCCTCCAATCGCTGCGACATCTCGATCAGGGTCTGGCTCTGGAGAGTCTGCTCGAGCTGCGCCACGCGCAACTCGAGGTCCTCCACACGAGAGCGTGTAGATTGAGCGAAGAGCGGTGTTGCCGACAACAACACCGCACCCGCTGCAATCCAAGCGATCGATCGCATCAATTAGAACCGTATACCAACTCGACGCGACGGTTCTTGGTGAAGGCTTCTTCACCCTCACCGCCCATCGCCGGACGCTCTTCGCCGTAGCTCACCGTAGCGAGGCGCGACTCCGCCACACCCTGCAGTGCCAGTGCGCGACGCACGGCCTGGGCGCGGCGCTCGCCGAGACCGATGTTGTACTCGCGCGTACCGCGCTCATCGGTGTGCCCTTCGAGACGCAGGCTCACACCCGCCTTGCCATTGAGAAAGCGCGCGTGTTGCGAGAGCAGATCGAGATCGGCACTCGAGATGGCGTCACTATCGAACGGGAAATAGATCACAAGACGATTGACGAGCTCCGGCGGCAGACCGACGGGGTTGCTCGATGCGTCGCCGACCATCCCGGCTGAAACCGCATCATCGCTAGCATCCGGTTGAGCCACGGCCGACTCGCTCTCGCTCTTGGCCACCGGCTCCGCTGGGGCCTCATCTACCTTCTTCGGCGATGAGCAGGCGGCAAGCAATGCAAGCACGGCGAGCGGGGCAATGAATCTCAAAGTCATGATGTTCTCCGAAAACTGAAGTGCGAATTATGACAGGAAGCGAAGCGCACGGACGTCAGGGCAGAAATGGACCCCAAGCCGGATCGCGAACGTCGCCTCGGTCGGCTTTGAGCCGCTGCGAGATGAGTCCATCCGCAGACACCGTTGCCAATACGCCCTGCCCTCGCTCCCGCGCGGCATAGATCAGCGTGCCGCCATCGGGCGAGTAGCCGGGCGACTCGTCCTGCGAGCCTTTCGACAGCACGGACATGGAACCGTTCCCGAGATCCTGCACCGCGACCCGATAGCCGCCGCCGTCACGAGTGATGAACGCAAGTTGCTTGCCATCCGGTGACAGGCGCGGCCGCGCATTGTAGTTACCGCCGAAGGTGACTCGGGTGGCCGTCGCGCCCGCACGCGGCTCGGTTCGATAGACCTGCGGACCACCCCCGCGGTCGGAAGTGAAATACAGCCGTGAACCATCGCCCGACCAGACAGGCTCGGTGTCGATCGACGGATGCTCCGTCACCCGAGTCAAGGCACCGCCTTCGAGTTCGAGTACGTAGACATCGAGGTTGCCAGCAGGCGATGACAGCGTGAGCGCCAAGCGCCTGCCGTCGGGCGACCACGCCGGTGCGTTGTTCACGCCAGCGCGACCCGACACGCGCCGGCGCTCTGCCGTACGCAGGCGCTGCACGTAGATCGCGGCACTGCGCGTCTCGAAGGAAACGTAAGCCAACCACTCGCCATCGGGCGACCACGCGGGCGACATCAACGGCTGCTTCGACTCGAGAATCACGCGCGAGTTTTCGCCATCCGCGTCAGCCACAATGAGCTGGTATCGCTGCGCGGGTGGACGCCCGTCGACCGAGACATACGCGATGCGAGTAGCAAAAGAGCTACGTGCACCGATGATGCGCTCGTAGATTTTATCGGCGATCCGATGCGCTGCATTGCGCCAGGCTTGCGGCGAGGCAACCATGCGCTCGCGCAGCAATTTTTGGCCGGTCAACAAATTGGTCAGCTCGTAATCGATCTGATGCCGACCATCCGCCGTCACCGCATGACGTCCGGTCACAAGATAGTCGGATCGATTGGCAGCGCCAGCGGAGAATCGTCCGCTACGCGTAAGGTCAGCCGCCACCACCTCGCTCGAGGGGCGCGGGTCGGAATCGAAGGGCAGCACGGCGATCGGAATCGGATCGGTCACTCCCGAGGTGATATCGATCTTCAGTTGCGCTGACGCTGCCGTCGACGCGAGCAACACAAGCGCAACCCACCACCCCTTCGTAGCGATGCCTCGGAACGAATTAATCATAGGGTCTGAACCTCAACTCCAAAGTACGCTCGAACAGGGCCGGATCCGGCGGTGGCGGTAGAGGCGAAGCACGGAACACCGCCGCTTCGATCGACTGCTTGACCGCTTCATCGCCATTGCAAGTGCGCACTTCGGCGCGCACCACCGTGCCACCCGGAACCTGCGTGACGATGACCAGGCAGTCGAGCCCTGCCTTGGCGCTCGGCGGGCGTATCCAGGCGCGTTGCACGCGCGCTTGAATGGCCTGCGCCCATTGTGCCCCGAGACCCGCAAGGCGCGAGGCATTGCGACGATCCTCTTCGGCGCTGAGCGCACGCTGCAACTCCGCTTCGCGCTCTGCCTTGATGCGCCGATCTTCCGCCTCTGCAGCGGCCTTGCGCTTGGATTCGGCTTCAGCCTCCGCTTTGCGCTTTGCCTCGGCCTCTGCCTCGGCTTTGCGTTTGGCTTCTGCCTCCGCCTTGCGCTTCGCCTCCGCCACGCGCTTGGCTTCCGCCTCGCGTTGCGCTTGCTCCTTCGCACGATCCGGCTTCGGCGGCGTCGGCTCCACCGGCGGCTTGGATACTGGCACGGATTCT